>Ga0070688_100000268_pt1 | contig 27086 bp, 17 predicted proteins | sample KBSS13HmetaG_FD_64679 | JGI IMG/M metagenome (GOLD analysis project Ga0070688, IMG submission 64679) | Switchgrass rhizosphere microbial communities from Kellogg Biological Station, Michigan, USA - KBS S1-3H metaG | ecosystem: Host-associated > Plants > Roots > Rhizosphere ...
CCAGTTCATCCGCATCCTCTTCCGCCACCGCTACAACGACACCACCAACGCCTTCAAGGCCTACCGGCGCGAGGTCATCGAAACGATCCAGCCGCTGCTCTCCAAGCACTTCAACCTCACCGTCGAGATGCCGCTGAAGGCGATCGTCCGCGGCCACACCTACGCGGTCGTCCCGACCAATTGGACCAACCGCACCAGCGGGGTGGCCAAGTTGGCGATGAAAGAGATGGGCAGCCGCTACCTCTTCATCGTCCTCTACGTCTGGCTCGAGATGACCCTGAGCCGCGGGGACTACCGCGCCGCGGGGGCCGGCAGCGCAGCTAGAAGGCGCTGACGCCGATCAGGCCGATCAGGCCGATCAAGGCGGCGATGATCACCACTGCGCTGGTGAGCATGAGCCGATAGAGGCCTTCGAAGCCCTCTTTCATCTCGGACCTGAGGCCCGTGGTCTCAACTTGCATTTCGCGCCTAAGGGCCGTGATCTCGCTGTCGACGCGCGCGAAGCCCTCGCGCATCTCCTCGAAGCCCTTGTCGACCTTCTTGCTGAGGTCGTCGAGTCGCTCGTCGGTCCACTTCTCTCGGGGTGCCGTCACCGCCATCAGCATATCGTAATGTTTTAGCTGCTACAGAAGGCACGCAGAAACTAAAAATTGCCGCGCGGGTTCGTGACGATTCTGGGACTTCAGGCGGCGACACCCTGAGGCGCCGGCGTCCCAGCTTCCGATAGCGTCGGCGCTGATGGCAGACCCTGATGGCGGGGCCCGGGCCGCCCACGAAGGCCAGGCTTGGCTGGTGCTTCCCACCTTCAACGAGGCCGGGAACCTCGAGCCGATTGTCCGCGAGGCGCTGGCGAACCTGCCGCCGGACGCGAGGATCCTGATCGTCGACGACAACTCGCCGGACGGGACGGGTGAGATCGCCGACCGCCTCGCGACCGAGCTGCCGGTGGAGGTGCTGCACCGCCGCGGCAAGGAAGGCCTGGCCTCGGCCTACATCGCCGGCTTCGAATACGTGCTGGAGCGGGGGGGCGAGCTGGTCCTGCAGATGGACGCCGACTTCTCGCACGACCCTCGGGATCTGCGCCGTCTGGTCGAGGCGAGCGAGCGGGCCGACCTGGTGCTGGGCTCGCGCTACGTGCCCGGCGGTGCGGTTGAGGACTGGGGCCCGGTCAGACGGGCGATCAGCCGCGGTGGCAGCGCCTATGCGCGTCTCACCCTCGGGGTTGAGGTCAAGGACCTGACCGGCGGCTTCAAGTGCTTTCATCGCCGGGTCCTGGAGGCGATCGACCTCGACCGGATCTCCTCGCAGGGGTACGCCTTCCAGGTGGAGACGACCTACCGGACGTTGCAGGCAGGCTTCCGGGTCCTCGAGATCCCGATCGTCTTCAGAGACCGCCAGGTTGGCAGCTCGAAGATGAGCAGGGCGATCGTCCTCGAGGCCGCATGGCGCGTCCCGATGCTGCGATGGGGCGGCCCTAACCTCTTCGCCGGCTGACTAGAAGGCGTTGATCCCGATCAGGCCGATCAAGGCGGCGATGAGCACCACTGCGGCCGTGTGCAGGTCTCGATGGAGACCTTCGAAGCCCTCTTTCATTTCACGCCGAAGGTCCTTGATCTCGCCATCCACACGAGCGAAGCCTGCGCGCATCTCGGCCTGGGTCGCCTTGATTTCGGCCCTCGTCTCTGCAATCGCGCGCTCCGTCCTCTCGAAACCCTTGTCGACCTTCTTGTTGAGGTCGTCGAGCCGCTCGTCGGTCCACTTCTCTCTCGGTGTCATCACCACCATGAATCCTAGCGTAATGTTTTAGCTGCTACAGAAGGCGCGCAGAAGGTAAAAATTGCCGCGCAGCTTTGTGGAGTTTCTTAGACCTCAGGCGGGGGAGGCGGGCCGGCGCAGGCCAGCCCGCCCTCGAGCCTCAGCCCGTCTTGACGATCTTGAGCGCGGGCACGATCTCGCTGGTCGATTTGAGGGTCATGGTCCCCACCTCCTTCCGTATGGTCAGCCCAAGACGATGACGATCCAGCTGTCGCGAACGCGAGAAAGGCAGTTACCCGAAGACCTGGGCGCCGATCGGGGCGGCGACGATCGCGAACGCCCCGCCAGTTAGGACCCGATACAGGCCTTGGAAGCTCGCGTCCACCTTGTCGAACCGCTCATTCATCTCTCGCCGCAAGTCCTTCATATCGCCGCGCAGCTCGCGGATGTCGGCATCAAGCCGGGTGAACTCGCCGTCGAGCCGCTCGTCGGTCCACTTCTCTCTGGGTGCGATCACCACCATGATCCTAGCGTAATGTTTTGGCTGTAACAAGTGGCGCGCAGAAGGTAAAATTGCCGCGCAGCTTTGTGAAGTTTCTGAGACCTCAGGCGGGGGAGGCGGGCCGGCGCAGGCCAGCCCGCCCTTGAGCCTCAGCCCGTCTTCCCGATCTTGATGACGGGGACGATCTCGCTGGTCGCCTTGATGGTCATGGACTCACCTCCTTCCCGGTGTCAGTCCATGACGATGACGGCGCTACGCGACGCTATAGCGCTTGAGCAATATTGAGCGGACACTTAGGGATTTTCGAATGTGCCGTTAGGCTCCATCATTCGACGGAATAAGGAGACGGGATGCCAGCCTCGGCCAAGAGATTGCCCTTAACCCACAAGCGACTCCTCGCCTACGCTCACCCACTGCGGGAGGAAATCTTCACGATCCTGACCACGCGTACCGCGAGCCCGGCAGAGATCACGCGTGAGCTAGGCCTTGAACGCAGGGACCTCCCCAATGTCACCCACCACACGAAGTACCTCGTCGACCTAGACTGCGCTGAACTTGTAGAGGAAAGGCGGGAAGCCGGGAGCCTCCCGGAGAAGTTCTACAAAGCGACTGAGCGGGCACTCGTAGACCTTGGGGAGTGGGAAATTCTGCGCGAAGAAAGCCCCGGCTTGGCGGAGCACCTGGTTGGCCGATTTATGCAGGTTCAGTTGGCCGATTACATATTGGCGATCAGGGAGAGGACGATCGGCGACGACCAGAACTTCCACATGACGAGGACCCGTCGCCTGCTAGACGCCGAGGGAATGAAGGAAGGCATGGAGGTCTACGAACGGTGCCGGGCCGAAATGGACGAGGTTGAGCGGCGGTCGGCTGAACGCCGGCGGGAGGATGGGACCGATGCTTTGCACGTGTCGGCCTGTCTGGGGCTGTTCGCGGTGCCTGCACCTACTGGACGGGAGTCCAGCGCTTAGCGTTTGACATGCATCCCTCGGGATGTGTATCTCAGGCGCATGGGCGAGTGGCGGGATCACCAACTTTCGCTTGGCGCTGCGCTAAAAGCCGAGCGTGAGCGAAGGAATCTCAGCGCCGAGGTGGTAGCCGCTCGGGCCGGGGTGAAAAAACCGTGGCTTCTCCGGGTCGAGGCGGGCGATGGGAATCCGACGTGGGGCCACCTTCGGCGCCTGGCAGAGGCGATGGAAGTTCCTCTTCCCGAGCTGATGAAGCAAGTCGAAGATCACGAAGATGAGGACGGGGAACTCAGCGCCTCGGTCTCACAACGGAGAAAAAAGCAAGGAGGGCGGAAACGGAATCGGAAGGATCGAACGACGCGCAAACGTCAGGACAACTCACAGGAGGCGCTGGCCAAAGCCCTGACCCATTCTGTTCGCGCCCAAGCGCTGACCCTCCTGAGCGAACGGACCGCCAGCCCGAAAGAAATCGCAGATGAGCTGGACCAGAAACTCACCAACGTCAGCTACCACGTCCGTGTGCTCGAGGAGCTGGGGTTGATCGAGCTCGTCGAAGAAGAATCGATCCGCGGCTCGGTAGCCCACTTCTACAAAGCCCAGCAGCAGGACGTCTTCCGGACCCCGCTCCTGCTCGATGAGGATGGCTGGCGAAGGGTTGTCGAGATCCAAGGTTCGGCAGTCAAGGCGATCTTGGAGGAGCAAGATTCCGCAAAACAGCGACTTGCGAGATCGCCCAGCAATGGCATCAAGGCCGTCCTTGGCTTGCTCCTATTTGAGGCCGCGCCTGAAGATTGATGGACGCGCGCGCGGGCCGCGGGCATAACTACTCAGTGGTTCGTAACCGATTGAAACCCGTCTAGTAATTCCTCTTGTGCCCAGCGGCGTGCTAGCAATACCGAGGCGTTCTTTTTGGCAACTATGGATGACAGGGCGGACTTTCCAAAGCTGGGCGAGCGCCTGCTCGATCGCCGTGGCGAGATCTGGCATGCGGTCCTTTCGCGCGTTCACCAGGTAGCGGTCCTTCCCGCCGGCGTCGCGGGCGGCTATGAGGAGGGCGTTCGTGGTGCCGCCTTGGCGGCCGTCGACTACGGCAGGCGCGTTCTTGAAGGAAGGGGAGAGGACCTGCCCGAGATCCCCCCGCAGCTGTTCGCGCAGGCCCGTCTTGCGGCTGCGAGCGGCGTTGGCGTTGACACTGTCGTCCGACGGTACTTCGGCGGCTACGCGGCTTTCAGCGCGGCGATCATGGAGGAGGCCCACAAGAGCGCCTTCTCTCCGCAATCCGTACAGCAGCTGATGAACCGGCAGGCCGAGGCGTTCGATCGACTGATCTCGGCGGTCACCAAGGAGTATGCAGACGAGATAGCCCTCCGCTCAACCTCCAGACAGAGTCAGCAGTTGAAGTTGATCGGCAACCTGCTGGCCGGTGCGCCCGTGGACAGTGGCGATCTTGGCTATGAGCTCGAGCAGCGCCATCTCGGGCTGATTACTTCCGCTTCGCAGCCGAAGCCGCTACTACGGGAGATCGGTCGACATACGGATCGACAGGTGTTGGTCGCTGAACGCAGGGAGCATGAAACCTGGGCATGGCTCGGCGGCCGTGACGAGTTGCGGCGGGAGGACCTCGAGCGTGTTCTTGCCCGCGTTTGGCCGAAGGCCTTTCCACTCGCGCTCGGTGAGGACTGCCAGGGCCGCACTGGGTGGTGCTTGACCCACCGCCAGGCACTGAGATCGTGGCCGTCAGCCATCAGGAGTCCGGGCGGGATCGTCCGCTATCGGCAGGTGGCCCTCTCATCCGCGATTGTCCAAGATGAGGACCTCGTTTCCTTCCTGCAGCAGTCCTACCTGGTGCCTCTGCTGGGGGAGACCGGGAACTCGCCACTCTGCAACACGCTGCGCGCGTATTTCGAAACCGGTGAAAACGTCTCATCGACCGCAGCCGCACTTGCGGTGAGCCGCCAGACCGTTACCAAGCGGATACGGCAGGTCGAGGAACGACTAGGTGAGCGGCTCTCTAGCTGTCGAGTAGAGCTGGAGTGCGCGCTACGGCTCGAGGCACAGACCGGAGGTCTCGGCGCTGCTCGAGCCGCCTGAGAGTCACCCACTACTCGGTATTGCCTTGACAGATCGCCGTCAGTGGTTTGCATGCTGGCTATAGACGTCACCTGGCAGTTGCGATCTGCTTCGGCAGACCCATGGGAGCCGTTAGGCCCATGGGGGACGGGGGCGAGGCCGGCCAAGGGGCTGCCTGCACTCAATATGCCAACGCAGGAGAGGGACGGCTTTGAAGACGAAGAATCTTGGCAAGGTTTGGTTGGGAACCGGAGTGTGCATCGTCTTGGTTCTGATGGGCTGGTATCCGGCCGCCGCTTCGGCCACCCCACCCACCGCACTTGAAATCGGAGCCGTGGAACAAGCCGCTGGGGTCTCCTCCGGTAAAGCCACGGAGATTCTGGAAATCCAAGCGCAAGCCGGACGGGACGACCTGGCTGGAAGGATTCACAAACGTCTGGGTGATGAATATGCGGGGATCTGGTTTGACCCAACCTCCGGGGAGTACGTCGTTCCGGTGACGTCTCGATCTGCCACTGCGTTAGCCGGTAGAGAGATGGCCGCAATTCATCTATCCAACCACTTCCGTTCAAATCTCGTCCCTAACTCTTGGCAGCGCCTGATCGCGGCCCAGCATGAACTTGATGATCGCCTGGCCCCGTATTTCGATAGAGACCTTATCTTTACTTCGATCGACCCTCGGACGAATAAGGTGGTCATTCACGTTGGTGGAGAAGCTGACACGGCAGATCGCAAAGCGCTTGACGGGCTTGCGGATCCCTTTGGCCGCCTGGTAGAAATTGCACCGGAGCCCGAGAAGCGTTTCAGCATTCACCTCGACTCCTGCAGCCCTCAGCCCGGTGCGATGAACTGCAGCACCCCTTTCCGCGGCGGCGTGGAAATCGCGCCAACCGAAAGCCCTGACCTAAAAGGAGGGACTTGTACCGCGGGCTTCCGAGCATTGGGAAGCAATGGGCAGCGATATGTGCTTTCTGCTGGTCACTGCGCCATCAAAGACGAGGCACACCCGAACCTGACTGACATCAAGTCGGATTGGAAGGCCTGGGACGACCAGCAGCTTGTCGCGAACAACTATTGGGGGGAAAAGCACTACCTAGGACAGGTCGAGCAAATTTCGTTCCCGGCTCACGATTGGATGAAAGTCAACGCTACCGGGACGTATTGGGACAGTGGGAACGCACCAGCGAGCTGGCCGTCCAGTGTCGTGTATTGGCCCGCCGACAGGTACAACAGGCCGGCGGTTAACGAGGAAGTTCCGATGAACTCGGAAGCCAAAAGCATCACCGGGCAAACTGTCTGTCATTCCGGGATCGCTAGCGGCACTACCTGTGGGCAGGTCGTCGCGACCAACGTCACTTACGACGTTGGGGAAGATGGGCAGCTCGGCTATAACCTGGCAAGAGTGAAAGGTGGCTGCTTTGAAGGAGGGGACAGCGGAGGACCCTACTTCGCCGGCAACACTGCCTATGGGCTTCATATTGGCAGCGAGGATCAATATCACCCTTGCACCACCTATGCCTATTACCACGAGATAACGGAAGCCTCTGCGGCTCTGGGTGTAAAAGTAGCTCCGCACCTACCGGTGGTCGAAACCCAGAATGCGTCCAATGTACAAACTGACCGAGTGACGCTCAACGGTATTGTGAACCCTCAGGGCCTTGCTACCGCGTATCGATTCGATTACGGTGCCACGACGGCCTACGGTAGTTCGACTGCGATGATGGGCGCAGGAAGCGGTGAGACTTCACTGTCTGTACATGTGGATGCAAGTGGGCTACAGCCAGGAACTACCTATCATTTTCGGCTTGTAGCTACCAGTGCCTTCGGCACTGCATATGGCGCCGATAAGGTGGTAACTACTGTAAGTGCCGCAACTCCTGCCACTATTGTCGACTCGAATAATGGGCTGACCAGTGTTTGGCGCGGCACCGACGGCAACCTCTATGAGACTGTCGCGAGGGGCGGCAAGTGGACGACCTTCAGTCCAACCTTCGGACAGCTGCCCACCGGTGTCGCCGTGGCCAGCGACCCGTCCCTGGCGCTCGATAAATCGAACGGCGTGATGGCCGTGTGGCGCGGCTCCAACAACCACATCTACGAGACGCTTGTCTTCAACGGGAGCTGGACCACCTTTGAGCCTACCTGGGGAAACCTGCCGGCGGGGATAACCGCCCGCGGCAACCCCGCCGCGGTGGTCGACCCCACCAACGGCCTCTCGATCGAGTGGCGGGGCTCAGACGGAAACATCTATGAGACCGTCGCCCCGGGCGGCGGCAGCTGGACCACCTTCAGCCCCACCTGGTCGAACAAGCCAAGCGGCGTCACTGTCACGAGCGATCCCGCCGCGGTGGTCGATCCCACCAACGGCCTCTCGATCGAGTGGCGAGGCTCGGACGGAAACATCTATGAGACCGTCGCCCCGGGCGGCGGCAGCTGGACTACCTTCAGCCCCACGTGGGAAGGCAAGCCGGCGGGGGTGACGGTAGATGGCGCTCCGGCCGTGGTTGTAGATCCCGTCAACGGACTCACGATCAACTGGCGCGGCTCCGACGGACAGCTCTACCAGACCGGCGCCCCCGGCGGCGGCAAATGGAACACCTTCAGCCCCACGTTTGGCCGCCTGGGTGGAGTCACCGCCTCAGGACGCCCCGCCGCCGCGGTTGATTCTTCGGGCAACCTGAAGACCGCCTGGCGCGGATCTGACGGCAACCTCTTTGAGACCTATCCGACGAGCGGTTACTGGACGAGCGTTGGCATCACCGCCTTTTCGTTGCCCACCGGCGTGATGATCGTCGGCGAACCGGCCATGATCAAGGATCCGACCAACGGCGTGGTCGCCGTCGCTCGTGGGTCGGACGGCAATCTCTACGAGGCGCTCCTCACCAATGGCAACTGGACCACCTTCAGCCCGACCTGGGAAGGCAAGCCAGTTGGGGTGGCGGTGACCGGGACCCCCGCCCTAGCCATCACCCCGACCAGTGGCCTGACGATGAGCTGGCGCGGCTCCGACGGCAACCTTTACGTCACCAGGCCGGTCAGCGGCAAATGGGGAACCTTCAGCCCGACCTCGGGCAACATGCCCCCGGGCATCACTGTTCTCGGCAGCCCGTCTGCCGCCTACGACCCCGCCAACGGCCTCACGATCGAGTGGCGGGGCTCGGACGGAAATATTTATGAGACCGTCGCCCCGGGCGGCAAATGGACGACCTTCAGCCCGACCTGGTCCAACAAGCCCTCGGGAGTCACCGTCGCAAGCGATCCTGCCGCAGTCCTCGACCCCGTTAACGGCATCTCGATCGTTTGGCGCGGCTCAAACAACCACCTCTACGCGACGGTCGCCCCCGGCGGCGGCAGCTGGACCACCTTCGAGCAGACCTGGGGGAACCTGCCCACCGGCATCACCGTTACCGGCAACCCGGCGGCGATCATTGATCCCACCAACGGCCTGGCGTCCGGCTGGCGCGGTTCCGACGGCAACGTTTACGAGACCGTCTCCACGGGCGGCAAATGGACGACCTTCAGCCCGACCTGGGAAAACAAGCCTGCCGGCGTCACCGTCGCCAGCGACCCCTCCTTGGCGATCACCTCGAGCGGCATCACCTTCCTCTGGCGCGGCACCAACGCCAACGTCGAGGAGACCGTCTCGATCAACGGCAAATGGACGACGTTTGCCCCGACCTGGGGAGCCATCTTCGGGAAAGTGGCCCTTGGGGAATAGCTTGCGCAGCCGCCCGTCGCGACGTAGCTGTGGCTCCGCAACCCATCTCAATAGGCTGCGGAGGTGGCCACCCCACGGGCTTCGATGATCGCCGCGAATGACTTCGCGCGGCAGTGGCGGGACATCCGTGACGATGCCGTGCGGGCGGTAGATCGCGTCGGCGAAAGCGGCTGGTTAGTTCTAGGACGCGAGGTGCAGATCTTCGAGGAGGACCTCGCCGGGTGGTGGGAAACGGATCAGGTGGTTGGGGTGGCGAGCGGCTTGGACGCGCTAGAGATAGCGCTGCGGTGTCTTGGCATCGGCCCTGGCGATCGGGTGTTGACGACGCCGTTGACGGCGTTTGCAACCACGCTAGCCATCCTGCGAGCGGGTGCGGAGCCTGTTTGGTGCGACGTTGACGCTTCGGGGGGATTGGATTTCGCAGAAGCTGAGGCAGCTCTACAAGAGGACCAAAGGATCCGGGCGGTTCTGCCCGTTCATCTCTACGGGCACCCGCTCAACCCTGGTGCATTACGGCGGCTTTCAGAACAACACGAAGTGGCTTTGATCGAGGATTGCGCCCAGTCCGCAGGAGCGCAGCGGGATGGGAAGCCGACTGGGGCAGTGGGAGCGGTGGCAGCTACGAGCTTCTACCCCACCAAGAACCTGGGTGCCCTCGGAGACGGCGGGGCGCTGCTCACGGCGGATCCAGAAGTGGCTGAACGGGCCAGGATGCTGCGCAATTACGGGCAGGGGGAACGATACGAGCACCGCGAGCTTGGTCTTAACAGCCGCCTCGACGAGCTCCATGCTGCCGTCCTGCGCGGTGCCCTTCTTCCGCGTCTGGATCGGTACATCGATCGGCGCCGGGAGATTGCGGCCCGTTATGAAGAGGCGCTTGTCGGTAGTTGCCTGCGGCCGATCGTGCCATCTGGTGGAGAATCAGCCCGCCATCTCTTCGCGGTGGAAGTATCGGAGGGCGACCCTTCCCTTACTGCAGCTGGCTTGAAGGAGGCGGGGATCCAAGTGGGCAGGCATTACCCCGTCGTTTGTTCCGATCAGGCGGCGGTGAGGGGTATTGGCGTGACTCATGGGGACTTGGTCGTGGCTCGCCGCCTGGCGGAGCGGGAGCTTTCGCTCCCCATCCATCCATACCTCCAGGACGACGAGGTCGAGACCGTGATCGAGGCTTGTCTGAAGGTGTGCGGATGAGCCCGCCACGGAACTCGCTGGTAGTGCCCGTCTACGGCAACAGCCGCTCGATCGAGGCGCTCCTGGAGACGATCGAAGGCATCGAGCGCCAGGTCGAGGGAGGTCTCGAGACGATCTTCGTCATCGATGGCAGTCCGGATGATTCGCGCGAGAAATTGCTCGCGGCGCTGCCCGAGCGGACGATCGTTGCGCAGGTCGTCAACCACGCTCGCAACTTCGGCTCCTTCGCTGCCATTCGCACCGGCATGAGCAAGGCGCGCGGTAAGTACATCGCGGTGATGGCCGCCGACCTGCAAGAGCCGCCGGATCTCGTGGTCGAGTTTCTCCGCAGGCTCGCAACCGGAGAGGTGGACGTGGTCGCCGGCGAACGCGCCAGTCGTGACGACCGCGGCGACACCGCTTCGAAGATCTACTGGAATCTCTACCGCCGCTTCATCATGAGCGAGATTCCGGCTGGTGGCGTCGACGTCTTCGCCTGCACCACTGCCGTCCGCGACGTCGTCTGCTCCCTGGAGTCAGTGCACACCTCCCTAGTGGCGCAGCTCTTCTGGGTCGGTTTCCGGCGCGAGATGATCCCCTACGACCGACGCCCAAGCGCGGCGCCCAGCGGTTGGACCTTTCGCCGCAAGCTCCGCTACCTCTCCGACAGCGTTTTCGCCTTCACTGATCTACCGGTACGGGTGCTCTGGCTGATTGGTCTTCTGGGTCTGGCTCTGGGCACGGTCCTAGCGGTCGCTGTCGTGATCGCCAAGGCCTCCGGGGCGATCTCGGTGCCGGGCTATGCGGCAACCGTGCTCCTGATTGTCTTCTTCGGCAGCATCAACCTGGTCGGGTTGGGAATAATCGGCTCCTATGTGTGGCGGGCTTACGACATCGTGAAGGGGCGACCCGGCGCGATCGTCAACGACGTGATCATCTTCTCTCCGGTGGATAGAGATGGCTGACGTCTTCGTGCACGAGCAGGGCCTCTGCGAGAGCAACGAGGTTGGTGACGGCACCCGGATCTGGGCTTTCGCTCATGTCCTCGAGGGGGCGCGAGTGGGGACTGATTGCAACATCTGCGATGGCGTGTTCATCGAGGGTGGGGCCGTCGTTGGCGACCGAGTTACGGTCAAGTGCGGAGTCCAGCTCTGGGACGGCGTCGTGCTCGAGGACGATGTGTTCGTCGGCCCCAACGCGACCTTCACCAACGACCCGCTGCCCCGCAGCCGGCAGTGGCTGGACGAGTACCCGCGGACGCTTGTGCGCAAAGGCGCCTCGATCGGCGCCAATGCGACGATACTGCCGGGTTTGGAAATCGGCACCGGCGCGATGGTGGGGGCCGGGGCAGTCGTCACGCGTTCGGTTCCGCCCAATGCGGTGGTAGTCGGCAACCCCGCCCAAATCCAGGGGTATGCCGACTCGCCGACGGCAACCGCTGACCCAGTCGAGGCAGGTGAGGCCCCGGGCCGAACTCCTCTCCCCGTACGCGGGGTTTACCTGCAGCGGTTCCCTGGTTTCGCCGATTTGCGCGGCAGCCTCACGGCAGGCGAAATGCCCGATGGTGGCGTTCCGTTCATGCCGCACCGCTGGTTCCTCGTCTATGACGTTCCAGGGCGTGAGGTACGAGGAGAGCACGCCCATCGCATCTGCGACCAGTTTCTGATCTGCGTTCACGGCAAGGTCCAGGTAGCCGTCGACGATGGGCGTAAGCGGGCAGAAGTTTCACTCGACGATCCAACTCTCGGCATCTACATCCCGGCGGGTGTCTGGGCAAGTCAATACCGCTACGACGAGGACGCGGTGCTGCTGGTGTTCGCTTCCCACCCCTACGACGCAGACGACTACATACGCGACTACGACACCTTTCTGGAGGAGATCTCCACTGAATCTTGATCGCGAGATGACTCTGCGGGAGGTTGTCTTCGCGTGGATCGTCCTAGCAGGGGTGGCTGCCTTAGCCTTCTATCCCCACATCCGCCACGGCGGCTTTTACTCAGACGACTGGTCTAATGGCGCTCTTTCGCTGCTGCCCCCTACCGGCCCCGGTCTGGGGCACGCGATCTCAGCCTTCGCCGACTTGACCATCTACAGGCCGATTCTCGTCGTCTATGTGCCGCTGACCTACGCCATCTTCGGCCTGCACCTGCACCTCCACCTGCTCTGGGCAGCTTGCTTAGCGGTCTGCGTAGCTGGCCTCCTCTACGGCGTCCTGCGAATGCTGGGCGTCCCATGGATTCATGCGCTTGCAATCGCCGGACTCACCCTCCTCTTTCCTTGGTTTGACTCGGTTCGCCTCTGGGTGACCGGCACTCAGCTCTCGCTCTCGATCAGTTTCTTCCTCGCTGGTCTCTGGGTTGCTCTCGCCGGACTCGACCGCGATTCGTGGAGGTGGAAAATCGCGGCGGTCCTTTTGTACTTGCTCTCGATCCTCACGTACGAGATCACGCTTCCAATGGTGGCGGCAATCGGCTTGATCTATGTCCTGCGCGCTGGGTGGAAGAAGGCTCGTGTCTACTGGGCGGTGGACATCGGGGTGGCTCTCGTGGCTGGAGTATGGGTAGCTGTGCACACCGAACGGACTGCCTCCGGCCTTTCCGGCGACGTCAGTCACCTCGGGAAGATCATCACCAATGGGGGAACTCTGTTCGGGCGCTCGCTCCTGCCCCTCGACCCACAGCGCACCACCCTTGCCCTCCTTGCTTTCGCCTCCGTTCTCCTCACCGGAGCCGTGGTCTACCTCCGCCGCAGTGAGAAGCCGGAAGCCGGCGCACGGTGGGGACTGGGAAACTGGCTTCTCCTGGCCCTAGGCGGCGTTATAGTTGCGGCGGTGGGTTGGGTCGCGTTTATCCCTGCCGATCCGTATTACACGCCGAGCATCTATGGGGTCACCAATCGCGTAAATGGCCTCTCCGGGCTAGGTCTGGTGATTGCCGCGTACGGAGCCTTCGGGATCGTTGGCAGTCTGGTTGCGCGGACGCGCACCAGCCGGCTTGGCCTCCTGGGGCTGGCCGTCACCCTGCTGCTCGCTGTCACCTTAGGAGCTTCTTACGCGAGCGTGCTGCATCGCCACATTGGCATTTGGAATGCGGCCTATGCAGCTGAGCGCGTAGGGCTAAATGAGCTTCGAAATCGCTACCCGAACATGCCCCCCGGCAGCACCCTCTTCGTCGCCGGATATCCGGCCTATCAGGCTCCCGGAGTGCCGATCATGTCGGCGAACTGGGATCTCGACGGGATGGTGGAGCTCGAATATGACAACAACGAACTTGATGCCTTTCCGATTATCGAAGGCACGGAGCTCGCTTGCCGCCCCGACGGTGTCGGCCTCTCCGGTGAAGGCGCGCCGGAAACCGTGGCGCCCTATGGAACGGCCCGCTTGCTCAACCTCGCGACCGGCGATAGCGCGAACCCACGCAACCGCGCCCGTTGCCTCGCGGTCGCTGAGAAGTTCCCGTCAGGACCGCTTTATCTGTCGTACGAGTATTGAGGGCGAGCTTTACCGGCGGATCGCTTTGAAGTAGCCGTTCATGGTCTCGAACTGCCCCGGGGGGCCGCCGGCCTGGCCGAAGGACGAAACCACGTCGAAATCAACCAACTCGAGCATCTGGCGCATGACTACAGGCCCAGGGACCCACCACCAGGTGCGGTCGCCGTAGTAGTCGCGGGGGACGAAGCGGGAGAGTTCGGAGAGGGTTGGGTCGGCGAGCATCATCGAGCCGAAGTAGAGGGTGCCGCCGGGGGCGGTCATCTCGTAGAGGCGTTCGAGTAGGAGGAGGGGGTCGAGCTCGTGGTAGAGGACGCCGTGACAGTGGACGAGCTCGAAGCGGCCGTGTTGGTCGGGGCTGAGCTTCTGCCAGTCGATCTGCTGCAGGTCGACGCCGGTGTTGTAGATCGACTCGAGGAAGCGGGCTTGCTCGATGAATCCGAACGGCTCGCAGGCGAGGACGTAGTCCGGATTGCGAAGGCTGAACATGAAGGGGTCATAGCCGGCGTTGGAGCCGACGTCGAGGAGTCGGATGCCGCTCAGGTCCTCGGGCACCTCCTCGGCGAGGTTGAGCCAGCGCAGATCATTGCGCCAGAGGCCGCCGACGATGAGGTCGCCGCCGAGGAGGAACGGGCCCTGCAGCCAGGGGTCGAGCTCGTCGGCGCGGGCGAGCAGCCGCTGCTTCTCCTCCTCGGCGAGCTGCTGCGGCAGGTCGGGTGAGAAACGTGGGAGCTGGCTGAGGTCGATCTCGCCCGCGGCGGCCAGGTGCGAGCTGCCGAAGCGGCGCTCGACCGTTTCGCGCAGGGGCGCCAGGGAGTCGCTGCTCATCGGCCGCAGGATAAGCGACGACTAGCGCTGGACGGGCCAGCGGCCGAAGCCGGTCGGGTTGGGGTTGAGGAAGCGGAGCGCTTTGCGGCCGAGGCGGCGGGCGGAGGACTCCTCGAGCGGGCCGGCTTCCAGGCGCCAGGCGCCCTTGAGGGTGTCGTGCCAGCAGAGCTTCAACTTTGGGTGTTCGCGCTCCCAGCGCAGGGCGCAGGCGCGTTCCTGGCGGCGGCGGCCGTCGTCGAGGAGGACGATCGCGTTCGGTGCCAGGCGATCGGCGAGGACGTGGAGCGCGGGCCAGCGGCTCCAGGTGGTCTGCATCGGCGGCCCGTCGACGACGAGCAGCTCGATCGGTTCCTCGGGCAGGGCGGGGAGCAGCGCCTCGCGGTCGTACCAGTCGATCTCGGTATCACCGAAGCTCTGCCTGCGCAGGGGAGTGACCTCGACCCGCGCCTGCTCGCAGCCCAGCTGCCGTACCCGCTCGGCGCTCTCCGCCGCGAAGCCGGCATCATGGTCGAAGCTGACGAGGCGGCCGACGCCGCGCTCCGCGATCACCGAGGCGATCAGCAGGGTGGAGGTGCCGGAGCCGAGCTCGACCACCGGCCCGGTGCACGCTTCCGCCGCGCCCAGCACGAGCCGGGCGAAGTCGGCATCCACGGCCCAGTTGCCGAGCGCTCCCAGGCGCGGCCCCAGGCGCGGGGCGATCGCGGCCAGGTCTTCGTCGTTGCGGAGCAGGCGCTCCAGGGCGGCGCCCTCGGCGGCGTTGCTGTGGACCGCCGCGGCGGCGGCCAGCCCGGCGAGGGCTCCCTCCTTCGGGCGCCGCAGGAGCGCCCCGGCCGAGGCGACTCCGAGGGCGGCAAAGGCGGCGCGGGAGAGCGGCGCCCGCTTCAGCTCGAGGCGGCGCTCGCCGAGTTCCCGTCGCAGGCGGACGGCGCGAGCGCTCATGGCGGGGTCGAGCTTGCCGGCTCGCGCGCGGAGCGAACCGCGCGCAGCGCCGCCCGCGAATCCGGCAGCTCGCTTCCCTCCCCGAGCCAGCTCTCGACGTCGAAGCCGGAGACTTCGAGCATCCAGCGCAGGGTGAGGCGGCCGGGCACCCAGCCGCCGGTGGGAACGAAGCGGGCGAGGCGGGAGTGGCGGCTGTCGGTCAAGACCTCGGTTTCGAGCAGGAGCGTGGCCCCGGGCGCGGTGAGCTGCCAGAGCTGGTTGAGGAAGGCCATCGGGTTCGCCGTCGCGTCAATCCCGCCCCGGCAGAGGACAACCTCGAACTCTCCCTCCGCGGGCAGTTCCCGCGGCGAGCTCACCTCGAGCAGGCGGCCCGTGTCCAGATCCTCGGGGAGCTCTCCCTCGAGGCCCTTCCAGGGAGTCTCGGCGGTCTTGCTCACCATGACCGGGGCACCGCCCCGAAGCGTCGTGCCCACGGCACCGGCAGCGCTTGCTGGCGATCCTCGCCGGTGACGGGTGAGAGGTCGCGGACGAAGCCCAGCAGCGCCGGCGCCACGTATCCGAGCTGTGCTGCTTCGTCGCCTGGGGGCATCAGCAGCTGATCTCCGGTGACCGGGTGGTAGGCGGCGAAGAGCGGCTTCATTCCCGGGCGTGCCTTCTCGAACAGCCAGGCCGCGGGCTCGCCCTCGGGCTGCAGCTCGGGGCCGGTCCGCGCCCTGGCCCGGCGGGCCGTGATCGCCGCTCGCCGCAGGATCGACTTCGCCTGCGCCCGCGGCGGCGCCAGCCCGCGCCACGCCGCCGGCTCGCCCACCCAGCGGATCCCCTGGCCGACGCCGAACCAGTGCGCCGGCGGACGGTGGCGGTCGGTGAGCAGGTAGCCGTCGACGATCCAGACCGGAATCTGCCCCTGCATATGTGAGGCCGCCAGGGCCCCGAGCTCCCCGTGCGCCTCACCTGGCGCGAACTCGCCGATCGAGTAGCGGAAGCGCCGGCCCTCGTGGTCGGCGCTTTTGAGCAGGCCGACGAGGCCGTCGTGGCGCTGCGAAGCGGGAACCTGCCGCGGCCTCAGCGGGAACGGGTCGATGAAGCCGAGCGCTTCGACGATGTCCACGTCACCGAGGATCGGGTCGCCGGGAAGGGTGACGAGCAGCTGCTGGCGGGTATCGCGGTGCACCGCGAGGGCAAGCGTGTCGAGGCCGGGCAGGGGCGCGGCCTCCGCGTAGCCGATCTCCTCGCCGTTGGGCGGGAGCTTCTCCCACTGCCCGCGCGGCACGCTCCGGTACTCGCCGCCGCCGATCCTGACGATCCGCGTCGTTCCCTCCAGACCGGTGCTGCGCAGCGCCCCGAGGTGGTGCTCGGGTTCATAGCCCACCGGCGGCGGTCCGCTGGTGACGACGCGGCCGGGGCCGAAGCGCTCGCGGTAGCGGATCGCCAAGTTGGAGAGGGGCGGGATCCAGGTGGGGGTGTCCTTCCAGCGCGGAACCACGTAGTCGTCCGTCCCCGGCAGCAAGGGCTGCGCTCCCGGGTGGAGGCCGTGCGGATCCTCGAGCGCCGTCGCGCTCTCCGGCAGCTCCGCCCACCGTCCCGACGGCTGCGCTCGTTCGGCCGGCGCCGGGTGGGGCCAGTGGCGCCACTCGACGATGTTGCCGCCCCCCGAGAGGAGCGAGAGCAGCGACGGGAGCGGGTCGGCCGGGTCCGCCTGCAGGCCCCAGGGCAGGTGCTGCTCCTCGGTTCGCCGCCAGATCAGGGTGTGCGGGGGCGTCGCCGGCAGCTCCTCCTCGGCGAGCGGCTGGAAGCGGAAGTGCTCGTCCCCGTTCACTTCCGCGAGGGCCATCGCGCCGAGCTCGGGATCGGCGGCGAAGCGGCGCAGGACTTTCGCCGTGAAGGCCGGGTCGGCGAGCAGCGGCGCGGCGTCGCCGGCGGTGACGGCGACGTAGGAGCCCCGGGCCGTCTTCAGGCCCTGCTGCAGCGCCTCGAACTCGCTGCCGGCAAGGGAGGTCGGCAGGTGGTGGACGACCGGGACCTCGCGCGAGGCCGGCCAGCTGCCGTCGAAGCGGGCGACCAGCTCCGCGTCGACGCACCGTTGCGCCTCCAGCAGCGAAGCCGTCCCGCGACCCGCCTCGCTGCCGAGGTCGATCGGTTGCAGCGGAACGATCGAGAGCGCCGGCGACTCCTTCGCCTTGATCTCCGCCTCCTGGCCCTTGAAGGGGGAGATCTGCGCCAGCACCCCCTTGAACACCTCGGGGGAGTGATCGACCATGTCGGAACGGTTGAAGCCCCACTTGCGGTAGCGCATCGTCGGCCCCCGGGCCGCTTCTCCCCGCACCCCTCGCGAGGCCAGCCGCAGCGCGAACTCCCAGTCCTCGTGGCCGAGCTTGATCTGCTCGCTGTAGCGCTCGCCGGCGTCGAAGATCTCGCGGTCCAGCAGCGAGCAGGTGTCGCAGAAGTTGCCGTGCAGGAGCGTGTAGAGGTTGTACGCCGGCACCTCGTAGTAGTCCTCGCGGTTGCCGAAGAACTGGATGTTGGGATAGATGAAGCCGACGTCTTCGCCGGCGACCGAGAGCTGCTCGACCAGCTTCTCGACGGCGTCGGAAAGGAGGATGTTGTCGGAGTCGACCGGGAAGATGTAGCGGCCCGCCGCCTGCTCGAGGCCGATGTTGCGGGCGTGGCTCGGCCCGCCGTTCTCGCTCAGCCGGACCACCTTCACGTCCCCCGCCGCCTCGAGCCGGTCGAGCGCTTCGCGGGCATCGCCGTCGGTCGAGGCGTCGTCGATCAGGATCGTCTCGATCTCCGGGTAGGTCTGGGCGCGGACCGAGTCGACGCACTCCTCGATGAATTTGGCCTGGTTGAAGTGGGGGATGAGAACGCTGACCAGCGGGGTCTCGCCGATCGGCCGGTCGCGAAAGCGGATCGGGTCGGGGCGATTGACCGGCTCCGACCCGACCGGCCCACCGCGTTCGCCGGCGACTTCCTCGTAGAGCTCTCCGTGCTCGTCGGCCATTCGCTGTAGCGAGAACCGCTCCCGCGCCCGCTCGCGCAGCGCCTCGCCGTCGAAGCGGCCGTTGCCGTTGCCGTTAGCGGCTAGCTCGGCCAGGGCCGCCGTGTAGCTCTCGACCGAGTCCCGCCGGTCGATCAGCCCCGGGTAGCCCTCGCCGAGCAGCTCGACGTTGCCGGGCAGCGAGGGGCCGACGACCGGCAGTCCCATCGCCATCGCCTCGAAGACGACGGCTGGAATTCCCTCGAAGACGCTGGTCAGCAGCAGCGCGTCGCAGGCCGCGTACCAGCGCTGCGGGGTGGGGGTGGGCGGGTGGATCAGCACCTCTTGCTGCAGCCCCCGCTCCTCGATCCGCTTGCGGACCTGGTCTTCGAGATCGCCCTCGCCGAGCACGTGGACCTGGGCGGCTACCCCCTTCTGCTTCAGCGCCGCGGCCACCTCGATCATCAGCAGCGGGTCCTTCTGGGCCGTCAACCGCGCCGGGAAGAGAATGTTCAGCCGATCGTCGGCCAGCCCCTCGACCGGCTCGACGCGGTCGGGCGAGAATTCCTCCTCGGCGTCGACCCCGATGTAGATGACCTTGGTCTTGTCCTCGGGGATCCCGTAGTCGTGGACGGCCGCCGCAAGGTGGTGGTTGGAGACCGAGAAGCGATCGACGAGGTTGCCGTAGCGGGTGGTGACGTAGCGGACGTAGCCAGAGCGGTCGGCCTCCTCGACGTGCAGCTGGACGACGACCCCGGGCGGGTTCGGCAAGCAGCGCAGGTCCGGCAGCAGGTCGAAGCCGAGCCGCGAGTTCATCAGCTGGACGACCGGGACCTGGCGCGAGTGGAGGAAGTCGAGGATGAAGCTGGGCATCGCCTCCGCCGGCATCAGGTCGGGCAGGACCCAGATCTCCTCGGCGAACTCGTCGACCTCGCGTAGGCGCCGGTTGGGCGAAGGCTGCGTCGTGATCAACGAAGGGGCGAATCGGTCACGGTCGATGAACCGGAACCAGTCGATCGTGTTCTTGTCAGTTCCCCCGAAGTCGATCCAGGGGGCGAGGTAGACGATCGGAATCCTGCCTGGGGTGGCGGCTCCCATCGGCTGCAGAATAATCAGTACCGCAGGGCCTCGTCGATCCGCTCGCTTAGGCAGCGGGCGAGGGTGGCGGCGCCCGGCTCGCGCAGCATGCCGACGTGGCCAAACGGGAGCTCGAAGCGCTCGACGCCGCCTTCGGCGCGCATCTCCCAGCCGAGGAAGGTGTGCTTGTCCTCGAACTCCTGGGAGACGATCAACGCCACCTTGCCCGGCCAGGGATCGGCGCGGTAGTCGTCGCGCGCTTCGCGGGCGGCCTCGAGCGCCCGCAGGATCGTCCGCTCTCCCGCCCCTGGCAGGGGACGCCGCAGGTGCCATTCGGCCTTGTCGATAAGCCGTCGGCGGGCGCTGGCGGCGAGGACGCGGCCGCGTCCGTAGGCGTAGGAGCGCACGCGTGGCGCGAGCTCCGCGGCCGGCCGCAGGGCCAGCTCGATCCGCCGCCGTCGCGGCAGCGGCGCCGGCGGGGGCGGTAGCAGCCGGTGATCGAGGCCGGCGTCGATGCCGTGGATCCAGGCCCAGGTGAGGAAAGCCGGCGCGTCGAGCGGTTCCCCGAAAGCTTCCCGCAGATCAGGCCGCTGCAAGGCGCCCAGCAGGTAGTTGTTGAGCCCGTCCGCGGTGGGAGCGAACAGGTGGGCCCGGAACTCGCTCCAGCCGGCGGCGGCGAGCGGGTCCTCGGGCTCGTGGCCGCCGCGCTCCCAGGCCCCCGCCATCGCCCAGTCCCAACGGATGCCGTCGGGGGTGCGGCAGTGCCGGCTCTCGGCGGGAAGGAGGAGCTGCGGCTCCAGCTCCTCGTAGGCGTTGTTCCAGGCGAAGATCGCGAGGCTGGCGGCGTCGCCTCCGAGCGGGTCGGGCCAGGTCTCGCGGAGGTCGTCGCGCGAGCGCCAGAACTCGTGGACGTAACGGGAGACGCCGGGCGCGAGCGGCCGGCGCAGCCAGGCGAACAGTCCGGCGCCGCCGCCCGGCTCGGTCGGGTCGGGAACCTCCTCGCCGCGCTGGCGCGCCCGCACTGCCGCCGACTCCATCAACTGGTCGTAGGCGACGCCCGGGAGCAGCTCGGCCGGCTTGGCGGCGGGAGGGCTGGAGTCGAGGACCGCCAGCAGCGGCACCTCCTCGCCCGCTGCCCGCAGCCGCTGGGCCATCTCGTAGGCGACGGTGGCGCCGTTGCAGCGACCCGCCAATAGGTAGGGCCCCTTGGGCTGCACCTCCCGCACGGCTTGCAGGTAGCGCTCGGCCATCTCCTCGATGCCGCTGTCGAGTGGCCGGCGGCCGTCGAGCCCGGTCGGCTGCAGGGCGTAGAGGGGTTGATTGGCTGGCATGTGCCGCGACAGCGGGCCGAAGCCGACGATGTTGCCGTCTCCCGCCGCGACCGCGAAGAGCGGCGGCCGCTCGCCGCTCGGCTTCAGCGCGATCAGGCTCTCCCAGGACCCTGCTTCCGCCGGGGCGCCCAGCGCTGCCGTCAGCGCTCGCGGGGTCGAGGCCTCGAAGACGAGGGCCAGGGGCAGGCGGCGGCCGGCGATCGATTCCAGTCCTTCGAAGAGGGAGACGGCCAGCAGCGAGTGGCCGCCGAGCGCGAAGAAGTCGTCCTCGGCCCCCACCGACTCGACCTCCAGCACCCGTTCGAAGACGGCGATGACGCGGCGCTCGAGCTCGCTCCGCGGTGCGGCCACGCTCTCTTGTCGAACCAAGTGCTCGCTGCCGGGTGCCGGCAGCGCCTCGAGGTCGAGCTTGCCGTTGACGGTCAGCGGTAGCTCCGGCAGCGCGATCCAGGCCGCGGGCACCATCGCGCTGGGCAGGCGAGCAGCGGTATGCGCCCGCAGCACCCCGGGTTCGGGGGCGGCGTCCTGGGGCTTGGAGGTGACGTACGCGGCCAGCGCGAGATCCCCGGGGGCGCGCTCGAAGGGAACGACGGCGACATCGGCCACCTGGGGATGGGCGCGGAGGACGTTCTCCACCTCGGCCGGCTCGACCCGATGGCCGCGGACCTTGACCTGGCGGTCGGCGCGGCCGGAGAAATCCAGGGCCCCGTCGGGCCGCCAGCGCGCGAGGTCGCCCGTCAGGTAGACCCTGCCGCCGGCGACGGCGGGGCCTTCCCGGAACCGCTGCGCGGTCAGCTCCGGGTCGTTGCGGTAGCCGCGGCTGACGCCGGCGCCGCCGATCGCCAGCTCTCCCAGCATCCCGACCGGCGCCTCGCGACCGCTGCTGTCCAGCACCTGGCAGGAGGTTCCCTGGATCGGGCGGCCGATTGGGATCGGGCCCTCGATCGGCGACCCCGCTGGCATCTCATGGGCGGTGGCGAAGGTGGTCGTCTCGGTCGGGCCGTAGCCGTTGGTCAGCCGGCCCTGCGGCGGCAGCGCCGCCAGCGCCCGGCGGACGTGATCGGGGGAGAGGACGTCGCCGCCGGCGAGCAGATGGTCGATCCGCGCCAGGCAGTCCGGTCGCCGGTCGACCAGCTCGTGGAAGAGGCCGGCGGTGAGCCAGAGGACGTCGACGCCGTGGCGCTCGATCACCGCAGCGACTGCGTCGGGCGAGGGCCGTTCGCGGAGGCAGACGATGGTGCCGCCACCCGCCAGCGGTCCCCAGAGCTCCAGCGTCGTCGCGTCGAAGGCGGGCGAGGCCGCGTGCAGCACCGTCCGGCCCGGTCCGAAGTCGGCGAAGGTGGGGGCGGCGACGAGGCGGGCGACGTTGCCGTGCGTCACCTCGACCCCCTTCGGCTCTCCGGTTGAGCCCGAGGTGTACATGACGTAGGCGAGGTCGTCCGGCCCCACCTTCGCCGCGGGGACGGGATCGGCGGCTTCGGCATCGGCCAGCGCCAGCGTCCCAACCCCCAGCGGCAGGGGAAAGCTCGGCGCGGTCTCGACGATGCAGAGTGCCGCCTCAGCGTCTTCGAGCGCCCGCACGATCCGCGGCGCCGGGTGCAGCGGGTCGAGGGGAACGTAGGCGGCTCCGGCGAGGATGACGCCGCAGTAGGCGAGGACCGAACCGAGTGAGCGCTCCAGCAGGACCCCGACCCGGTCTCCCGGCTGCACTCCCTGCTCTTGCAGCGCCCCGGCGACCGCCTGCGCTCGCTGCAATAGCTCGCCGTAGGTGACCGAGCCCTCCTGATCGACTGCGGCAACGGCCTCCGGATCCCGTGCCGCCTGTGCTTCGACCAGGGCGCCGATCGTTGCGCCGGCGTCGTGGGTGCCCGGGCTGACGCTCCAGCGCTCGAGCTCCGCCCGTTCCTCCTCGCCCAGGAGGTCGAGCTCGGAGAGTCGCGCGTCCGGGTTCGCGACGAACTGCTCGAGCAGCCGCTGGTGGTGGCCGGCGAGCCGGTCGGCGTCGCCGTCGCTGTGCAGGTCGGAGTGCTCCCAGGAGAAGTTGAGGCTACCGTCGGCGCGGGGGTTGCCGACCACGTTAAGGTCCGCCTTCGCGGTCCCGTTGTGGACGCCTTCGACAATCCGGGCTTCCAGCCCCGACCAGCCGCCGGGCCGTCGCGGCGCATCGTGGAAGGAGAAGAGCGTCTGGATCAGCGGCGAGCGCCCCGGGTCGCGCCGCGGGCCGATCGCGTCGACGACGGCGTCGAAGGGCGCGTCGGCGTTGGCGTAGGCCTCGATCGCCATCCCCCGCACCCGCGCCAGCAGCTCGCGGACGGTCGGGTCGCCGCCGAGGTCGCAGCGCAGGGCGACGGTGTTGACGGTCATCCCGATCAGCCGCTCGGCCAGCGGCTCGCGGCGGTTGGCGATCCCGGTCCCGATCTGCTGATGGTCCTGCCCTGAGTAGCGCTGCAGCTGGGCCAGGAAGGCGGCGACGGAGACCATGAACAGCGTCGCTTCGCACTCGCGCCCGAGCCCCCGCATCCGTTCGACCAGCTCGGCCGGGAGCAGGCGCCGGACCAGGCCGCCGTCGAAGGACTCGCGCGGCGGCCGCGGCCGCGCGCCGGGCAGCTGCAGCAGCGGCGGCTCGGGGTCGAGCGCCTCCGCCCAGTGCTCGACCTGCCGCTGCACCGCCTCGGAGTCCCGCAGCTCCTGCTCCCAGCGCGTGTAGTCCTGGAACTGCGCCGCCGGCTCGAGCAGGTCGTCCGGTCGCCCCTCGACCCGGGCGGAGTAGAGCTCGCCCAGCTCCCCCGAGAGCAGCGCGAAGGACCAGCCGTCGTGGACGAGGTGGTGCTCGACCTGGATCAGCCGCCAGCTGCACTCGGCGAGCCGCACCAGCGTCCAGCGGACCAGCGGTGCCGGCAGCAGCGCGATCTGCTCGCGCACCTTGGCCCGTGCCAGCCGTGCCCAGGCCGAAGGATGCTCGCCGCGCAGGTCGACCTCCGCCAGCGGCGCCTCGAACGGTGGGTGGATCACCTGCACCGGCTCGCCGTCTCGCTCCTCGAAGGAGGTGCGGAGGATCTCGTGGCGGCGGATCAGCTCCCCGAGCGCCCCGCGCAGCGCCGCGCGGTCAAGCTCGCCCTCGAGCCGGAAGATCGCCGCGAACTGGTAGGCGACCGACTCCGGGTGCATGCGGCAGAAGAGCCAGCTGCGGCGCTGGGCGCCGCTGAGCGGCGCGGTCGGCTGCGGCTCGGTGTGGGTGAGCGGTGGCAGCCCCGGCGGTCGCGAGCTGCCCTGCTCGATCCGCTCGGCCAGCCCGGCCGCGGTTCGGGCCTCGAAGACGTCGCCGATGCCGAGATCGGCGGCGAAGCGGTCGCGGAGGAGGCCGGTGAGGCGGAGCGCCAGCAGGGAGGTGCCGCCGAGGGCGAAGAAGTCCTCCCGCGGGCCGACCGAGTCCAGCTGCAGGACCTCGGCGATCGCCGCCGCAACCGGCTCCAGGCGCGGGTCCAGCGTCTCCTGCTCGGCTTCGCGCGGGGGCGCGGGGAGCGCGCGCCGGTCGACCTTGCCGCGCTCGGTCAGCGGCAGCGACCCGATCGCGACGATCGCGGCGGGGACCATGAACTTCGGCAGCTCCTCCTCCAGACGCGCGCGCAGGTCTTCGGGGTCGAGCTCGACTCCCTCTTGCGGTACCGCGTAGCCGATCACCCGTTTGTGGCCGGGCACGTCTTCGCGGATCGCCACCGCCGCTTCACGCACCCCCGGCTGGGCGCCGAGGGCCCGCTCGATCTCGCCCGGCTCGACCCGGTGCCCGGCGAGCTTGACCTGATCATCGACTCGCCCGAGGAACAGCAGCTGGCCGTCCTCGCGCCGCCGCACCCGGTCGCCGGAGCGGTACATGCGGCCGCCGTCGAAGGGATCGGGATGGAAGCGCTCGCCGGTGCGCTCGGGGTCGTTGCGATAGCCGCGGCTGACCCCGGCGCCGCCGATCCAGAGCTCGCCCGGCTCGCCGTCGGCCACCGGCTCGCCGTCCTCGTTGAGGATGTGGAGGGTGTAGCCGGGGGGCGCCTTGCCGATCGGGATCGTCTCGCCGACCTCGCCGGTCACCTCGTAGGCGGAGGCGAAGATCGTCGTCTCGGTCGGCCCGTAGATATTGACCAGGCGGGTGTCCGGCAGGGCGGCGCGAAGCTCGCGGACCAGGGCCGGCCGCAGGACGTCGCCGCCGGCGGCGAGAACCCTGAGCCCGGCAAGCGTCGGCAGGGCGAACCGGGCCATCTCGGCCAGCAGGCCGGGAGGGAAGACCGCCACCGTCACCTCGTGATCGACGATGACCTGACCGATCGTGACCGGGTTGGGGTCCCCCGGCGGTGAGACGACGAGGCGGGCCCCGTTCAGCAGCGCCGACCAGATCTCCAGCACCGACCCGTCGAAGTCGAGCAGGGCCTTGTGGAGGACGCCGTCAGCGGGGGTCGGCAGCAGCTCGGAGGGACCCCGCAGCAGGTTGACGAGACCGCCATGGGTGATCTCGACGCCCTTGGGGGTGCCGGTCGAGCCGGAGGTGAAGAGGATGCAGGCGAGCCGGTCGCCCCCCGGCGGCTCGGGCGGAGCGTCCGCGGCGACCTTCGCCAGCAGCGCGTCGACGTCGAGCGAGCCCTCGCTGCCGTCGCCGACGAGCAGCCGCGCTTCCGCCAGCTCGATCAGCTTCTCGCGGCGGCGCCGGGGATGGGCCGGGTTCAGCGGCATGTAGCCGGCCCCGGCTCGCACCGCCCCGAGGTACGCGCAGACCGTCCGCCAGCTCCGCGGCAGGCAGACGGCCACCACGTCCTCCGGCTGGGCTCCGACGGCAAGGAGCGCCGCCGCGACCGCGCTGGCGCTCGCGTCCAGCTCGGCGTAGGTCAGCCGCTTCTCGCCGTCCTCGAGCGCGATCGCCTCGGGCCGCTCCGCCGCGCGCTCGCCGACGAGCTGGGAGAGGGACAGATCCATCTCCCTTGCAAGCGGGGTGGACTGTGAGTGGACGGAGAGACCGATCGGCCGAGGGTACCTGTCAGCCCCTGCTCAGGACCTTCCGTCTGCCTCTCCTCCGACTGCTCCACCGCCAGCGCAGGCCGGCGCTGATCCGTGGCAGGCCGTGGCGCAGGTTGGGGTTAGTCGCGGGGTCGTGGATCGTCAGCGGCAGCCAGCGGTCGAGGAGGAGCTGCTTCTCCCAGTCGGCGACCTCGGAGTCGCGGCTCGAGGACTCGAAGTGGTAGAGGACGGTGTCGGGGTCGTAGACGACGCGGCGGCCGGTGGTGCGGAGCTTGAGGCAGAAGTCCATGTCGTTGTAGTTGTTCGGCAGCAGGGTGCTGAAGCCGCCGACCTCATCGAAGGCCTGGCGGCTGGTCATCAGGCAGGCGGCGGTGACCGCGAGGTAGTTCTGGGCGACGAGGACGTTGTTCGAGTAGCCGCGGAAGTCGGGCGAGAAGCCGCGGTAGATGTGGCCGGGGTAGCCGCCGTTCTCGAAGAGGATGCCGACGTGCTGCGGGCGCCCGTCTTCAAACAGCAGGCGGCCGCCGACGGCGCCGATCTCCTCCAGCTCCAGGTACATCACCATCCGCTCGATCCAGCCCGGCGTCACCACCTCCATGTCGTCGTTGAGCAGCAGGAGGCGCTCGCCCCGGCTGTGGACGACGCCGCGGTTGATCTTGGCGGAGAAGTTGAACGGGCCCTCGAAGGGGACGAGGCGGAGGCGCTCGCCGGCGATCTCCCGCAGCCGGTCGATCAGGGCGGGGTCGGCCTCGCCGTCGGTGACGCAGACGATCTCGTAGTTCCCGTAGGTCGAGGTCTCGACGATGCTGCGCAGGCAGTGCTCGATCAGGACCACCTGCTCGAAGCGGACTTCGCGCGAGCCGCCGGCGGTCGGGATGACGATGCTGACCAGCGGTTCGCGCTGCAGGCGCGGGCGCAGGTGGTAGACGCCGGGCACCTCGAGGTCGCGCTCCACCTCCGCCGGCAGCCCGATCCGCTCGCAGTGCGCCTGCACCGCCCGCGTCCCAGCTTCGAAGGCCCACGGCTTCGCCTCCTCGCCGCTGCCGGCGGTCGAGGTCTCGAGCGTGCGCCAGTGGTAGAGCACCTCGGGCACGTGGACGACCTGGCGGGCCCGCTCGGTCACCTTCAGCACCAGGTCCCAGTCCTGGGAGCCCTCGAAGTCGGGATCGAAGCCGCCGACCTCGGCGACCAGGCTGCGGCGCATGACGCTGAGGTGGCAGGTGTACATCTGCGTGCGCATCCGCTCCGGCGACCAGTCGGGCTTGAAGA
>Ga0070688_100000270_pt1 | contig 26908 bp, 15 predicted proteins | sample KBSS13HmetaG_FD_64679 | JGI IMG/M metagenome (GOLD analysis project Ga0070688, IMG submission 64679) | Switchgrass rhizosphere microbial communities from Kellogg Biological Station, Michigan, USA - KBS S1-3H metaG | ecosystem: Host-associated > Plants > Roots > Rhizosphere ...
GCACCTCCACGGCATGAGCAAGGACGCGTGGAAGCGCTACACGCAGAACGGCTCGTGGTCCTACGAGATCCTGGCGCCCGGCTTCAAGTACAACCTCACCGACATCGCCGCCGCGATCGGAATCCACCAGCTGCGCAAGTGCCAGGCGTTCCACCGCCGGCGCCTCACCATCGCGGACCAGTACGACGCCGCGTTCGCGGACCTCCCCGGCATCTCGATCCCGCGCGTGGAGGACCGTGAGTCCCACGGCTGGCACCTCTACGTGATCCAGGTCGATCCGGAGCGCCTCACCATCGGGCGCGATGCGTTCATCGACCAGCTGATCGCGCGCAACATCGGCGTGTCCGTGCACTTCATCCCGCTCCACGTGCACCCCTACTACCGCGAGCGCTACGCGCTCCGGCCGCAGGACTTCCCCAACGCCTGGGGCGCCTACGAGCGCATCGTGTCGCTGCCCATCTACGCCAAGATGAGCGACGACGACGTGCGCCACGTCGTCGATGCCGTGCGGGGGATCGCCCAGGGGGCCGGACGATGAAGCGCGCGCTCGACGTGGTCGCATCGGCGCTGGGCCTGCTGGTGCTGTGGCCGTTCTTCCTCGTCGTCGCCGTGCTCATCAAGGCGGAGGACGGCGGCCCGGTGCTGTTCCGCCAGCAGCGCGTCGGCCGCAAGCTGAAGACGTTCTTCATCCTCAAGTTCCGCACCATGCGCGTGGGCGCGTCGGAGAACGGGCCCGAGATCACCGTGCGCGGCGACGAGCGCATCACCCGCGTCGGCCGCGTGCTGCGGCCGTGCAAGCTGGACGAGCTGCCCCAGCTCTGGAACGTGCTCTGCGGCGAGATGAGCCTGGTCGGGTCGCGCCCCGAGGTACCGCGTTACGTGGACCTGTTCCGTGCCGAGTACACGGAGATCCTGAGGATCCGCCCGGGGATCACCGATCCGGCGTCGATCCGCTACCGCGACGAGAACCAGCTCCTCGACCGGCCCGAAGAGGCCGAGCGCGACTACGTGGAGCGCATCCTGCCGGAGAAGCTGCGGCTGTCGCGACACTACGCGCGCCATGCCTCGGTGGGCTGGGACCTGCAGCTCGTGATCGCGACGCTGGCGAGCCTGTTCTATCCGGCGCGCGCGATCGAGCGCGTGGTCGACTGGCTGACTCCGTACCGGCTCTGGGTCGGGTTCGCGATCCAGGTCGGGGCCCTCCTCGCCGCGGACATCCTCGCGCTCGTGATCCGCTTCGACAGCCACGTGCCGCCGTCCGAGCTGGTCACGTTCCTGCGTGTCCTGCCGCTGGTCCTGCTCTCGCAGGTGCTGTGGCTGCACGCGTTCAGGCTGTTCCACAGCGTGTGGCGCTACGCCGGCGTGCGCGACCTGCGCAGCATCGCGCTCGCCATCACCGGCGCGCAGTTCACGTGGTGGTTCGCGGCCAAGTGGTTCCTCCACGTGACCACGCACTCGCGCGGCGTCGCCGCCATCGACGCGCTACTGTGCGTCGCCTTCCTCTCCGGCATCCGCATCGCGCGCCGGCTGCATCGCGAGTTGAAGCCCGGCGGCATGCCGCTCCGCCGCGTGCTGCTGGTGGGCGACGAGGACCCCATGGCGCGCGTCGCCCGCGAGCTCATGGAGCGCACCGGCAGCGACTGCGAGATCATCGGCATGGTGAACGGCGATGCGCGCCGCCGTGGCGTGCGCATCCACGGCGTGCCGGTGCTGGGCACGAAGAGCGAGCTGGACGACATCCTGCGCCGCACCGAGCCCGACGAGGTGCTGGTGGCGATGCCGGACGCGACGGAGGAGGCGCGCGAGGACCTGCTGCGGCAGTGCCGCGCGCTCGGCCGCCACGCGCGCCTCGCCCCGGACCTGGCGCAGCTGCTGATGCGGCCCGAGACCCCGAGGCTGTTCGGCGACTACCATTCCGAGGACCTGCTGTTCCGCGAGGCGATCCACACCGACAGCGCGGTCGCGCGCGGCACCATCGCCGGCCGCTGCGTGCTCGTGACCGGCGCCGGCGGCTCGATCGGCTCCGAGATCGTGCGCCAGGTGGCCTCGCACGGGCCGTCGCATCTGGTGCTGTACGAGCGGCACGAGTTCGCGCTCTACGAGATCGAGCGCGAGCTGCGGCGCCGGTACCCCGAGCTGACGATCGAGCCGGTCATCGGCGACGTCGCGGATGCGCAGCGCGTGGACGAGGTCATGGGCGAGTTCAAGCCGAACGCGATCTTCCACGCTGCCGCGTACAAGCACGTGCCGATGATGGAGCGCAACCCCGGCGAGGCGCTGCGCACGAACGTCATCGGCACGCGCACCGTGGCCGAGGCGGCGGTCCGGCACGAGACGGACGTGTTCGTGCTCATCTCCACCGACAAGGCGGTGGAGCCCGTGTGCATGATGGGCATCTCCAAGCGGCTCGCGGAGCTGTCTCTGCAGATGATGAAGAACGGCTCGCGCACCAAGCTCCTCACGGTGCGCTTCGGCAACGTCCTCGACTCGAGCGGCAGCGTGCTGCCCCTGTTCCGCGAGCAGATCGAGCGCGGGGGTCCCGTCACGGTGACGCACCCCGAGGTGACGCGGCTGTTCATGACCGTTCCCGAGGCGGTGCAGCTCATTCTTCACGCCGCCAGCATGGGCAGGGGTGGAGAGGTGTTCGTGCTCGACATGGGCAAGCCGATCCGCATCCTCGACATGGCGCGGGCCCTGATCCGCCTCTATGGCCTCACCCCGGGCAAGGACATCGAGATCGCGATCACCGGGCTGCGTCCCGGCGAGCGGCTGTTCGAGAAGCTCCTCAACGACCACGAGACGGTGTGGAAGTCGGCCCATCCCAAGATCCTGCGCGCGGTGAGCGAACACGACGCGCCGATGGTGCGCGAGGAGATGGTCCGGCTGCTGAGCGTCTCCGAAGAGCGCATGGGCGGCGCGCGCGGGGTGATCCGGGCACTGAACGAAACGCTGCCCGCATGACCATCGCGCTTTCGCAAGCGCGGGGCCGCGGCGCGACGGTCCCTGTCGCGGACGCGAAGCCGCGGGCCCGGGCGAGCCGCGCCTACCTCGCGGCCTCCGCACTGCTGGCGCCGCTGGTCGTGCCCGCGGGCCCCGGCCAGTCCGCGTTGATCGACGCGGTGAACCTGATCGCCATCGCGGCGTTCGCCCTGTTCGTCGTCCTTCCCGGACGGCAGGGGCTGCGCGTGCCGCTGTTCGCGCCGTTGGCGGTGGTGATGGTCGGCAGCCTCATCGCCAGCGGCTTCGCGCCGTCGATGAGCCTGGCCGCGCTGGCGCTGGCGCAGGACGTCTACCTGTTCTGCTGGTTCGTGGTGCTCGTGAACCTGATGCGGACGCGGGAGGACCTGCGCCTCGTGCGCCAGGCGTGGATGTGGGCGGCCGTGCTCGTGTCGCTGGGCGCGATCGGCCAGTACCTGCTCCACAACGGCGTGGGTTCGCTGCTCGGCTCGCGCGGCCTGCGGCCGAGGTCGACGATGTACAACCCGAACATGCTCGCGGACTATCTGATGATGAGCGTGTTCGTGGTGATGAGCCTCGCGACCGACCTCAAGCGCGTGCTGTTCGTGCCGGCACTCGGGATCATCGGCCTGGCGCTGCTCGCCACCAAGTCGAACGGCGGCATGGTCGCGTTCCTGGCCGGCCTGGTGGTGTGGGGCGTGTTCATGGCGGCGACCGGTCCCACGGATCGCCGCGGCAGCTACCTTGCCGGGGCGGTGCTGCTCGTGAGCCTCGTCGGCGTCGGCGTGTGGATCGGTTCCGAGTACGGCCTCGGCGGCCGCGTCGTCGCGGCACTCAGCGAGCACACGTTCGCGGGCCGCATGGAGCACAGCACCGCGAGCCGCGCCCACATCTGGGACCAGCTTCAGGTCGCCTACGCCCACTCGCCGCTCGGCATCGGACCCGGCAACAGCAGCTCGCTCACCATGGGCATCGCCGATCGCGAGCGCCCGGATTCCTATCGCTCGAAGGAGGCGCACAGCGACTACCTCGCCTACGCGATCGAGCGCGGGCCGCTGGGCCTCATCGGCCTGCTCGCGTTCATGATCGGGCTGTGCGGGCAGGTCGCGGTCTACTGGCGCGGGGCACGCCGCGCGCGGGGCGGCGGCACGTCGCGCCGCGCCCGGCTGTGGGCGGCCGCGATGCTGGCGGTGATCGCCTCCTCGGCGGTCCATTCCCTCGTGATCGAGAAGTTCCACTTCCGCCACTACTGGGTGTTCTTCGCGCTCGTCTGCGCCTCCGCGATCGTGAGCACGGCTCGCGCCTCGGCCCCGGCAACGGAGGCCGCATGAGCCGCGGCGCGAAGCCCTGCATCGTGGACGTGATCAACTTGAGCTCGTCGGCGGACACGCTGCTGCGCGAGCGGGTGCTGAGGCTGCGCGCGAAGGGCGTGGACAACCGCATCGTCTGCATCGACGGGCCGTACGTGCGGCCGCTACGCGAGGCGGGGATCCCGGTCGAGACCTACCACCTGCCGCGCGGCGTCAACCCGTTCATGCTCACCTGGGCGCTGCTGGAACTGGTCGCCTACTTCCGCCGCGTGAAGCCGGATCTCGTGCACACGCACTGCTCGGTGCCCGGCATCGTCGGCCGCATCGCGGCGCGGCTCGCGGGCGTGCCCGTGGTGCTGCACACCGTGCACGGCTTCGCGTTCCACGACGGCAGCCGCGGCGCGGGTGCTGCGGCGGCGATCGCCGTGGAGCGTTTCGCCGGCGGGCTCACCGACGTGCTGCTGAGCCAGAACCACGAGGACATCGAGCGCGCCCTCCGCCATCGCATCGCGCCCGAGCGCCGGCTCGAGTGGGTCGGCAACGGCATCACGCTCGAGCCGTTCCTCGCCACGACGCCACAACACGAGCCCGGGCAGCCCGTGGTCATCACCTGCGTGGCGCGCATGGAGCCGGTCAAGAACCACGCCCTGCTCCTCGACGCGGCGGCGCGGCTCAAGCACAGCGGCCGGCGCTTCGAGCTGTGGCTCGTGGGCGGCGGCGAGGGCCGCGCCCGGTGCGAGCGCCAGGTCGCGGAATCGGGTCTCTCGAACGAGGTCCGCTTCCTCGGCTACCGCGACGACATCCCCCAGCTGCTCGGCCGGTCCGATGTCGGCGTGCTCACGTCGCTCAAGGAGGGCATCCCGCGGGCGGCGGTCGAAGCCATGGCCGCGGGCCTGCCCATGGTTGCGACCCGCGTCACCGGCACGCGCGAGGTGGTGCGCGACGGTGACACCGGCTTCCTCGTCGACGTGAACGACGCAGCCGGGCTCGCCGGCGCGCTCGCCCGCCTCGTCGACGACCCCGCCCTCCGCGCCCGCATGGGTGCGCGTGGCCGCGAGGTGGCGCGCGCGGAGTTCGACGAGGCGTTGATCCTGCTCCGGCTGGAGCGCGTCTACCGCGCCAGCCTCGAGCGCCGGGGCATCGGCGTGCCCGCGGCGCTGGCGAGCGAGGTACGGGCATGAACACCGCGCACAGGATCACGCCGGCCGCTGCCGTCGAGGTTCCGCCGGCGCCGGTGAAGGCCGCGGCGCCCGCGCATTCCGAAGGCGCCCGCGTCGGCCGCAACACCGCATTCCGCGCCGCGGCGCAGGCGGTGAGCGCGCTCATCAACGTGGGCGCGATGGTGCTGCTCGGCAACCGCCTCTCCGCCGCCGGCTACGGCGAGTACGTGTACTGGTACGCGCTCATCCCACTGATCTCGAGCACCTGCGACCTGGGCGCGGGCACGATCGTGACGCGCGAGATGGTACGGCGGCCCGCGGACGCGGCGCGCACGCTCGGCGACGGCCTGCTGCTCCGGGCGCTGGTCGCCACGCTCCTGCTCGCCCTCAGCGTCGCCAGCCGCCTGATGCTGCCCGCGGGGCTGCTGTCGCTGGTGGTGCTCGCCGCCGTGTTCGACTTCAGCACGGACTCCGCGGTGTGGACGTTCCGCTCCCGCGAGCGCCTGGACCTCGAGTCCGTGCTGCTGCTCGTGAGCCAGCTCGCCTGGCTCGCCGGGATCGTCGTGGCGTTGTCCCTCGGCGGCTCGCTTCCGTACCTGCTCGGGTCGGCGGTCGTGGCCTACGTGCTGCGCACGATCGTGGGCGCGACGATGCTGGTGCGCATGGGACTCCGGCCGCGGTTCGAGCTCGATGCGGGTCGGGTGCGCCGGCTCGTCGCCGAAGGCTGGCCGATCGGGCTCGCGCTGGTGCTCGTGGTGGTCTATGGACGCGTCGGCGTGTTCGTGCTGAAAGCACTGTCCACGCGCGTGGACGTCGCCTGCTTCAACGTCTCCTACCTGCTCTCGCAGCCGTTCGGCTTCCTCGCCTCGGCGCTCAGCATGGCGGCGTTCCCCGCGTTCGCACGCCGCGCGAGCCGGTCGCAGGCCGGGTCCGGGATCGACGGCGAGGGCCTCGCCGGCCCGATGCGCGCCGCGATCAAGTACCAGCTCGTGGTCTCGGTCCCGATCGGGGCCGGGCTGCTGCTGCTGGCCGGCTCGCTGGTGCCGCTCCTCTTCCATGGCAAGGGGTACGAGGGCGCGGTCGCGACGCTGCGGGTGATGGCGCTCGCGGTGCCGTTCGTGTTCGTGAACCTGCACTCGCGCTACCTGCTGGCGGCGATCGGCCGCCAGCGCATCTACCTGGCCGCCGTCTGCGTCGGGCTCGTGGTGAACGTCGTCGGCTGCGTCCTCACCGCGCGCACCTTCGGTGCGATCGGCGCCGCGTGGACGTTCGCCATCGCCGAGTTCCTGGTGTTCATGGTCTGCCAGTCGGCGCTCGCCGCGGAGGTGCCGCTCTCGGCGCTGCTCGCGCAGGCGTGGAGGCCGGTCGCCGGCGCGCTGGTGATGGCGGTCGCGGTGGTCGGTGTGCATGGCGCGGGATGGCTCGTGCAGGTGGCGGTGGGTGCGGTGGCGTATGGAGCGGTGCTCGTTGCCACCCGCGCGCTGTCGCCGGCGGAGTGGTCGGTGCTGCGCGGCGTGCTGGCCACGTTCCGGCCGTCGCGGTCGGCGCGGCTCGCGGGCCGCACGGGGCCGGCGTGAGCCGGGGTGGCTTGTCGATGGGAACGTGGACGGAGAGGGCGAAGATGGGTGTCGCAGGGGCGCTCGAAACGAATGTGAACGGGTTCCAGGCCGCGGCGCGCGCGGCGGACGGCGCCGGCGTGCTCAGCACGCTGTCGCTGGAAGGCCATCCCACGGCGGAGATCGACGCGCGGCTCGCACAGGTGGCCGCGCTGCCGTTCGTCACCTCGGTGCTGGGCCTTCCGGATCGCCACCAGAAGGGCGCCATGGAGGTGCCGTCGAGCATCGGCATCGCCACCCGCGGCGTGCTGGTGCCCGAGTTCACGTCGGTCGCGGTCAACGACGGCATGGGCGTGGTGGCCACCGACCTGAGCGCACGCGACTTCACGCCGGCACGCATCCAGGCGCTGTTCGCACGCATCGGCTCGCGCGCCTCCGGGCACGTGCTCGAGCGCAATCGCTACAGCCTCGACTCGCCCGTCCTGCGCCGCGTGCTCGTCGACGGCGGCCGCGCGGTCGCCGGCCGCTACGGCTTCGACCCCGCGATCGTGGAACGCATGGAGAACGGGGCGCGCATCGAGCTGCCGGGCGACCCCGAGCGCGCGCTGCGCCGCTGGGTGCCGGCGGCGCTCCTGAACGCCCGGCTCGTCGCCTCGGAGATGGGGCTCAACTTCGGCGGCAACCACTTCCTCGAGCTGCAGGTCGTGGACGAGATCCGGGATCCCGCGCTCGCCGCGCTCTGGGGCCTGCGCGCGGGGCAGGTCGTGGTCATGTACCACCTCGGACCCGGACCGTTCAGCGGCACGCTGCTCCACCACTACTCGCGCCGCACCAAGCTCAAGGGCAACCGCGTGCCGGCGTTCTTCCTCTCCAAGCTCGCGTTCCACTACCTGCAGCGGATGGGGGAGGGGCGCGCCGCCGAGAAATGGCGGACGCACTTCCAGCGCAACGGCTGGACACCGATCCCGGCGGCTTCCCCCGAGGGCGAGGCGTTCCGCGCCGCGATGGCGATGGCGATGAACTTCGGCTACGCCTACCGGCTCGCCACCGTGCGCGCCATCGTCGACGGCCTGCGTGAGTGCGTCTCGCCCGGCGTGCGCACCGAGCTGGTGTGCGACATCTCGCACAACGGCATCACCGAGGAGACCCTCGGCGGCGAGCGCTCGTGGGTGGCGCGGCACAACGCCTGCCGGCTCGTCCCCGACCGCCCGACGATCGTGGCGGGCGCCTGGGACGTGCCCTCGTGGCTGGGCGTGGGCGTGAACGACGGACACGGTCGCATGCACTCGTACGACCACGGCGCCGGCCACCTGATCGAGACCGCACGCGCCGAAGGCCGCCTGAGTCCCATGCGCGAGATGGTGCTGCGGGTGCGCATGACGCGCGGGCGGAACGCCCGCGTCACGGGCGCACGCCAGGTCGCGGTGATGCGACCCGGGCCCATCGACGCGCTCATGAACCGGCTCGAGGAGCGCGAGCTCATGCGAGCGGTCGTGCGGCTGCGACCCATCGGCAACCTCAAGAACTGACCCCCGGGTCCGTTCCCGCCCATGCTCTCGGCCCACGAGATCCGCGAGGTGTGCCAGGCCGGCAAGGAGCGTGATCCGCGCGCCCCGCGCCGCGGCACGGGGCCGCTCGTCGCGCTGCTCCTGCTCGGGCTGCTCGCGGGCACCGCTTCCGCCGGCACCTACTACGTCGACGCCTCGAGCCCGCAGTGCTCGCCGACGGGACCCGGCACGGTGAGCCAGCCCTACTGCACCATCTCCGCCGCGCTCGCGGCGCACGGTTCGGCGGGCAATACGATCCTCGTCCAGCCCGGCACCTACCGCGAGACGGTCACGTTCGCGGCCTCGGGCACGTCGCTCGCTCCGGTCGTGTTGCGCGCGAACGGCCCCGGCGTCGTCATCGATGGTGCCGACGATCTCTCGGCGACCGGCGCGTGGGCGGCGTACTCCGGCGACGTGTGGTTCGCCGCGGGCGTCACGTGGTCGCCGCTGCAGGTGTTCGCGGATGGCGCGCGGCTCACCGAGACCGGCAACTCGCCGACGTCGCTGCAATCCGGGACGTATCGCTACGTGGCGGGGGAGGGGCTGTACGTCAACGCCGGCGGCGGCAACCCGGGTCTGCACGGGACGCTGGTCGGCCGCCGCAGCAACGCGTTCGTGGTCTCGGGCAGGTCCTGGATCACGCTCGACGGGTTCACGGTGACCCACACGGAAGACCGCTCGATCTACGTCTCCGGCGGCTCGACCGACATCGCCGTCCTCGGCTGCGTCGTCACGTTCTCGAACCGGTACGGCATCTACGTCAACGGCTGCCAGCGCGTGCGAATCGCCGGCAACGTGGTCACCGACAGCAACGACCACGGCATCGACCTCACCGGCGGCTGCACGGGATGCCTGATCGAGGACAACGAGAGCGCCCGCAACGCGGTGCCGGGCACGCGCAAGGCGAACGGCCTCTACATGCACGACTCGACCGGGAACACGATCCGCCGCAACCGCTGGCACGACAACCAGGACACGGGGCAGGACTTCCAGCTGGGCGCGAGCAACAACCTGTCGTACGAGAACGTGAGCTGGAACAACGGCGACCACGGTTACGACCACCTCGCCGCCACCGGCAACGTGCACTTGAACGACGTCGCCTACGGCAACTTCAAGGACGGGTTCTCGATCGAGGGCACCTCGCCGGGCACGCAGCTCACGAACTGCATCGCGGTGAACAACGGGCTGACGACGAACGAGTACGACCTGTGGGTGGACGCGACGTCGACCTCGGGCTTCGTCTCGAACGACAACATCTTCTGGAACGCCACGAGCCAGCAGCCGTTCAAGTTCAACAAGACCGTGTACGCGACGCTCGCCGGCTACCAGGCGGGAAGCGGCCAGGACTCGCGCACGCTGCAGGCCGACCCGAAGTTCGCGAGCCCCGCGGCGGGCGACTTCCACCTGCTCGGCGAATCGCCCGCGATCGACAACGGCAACTCCTCGTCGCCGGACTGGCCGGCCACGGACGCGGGGGGCTTCGCACGTGTGAACGATCCCTCCACGGCGGACGCCGGGCTGGGGCCCATCACCTATTCCGACCGCGGCGCGTACGAATTCCAGCCGGCCGGCCTGCCGCCGGTCGCCGTGCTGGTCGCGAGCCCGTCCATGGCCACCGCGCCGGCGATCGTCACGCTGGACGCCACGGGATCGCACGATCCCGAAGGCGGGTCCCTGACCTACTGGTTCGACTTCGGCGACGGCACCGGCGCCGGCCCGCAGGCGTCGCCGTCGATCGTCCACACGTATTCGGCCGGCACGTACACGGCGAAGGTGAGCGTCGTGGACGGCAGCGGCCTCGGGGCCAGCGACTCGGTGACCGTGATCGCGAACCAGCGGCCCGTGGCGTCGCTCGCCGGCGCGCCGCTCTCCGGGCACGCGCCGCTCACGGCGTCGTTCGACGCCGCCGGCTCCGCCGATGGCGACGGCACGGTCGCCTCGTACACGTTCGACTTCGGCGACGGGACCACGCTGGGGCCTCAAGCCTCGCCCGCCGCGACGCACACCTACGCCGCCGGCCACTGGCAGGCGACGGTCACCGTGACCGACGACCGGGGTGCGGTGTCGCTGCCGTCCGCGGCGGTCGCCGTGGACGTGACGCCCCCGAACCTGGCGCCGGTGGCCGCGCTGTCGCTGAGCCCGCTCGCGGGCCATGCGCCGCTCCTGGTCACGGCGGACGCCTCGGGCTCGAGCGATGCCGACGGCCAGGTCGTCTCGTACACGTTCGACTTCGGCGACGGCACCGTCGTCGGGCCACAGCCTGGGGCGACCGCCACGCACGTGTTCGCGAGCGGCCCGCAGGCGGTGACCGTGCTGGTCACGGACAACGAGGGCGCCACCGGGAGCGCTGGCGCGAGCCTCACCGTGAGCCCGCCCGACCGCGCGCCGCTCGTCGTGGCGCCGGACACGGCCACGGTGAACGAGGGCGCCGTGGTGACGGTGGACGTCACCGCGACCGATCCCGACGGCGGGCCGCTCTCGAGCTTGACGGCCGACGTGAGCGCGCTCCCGGCCGGCAACGACGCCACGTTCACGCCGGCGGCCGACCAGAGTGGCGGGGAGCTGGTCTGGCACCCGACGTTCGCCGACTCGGGCAGCTACCGGGTCACGTTCGTCGGCGCCAACGCCATGGCCGACACGGTATCCACCTGGCTCCGCATCCGGAACGTCGACCGGCCACCGCTGGTGACCGCGCCCGCGGTGTTCCTGAGTGCGGCGGGCCGGCCGCTCGCACTGAGCGTCGGCGCCGCGGACCCCGACGGCGACGCGATCACCACGCTCACCGCGGACCTCGCTTCCCTGCCCGCGGCGGGCACGTTCACGTTCACGCCCGCCGCGGACGAGGGGGCCGGCGTCCTCGAGTGGACGCCGGCGGCGAAGGACACGGGCACCTACACGCTGACGTTCAGCGCTGCCAATGCGCTCGTGGGGTCGGCGGTGACGCGGCTCACGGTCACCGCCGCGAACCTGCCGCCGACGGCGGTGCTGGCCGTGACTCCGAAGTCGGGGAACGACCCGCTGCCCGTCACCGCGAGCGCCTCGGGCTCGACCGATCCCGAGGGCGCCCCGCTCACGTACGGGTTCGACTTCGGGGACGGGTTCGTGGTCGGCCCACAGGCCTCCGCGAACGCGAGCCACCGTTACGCCGCGGGCACGTGGAAGCTGCTCGCCACCGTCACCGACACGGCGGGTGCGGTGAGCCGCGACAGCGTGACCATCACGGTGGCCGCCACCGGGCCGGGCATGAACCTCGCCGGCAACTCCTCGTTCGAGTTCGCCAGGACCGGCTGGGCCCCGTTCGCGGGCTCGAGGCTCTTCATCGACCCGGGCGGGTTCGAAGGCGCCCGCTGCCTCCGCGTCGCCGGTCCCGCGAACCTGAACTCGTTCGGCATCGACGACAGCCTCGACTGGGTGCGTGTCGCGGGCTCGGCCGGCGCGCGCTACCGCTTCAGCGCCTGGGTGCGCAGCGGCGGCTCGCAGGGCTCGGCAAGGCTGCGGGTGCGCGAGTTCGCCGGCGCCTCGCAGGTGGGCGAGACGATGCTGTCCCCGCCCGTGCCGCTCACGTCCGATTGGCAGCTCGTGGCCGCGGAGTACGTCACCCGCTCCACGGGCTCGTCCCTCGATTTCCAGGTGCTCGACCAGCCCGCGGCGAAGAGCGAGACCTTCCAGGTGGACGACATCGCGATCGTGACGCTGGCCAGCGCCACGACCGAGCGCACGCCGGTCGCCGAGACCGACCCGCCGTCGCCGGGACCCGACGGCCGCGGCTCGGGGTCGGCGCTGCCGATCGCGGCGCCACCCGACAGCACGCCCGCTGCCGCGCCTGCCGCCGCGCCCGCCGGCGCGCCCGCCGGGTTCTCGGCAGCGGTCGCGACGGGCGCGAGGGCGGGTACCGCCACGCTGACGCTCGCGCTCACGCGCCCGGGACCGGTGCGCATCGACATCTACGACCTCGCCGGGCGCCGCGTGCGCCGCATCGCCGACGCGGAGTTCATGGCACCGGGATTGCACAGCATCACGTTGGACGACCGCGGCGATGCAGGCGAGCGGCTCGGCAATGGCGTGTACTTCTATCGCGTGCAGGCCCCTGAGCGTTCGGTCACAGGAAGGTTCGTGATCGTGCGCTGAACCGGCGACCCGCCGGTCGGGTGGGCGCACGCAGCCTTGGGGCAAAAACACCATGTGCGGGATCGCGGGCAAGCTGAACTTCGAGCAGGACCGGGCCGTGGATCCGGGCCTGATCCAGCGCATGTGCGACGTGATCGCGCATCGCGGGCCCGATGACGCGGGCGTCTGGTGCGACGGCCCGATCGGGCTCGGCCACCGCCGGCTCGCCGTCATCGATCTCTCCGAGCTCGGCCGGCAGCCCATGTGCACCGCGGACGGCTCGCTGTGGATCACGTTCAACGGCGAGATCTACAACTACCTCGAGCTGCGCCAGGAGCTGGAGCAGCACGGTTACCAGTTCCGCTCGCGCACCGACACCGAGGTGATCCTGAACCTCTACCACCGCGACGGCATCGCGTGCCTGCAGCGCCTGCGCGGCATGTTCGCGTTCGCGATCTGGGATACCCGCCGGCGCGAGCTGTTCCTGGCGCGCGACCGGGTGGGGAAGAAGCCGCTCTGCTACCACGCCGACGAATACGGCATCACGTTCGGGTCCGAGATCAAGGCGGTGCTCCAGGATCCCGACGTGGACCGCGAGCCCGATCCCGTCGCCATCCACCACTACCTCACGTACCAGTGCGTCCCGGCGCCGCTGTGCGCGTTCACGGGCGTGCACAAGCTGCACCCCGGCCACTACCTGCTCGCGCGCCACGGGCACTTCGAGGTGCGGCGCTACTGGAAGCTCTCGCACCGGCCCAAGTTCGCCGCCGCGACCGCGCGCGAGCGGCGCCTGTTGGAGCTGGAGCTGCTCCAGCGGCTCGACGAGGCGACCTCGTTGCGCATGGCCGCCGATGTCCCGGTGGGCGCGTTCCTGTCCGGGGGCGTGGACTCGGGCGCGGTGGTGGCGATGATGAGCGACCGCTCCAGCGCTCCGGTGCGCACGTTCTCCATCGGCTTCGAGGACGGCGCCTACAACGAGCTCGCCTACGCGCGGAAGGTGGCCAGCCACTTCGGCACCGACCACACCGAGTTCGTGGTGAAACCGGACGCGCTCGAGGTGCTGCCGCAGCTCGTGTGGCACTTCGACGAGCCGTTCGCGGACGCGTCGGCGATACCCACCTGGTATCTGTCGAAGCTGGCCCGCGAGCACGTCACCGTGGCGCTCTCCGGAGACGGCGGCGACGAGAGCTTCGCCGGCTACGACCGCCACGTGGCGAACCACTTCGCCGGACGGCTCGGCGCCTTGAAGCCGCTGCTCGGGAGCCGCGCGTTCCGCCACGCCCTCGACCTGCTGCCGGGCGGCGCCGGATCGACGAGCCCGGGCTGGCGTCTCAAGCGCTTCGTCGAACAGCTCGGGCGCGAGCCGCAGGCGCGCAACGCCGCGTGGCTGGCGCATTTCGACCTGGACACGAAGCACGAGCTCTACTCCGCGGCGTTCCGTCACTGGGCGGGCGCGCGCGATGCGGAGGAGATGCTCTACGCCCGCTACCGCGAGGCGGACGCGGACAACTTCACCGACGCCACGCTCTACGCGGACATCCACTCCTACCTGCCCGACACGCTGCTGGTGAAGCTGGACATCGCGTCCATGGCGCACGGGCTCGAGGCGCGCTCGCCGTTCCTGGACCATGAGTTCATGGAGTTCGCCGCGCGGCTGCCCGAGGACATGAAGCTCCAGGGCGGGCGCACGAAGGTGGCGCTCAAGCGCGCGCTCCGCGGCGTGCTGCCGGACGACGTGCTCGATCGCCGCAAGATGGGCTTCAACGCGCCGCTCGACCGCTGGCTGCGACGCGAGCTGAAGGAGCTGTCGTACGACCTGTTGCTGTCGCTGCGCGCGCGCAGCCGCGGCTATTTCCAGCCGCGCTTCGTCGAACGCATGCTGCACGAGCATTCGCAGGGCACGCGCAACTGGCACACGCAGATCTGGAACCTGATGATGCTCGAGTCCTGGCACCGCGCGTTCGTGGACGAGTCTGCCGCGGCCATGGTGCGTCCGGCGTGAAGTCACGCCCACCGGGCTAGAGACGCCCGCTTCCGCACTTCTCCGTCGTTTCTCACCTTCCCCCAACGATCCAGGATTCCACGATGCTCTCGCCCGACGACATCCGCGAGGTGAGCCAGGCCGGCAAGGACCGCGATCCGGGCTGGTATCGCATCCATCGCCGTCTCTCGATCCACATCACCGCGCGGATCGTGCAGACGCCAGTGACCTTGAACCAGATCTCGGCGTTCATGCTCGCACTCGGCGCGATCGGCGCGGCGCTCAACGCCCCGCCGCGCCTGGAGCTGAACGCGCTCGGCTGGGCGTGCCTCTATGGCGCGTTCCTGCTCGACAAGGTGGACGGCGAGGTGGCGCGCTTCCGCAGCCAGCAGTCGGTGGTCGGCATCCTCCTCGATCGCTTCCACCATCGACTCGTCGAGCCGCTGCTGTTCCTCGCGGTGGGCTGGCGCGCCTACGTCACCACCGGCTCGCACCTGCCGCTGTTCGCGGCCCTGGCCACGATGCTGGCCGCGAACATCATCGAGGAGACCCAGCACCTGCCCTGGTACATCGCCGCGAAGCACGCGCGCGAGACACGGGCCTGGCCCGTGTCCGGTCGCGCGCCGTCCGCGGGCTGGGAGCGGGCGGCGGCGTGGATGCGATCCCTCAAGATGTTCCGCATGTTCATCACCGTGCTGCCGCTGGTCGCGGGGGCCGAGCTGCTCGAGGCGGTCACGCACCGGCCGGTCACCACGTGGCTGCTGGTGACGAGCGCCGTGGCGCTGTGGGTGTACCTCCTCTTCCAGTGCGGCTACTACGCCGCCGGCCGGCTGAACGTCGAGATCGACACGCTCGTGCGCCAGCTTCCGGCGCTGCCCACGCCCGAGGCGGAAGCCGGCGGGCAGCCGGCAGCCCCGGCGCCCGCCGCACCCGAGACCATGGAGACGGTGAGCGAGGCCAAGGTCGCGTGGCCGCTGCCCGGTCGAGCCCGGCGCTCCGTGTCGCTGGCGCTGGAGCAGGCGGACGCCGAGCGCGAGCGGGCCGCGCGTGCCTCGCGCAGCGCGCCCTGACCGCTCGCGGTGCGGGGGATGTCCTCGTGAGCTCCCGCGTGCGACGTGCCCTGAGAAGGATCGAGCCGCGTGCGCGAACCGTGCGCGAAACGTGCTTCGTGGCCCTTTGATTGCACGTTGTCACGATGGACGGCCGCAGCGATCACGGCGAATGCCGGGGCGACGGCGTCTACTTCCATCGCGTGCAGGGCATTGAGCGTTCAGCCGCAGGTCGCATCGTGACCGTGGGTTGAACCCCGTGTGGGGCCGCGCGCGCAGCACGAGGGTCATTTCACGATGAGCGGCATCGCGGGCCCGACCAGCGGTCGGGTACGCCGGCACGCGGAACGCGCGCGCCGGGCGGCTTCAGCGCTTGCGCGTGCCCTTGCCCGGGCCGGGCGGCGCGAGCGCGCTCGTGTCGCGCGCATCGTAGACGTAGTCCGCGAACACGCCCTTCGTGCCGCAGCCGTCGCCGCAGTTGTCCGCCCAGTCGCTCGCGAACAGCACCCGGCGTCCGTCGGGCGAGGGCATGGGGTGGGCCTCGGCGCGGTAGGGCTTGGCCGTGCTGTGATAGAAGCCGAAGCGCTCCACCTGCCCGCTGCCGTCCATCTTCACGGCGAGGATCTCGCCGCTGTAGCGCATGCCCGGCATGCCGCGAGCGTAGCTGACGTAGACCCAGCCCGGCCGCGCGGTGTTGCGCGCCGAGGCGTGCATGAAGCTGGCCTCGTTCCTGGGATCGGTGAGCGGCGTGACCTTGCCATCGCGCAGCCGCACCATCACCGTGCGTCCGATCTTCGAGCCGGGACAGGCGCGGCCGCCGATCAGCACGTCCTCGTTGCCGTCGAACGGGTTCTGGGCCATGTCGGCGTGCTTGAGCGGGAACACCCAGCCGTTCGGGCGCGCGGCGAACGAGCCGCAGCGGAGCGCGTGGGCGTCCATGTTGTGCGGGCGGATGACGAGGCCCGAGTCGACCTCGAAGATGCGATGCAGGTCGCACAGCGTGTCGCACGCCACGCCGCCGCTCCCGAACTTGAAGTCGATGTAGCGGCCCGAGGGCGAGATGCTGATGTTGCCGTTGGGGCAGAAGTTCGGCTCGCCGACGCTGAGGCTGCAGGGCTCGAACGTGTACACGGGGCCGATGCGCTGGTACGGGTAGGGGGGCGCGTTGGGGCCCTTCGGATCCATGTCCACGACCACCATGCGCGTGCTGTCGGAGATGACCACGTAGCGGCCGTCGGCGGAGACGTTGCCCTCGCCGGAGCCGATGCCGAAGCCGGCCGGGAACGGCAGCTTCCAGGACCGCGTCTTCTTGCACCGCACGACGTCGAACCACATCAGCTCGCTGCCGGCCTTGTTCACCGCGATCTGCTCGTTGGCGTGGGCCGGGCTCGGGTGCCAGCGGTAGTCCCAGTTGTCGAACGCGTCGCACGGCGTGAACAGCGGCTTGTAGGTGTCGCCGTCGAGGATGAGCGGCGAGGACTTGGCGCCGCCGCCCCGGTTCTCCACCAGCAGCATCGTGCCGGTGGCGTTCCACGCCTGCTGCTTCGAGTAGACGTGGCGGGCATCGGTGCCCCAGATGCCGGCGACGGGCGCGACCGGCTGGCCGGGATCGCCCGTGATGCGCATGAGCCGCGTGTGGAACGTCGGGTCGATCGACGGGGCGAGGTAGCTGGGCTTCGCGACCTGCGGCGAGGAGATGACCTTCGCCGCGTCGGTGAGCGTGCCCGTCATGCCCGGTGCGAGCTGCGCCCGCGCTTCGCCGGCGGCGAACATCACGCCCAGCGCCAGGCACACGACGCGAGCGTCCAGCGTGGCGGTGCGCATAGGCCATCGAGTGTAGCACGCACGGATCGCGTTCCGATCCTGACCGGGACAGCGATGCGTCAATCTTTGAAGAGTCCAATGCTCATGAAGGAGACACGATGAACGGCAGCAGGACGAACCAGAACCGCGCGGACCAGCGCTCCCCGGCTCGACCCATCCAGCGGATGGCTGTCCGCGTCGCGCTCGCGCTGGCGCTCGCGGTGCTGTGGCTCCCGGCGCGCGCTTGGGGCTGGGCACCCGGCACCTGGTACGTCGACAACACCAGCGCCAAGTCCTCGGACACCGGCCCCGGCACGCAGGAGAAGCCGTTCCGCACCATCACCGCCGCGCTCGCGGCACACCGCGACTCCGGCGTCACCATCGTCGTGCGCGGTGGTCCGTACCGGGAGCGGGTGGCGATCGGCTCGAGCGGCAGCGGCGCCGGGCCCATCGTCGTGCGCACGGATGGCACAGCGGTGGTGATCGACGGCGCGGACGATTTCTCGCCGTCGGGCCTGTGGCAGTCGTACTCGGGTGACGTCTGGTTCGCCCCCTCGGTGAGCTGGACGCCGGTCCAGGTGTTCGCCGACGGCGCGCGACTCGTGGCCTCCATCGCCAAGCCGAAGGACCTCGAGGCGGGCCAGTGGTGCTATGTCGCGGGCGCCGGGCTCTACGTGAACGCCGGCGGCGGCAGCCCCGCCGCGCACGCCGCCGCCGTGGGCCACCGCGCCAACGGCTTCTACGCCAACGGCCGCTCCCACATCTTCATCGACGGCTTCACCGTCCAGCGCACCGAGGACATGGGCGTGCTGTTGATCAACACCTCCGACGTGGTGGTGAGGCGCAACGTGGTGCGCCAGTGCGGCTCGAGCGGGATCGCCGCGCAGGGCGGCCAGAACGTGCAGGTCCACGGCAACACGGTGAGCGAGAGCAATCACCACGGCATCGAGTTCCGCCAGGGTGTGACGCAGTCGGTGATCGACGACAACGAATCGTTCGCGAACGCGCACGCCGACGTGGCGTGGGCCACCGGCATCTACCTCGCCGGCTCGCCCGGGAACCGCATCGAGAACAACCGCGTGCACGACAACCAGGACACCGGCATCGAGCTCCAGACCGGCTCGAACGACAACCTCGTGGTGCAGAACGTGTCGTGGTCGAACGGCGACCACGGCTACTCCATGCTCTACGTCACCGGGACGCTGCTCCTGAACGACGACGCCTGGGGCAACCGCCACGAGGGCTTCTCGGTGGAGGGTGGCTCCACCGGGACGCGGCTCTACAACTGCATCGCGGTGCGGAGCCCGCTGTCGCCCCAGACGTACTGCATGTTCGTCGACAGCAGCTCCACCGCCGGCTTCGACGCCGACTACGACATCCTCTGGGACACGGCCAGCCAGCCGCCGGTGCGCTTCGGCGCGAACGTGTACGCCAGCGTCGCCGCGTTCCAGGCCGCGACCGGGATGGGCGCGCACACGTTCGGCGCCGATCCGCGCTTCCTCGACGCGGCGAACGGCGACTTCCACCTGCGCTCGGACTCACCGGCCATCGATGCCGCGACCACCTTGCTCCCGGGCTGGGACAAGCTGGACGCGGACGGCTTCATCCGCACCGACCAGCCGGCGACGCCGAACACCGGCGCCGGTCTGGTCCCGTTCGCGGACCGCGGCGCGCTCGAGTACCACGATGGCGTGCTCGCCGTGGGCGACGGTGCCACCGGCACGGCGCTGGCGTTGTCGCCGGCGTTCCCGAACCCGAGCCGGAGCGTGGTCGCGTTCACGCTCCGCCTCTCGAGTCCCGCGGACGTGAGCTTCGCCATCTACGACCTCGTCGGCCGCGAGATGTGGAGCGAGCACGGCGTGCGCCCCGCGGGCCGGAGCACGCTGCGCTGGCCGCTCACCACCGCGGACGGCCGCCGGGCGCCGAGCGGGCTTTACTGGGCGCGCGTCCAGCGGGGCGGCGAGACGCTGACGACGAGGTTCGTGGTCGCGAGATAGCTCCCGCGGGAGAACGTCCGGGCCAAAAAAAAAGCCGGGGGCGGGTGCCAGCGTAAACACCCGCCCTCCGTCACATCAGCGCGCAGAGCTTGGGGTCTCCCGCGCTTCACGCTGCCGGAGCGGCAACGGGGGCCGCACCCGTTGCTCGCTCGCGGCAGCAATACGGGTGGCCGAAACTTGCGCTTCGATCCACCCGAGTACGGGTCCCGAGGCTCACCTCGGGGCTCGTACGTCGTCCGGAAGGGCGCGATCCCAAAGATGCCATGCAGGGAAGACCTACTCCGGGGGGCAGAGGCCCCCGCATGGAACCGCGCCGTATTATCCGGACGCCCGTCTCTCTCTCTCGGTGCTGCGTCGGATTCCATCTGCAAGCGGGATGCCAAGCACGGGTCCGAGGGTCGGTGCATGAAACGAGTATGAGTTACGACTTCGAGAGCCTGGTCAGTAATACGAATTCCCGCTGCTGGGGCTTGTCGATTCCACAATGGGACCACGGAAAGGGGACCCCGGGGCCCAGAAGAGCGGTCCCTGAGTCGCCCTCAGTCGTTCGTCGTCCCGGGCTGGCCGACGCTGTGTCCGGCGGCCTCGTAGACGCTCAACCGCGTGTAGAGCGTCTTGAGCCCGATGCCCAGCGTCTCGGCGGCGCGCCGCTTGTCGCCGTTCAGCTCCGCGAGCGTGGCGAGGATCAGCCGGCGCTCGGCCTCGTCCAGCGACGAACCGACCGGCACGTGCAGCACCGTGCCCTGGGCGGAGGATCCAGTGCGCGGCCGGCCACCGGAGATCGCCACCAGGTCGGGGCCGATGACCGAGTCGGCCAGGATCGCGGCGCGCTCGACGGCGTTCTTCAACTCGCGGACGTTCCCGGGCCAGTGATGGGCGTTCAGCTTCTCGATCGCCTCCGGCGACCAGCGCTTGGCGGTGCCGTCGCGATGGTTGATCTTCTCCAGGAAGTGGTCGGCGAGCAGCTCCACGTCGTCGCGGCGGTCGCGCAGGGGCGGCATGGCAATGGGGAACACGTTGAGCCGGTAGTAGAGGTCCTCGCGCAGCTTGCCATCGCGCACCGCGCGCCCGGCGTCGCGGTTCGTCGCCGCGATCACGCGCACGTCCACCGGCACCACGTCGGAGCCGCCGACGCGCAGCACGGCGCTCGTCTCCAGCACGCGCAGGAGCTTCGCCTGGAGCTCCATGGGCATGTCGGTGATCTCGTCCAGGAACAGCGTGCCGCCGGTCGCCTCCTCGAAGTAGCCCCGGCGCCGGTTGTCGGCCCCGGTGAAGCTGCCCTTCTCGTGGCCGAAGAGCTCGCTCTCGATGAGCGTCGAGGACACGGCGCTGCTGTTGACGCCCAGGAACGCCGAGCCGCGGCGACGGCTCAGGAGATGGATGGTCTCCGCGGCCAGCTCCTTGCCGGTGCCACTCTCGCCGGTGAGCAGCACGCTCGCCTCGGTGGGCGCGACACGCTCGATCAGGTCGTAGACCTTGTTCATCGCCGTCGAGCGACCGACCAGGCGACCGAAGCGGCCGAGCATGCGCAGCTCCTCGCGCAGGCCCCGCGCCTCGGCCCGGTACTGCCGCGTGCGCGCCACGCCCGCGAGCAGCGTCCGCAGCCGGTCGCGGTCCACGGGCTTGGTCAGGTAGTCGAGCGAGCCCACCCGCAACGCCTGCACCGCGGACTCGACGCTGGCGTTGCCGGTCATGACGATGAAGTCGCTGCGCACGGCCAGCTCCTCGTCGCGCAGCAGCTCGATGCCGTCCCCGTCCGGCAGGCCCAGGTCCAGCAGCACGACGTCGGCGGACGCTTCGGCGAGCAGGCGCTGCGCCTCGGCGCGATTGGAGGCGTAGCGCACGTCGTAGCCCTCGCGGCCCACGAGCAGGCCGAGGCTGTCGCGCAGCCCGGCGTCGTCCTCGACGATCAGTGCGGAGTATCGGGGCATGTCGTGGGTTCCCTCAGCCTTTCGCGACCACGCGAGGCGGTTCGTTCAGCTCCACCCAGTAGCGGGCCGCGTCCACCACGAAGCCGCCGGGGAATTCGGAGTCCATGCGCTTGACGACGTAGCTGTTGGCGCCGAGCGCGTAGCTCCTCGCCACGTCGTCGGGCTGGTTCGAGGTGGAGACCATCACCACCGGCAGCTCCCGGGTGCGCTCGTTCTCGCGGATCCGGCGCAGCACCTCGAACCCGCCGAGGCCGGGCATGCGCAGGTCCAGCAGCACCACGACCAGGGTGTACGGCGCGGCGGGCTCGACACCGCCGGGTTTGAGCCCGAGCACGCGCAGCGCTTCGTCGCCGTCTCGTGTCACGCGCACGTCCGCGCGCAGCTTCGCGCGCTCGATCGCGCGTCGGGCCACGTAGAGATAGTCCTCGTCGTCATCGACCAGCAAGACCCCCGGAAACAGGTTCATCGACCCCCCCCTGAGGCAGTGTGAACCAGAACCGCGCTCCACTCGCTCCATCGCTCTCGGCGCCCACGCGTCCCCCGTGCCGGCGCACGATCTTCGCCGCGATCGCCAGCCCGAGGCCGGCACCGGCGAAGCGAATCGGATTCGCTTGGTAGAACGGCCGGAACATCTCCTCCCCGAGCCGCGGGTCGAACCCGACGCCATTGTCCACTACAGAATAGACGTTCTCATTCCCCTCGACGCGGCCAGAGATCTCCACGCGCCGGGCCTCGCGCCCGCGCGTGAACTTGACCGCGTTGCTGAGCAGGTTGTACAGCACGCGGCCCAGCATCTGCGGGTTCCCGTGCGCCGGCGGCAGCTCCCCGACATCGAATCGCACCGCGCTGCCGTCCTCGGTGGCCACGACCAGCTCGGCGCACGCCTCGCGCGCCAGCGCGGTCATGTCCAGCGTCCGCTTGGGGATCGTCGGGTTCCCCGCCCACACGAACTTCACCAGCTCGTCCAGCAGATCCGTGGCCGACCGCACGCTGGCGCGGATGCGCCTCAGCCGCCCCAACGTATCGGGGTCCAGCTGCCCGCCGTAGTCCTCCTCGAGGACCGCGGCGTAGTTGTACACCGTCGACATCGGCGTTCGCAGGTCGTGCGAGACCGCGTGGCTGAACGCCTCCACCTCGGTCAATGCCTCGCGCAGCTCGTCCGAGGTGGCGCGCAGCGCGCGCTCCGCCTGCGTGCGCTCGTGGACGGCCGCCGCCAGCACGAGCGTGCTCATCGCGGTCACCGCGAGGTAGACTTGGATGAGCATCAGCGATTCATTGAGCACGCCGGGCCCGGAGGCGAGCGCCCCGCGCACCGTGCCGAGGGTGGCGATCGCCGCGAGCACGAACACCCCCGTGGCCGCGGTGCGCGGATCGAAGCGGTAGGCGATCCAGATCAGGATCGGCATGCACAGGAACTTGAGCACGACCGGGTCGCTCCCGACCGGGGCGAGCCAGCCAAAGATGGCCTGCCCGGCGAGGAGCAGGGCGGCGAACGCGCACACGGCCTCGACCGCGCGCGCACGCGTCCACTCGCTCCAGGGAACGCGGGGGCCGGTGCTCCAGAGCAGGATGAGCGGGGCGACCACGAACGCGCCACCCATGTCGCCGAGCCACCACGTCCACCAGATGGGCCCGAACTTCGCCCAGGTCGCGTCGCCCCAGAGCGTGACGCTCAGCACGCCGAACGTGGCGCTCACCGAGGTGGCGAGGACGCCGGCGAGCACGGTGAACCGGAACGCATCGAGGCCGGAGAAGAACGCCTCGCGCCCGCGGGCGTAGCGGCGGACGAGCCAGGCCCCGACCAGCGCTTCGAGGGTGTTGCCGGTGGCGATGCCGGCGCAGGTGGCGACGCTCCCGTGCGTGGTGATGTTCGCCAGGAACGCGCCCACCGCGATCGCCGGCCAGGCCTGGTTCCCGAGCAACAACAGCGAGGCGAGCGCGATGCCGGTGGGGGGCCACACCGCGGTGGCGCTGGTGTGGACGATCGCGACCAGGAGCCCCAGCTTCGCGGCGGCGAAGTAGGAGGTGCCGACCAGCAGGAGGACGACGCCGCGTCGCAAGGGCTGGGCCGAGGCGGCCCAACGCGCGATCGCGGGAGGGAGGCCCGCTGCCATGGCTGCGCCCTCCCCGACGGCGCGTTCGACCCTGGCGGGCCGTGCCTCCGGAGGTGCGGACGGCGTGACCTGTGCCATTGCGACGGTTCCCCTCAGCGGCCTGAAGAGGATGAACTTACCCGCGGCGCCTGCGGGAGGCCAAGCAGATTCCAGAAATGAGGCTACCGGCCGGGCCCGTGTCCGGCGCCGAGCACGACACGCAAGACGAACCACGCCACGGAGAGCGGGGGCAGCAGCAGCACGCCACACCACATGAGGTGGATCAGCCGCCGCGTCGCGAGGTAGCGGCGCAGCTCGGTCACGAACCGGAACATCCCGATCACGAACAGCAGCGGCAACAGGACGGGCAGCCACATGAGCAGCAGGTAGGCCGCGTCCTCGACCCGCGACGCCCACGTCGGGTGGAGCCCGTGTGCGCCGCGCATCGCCTCCGCGAACCGCGGCGCGGCGAGGCCCAGGGCCGCCCACTGCGCCAGTGCCGCGGCCCGGTCCGGTGTGCGCAGCAGCACCTGCTCGCGGGCGAGGTCGTAGACCACCCAGGCGCCGCCGGCGCAGCATTGCGCCATCAGCACGGTCTGGCCGGCCGATGCGGGCAGGCTCAGCCGGGAGAGCGAGCACTCGAGCCCGGCAAAGCGACCGAAGCGGTCGTTCCGCCGCACCAGCTGGAAGCACGTGCCGCCGCAGTCGCAGCCGTCGCCCGGGTGGATCCAGTGGACGGCCGCGAGCGCGTTGTAGGCGAGATCGGTGTGCCGCTCGGCGAAGCCGGCCGTGGCGCCCGCGGACGCGGGTACCAGGCAGAGGGCGGCGGCGAGCAGCCAGCGGCGGCAGGACATGCCCGCGTTTTCGGCGCCGCTGCTCGCCCGGTTGAGACTCGAAAGTGCGGATGTATCATCGCGGGCAAGCTCGTTCCCACACGCATCGAGGTCCCCCGCATGGGAGCCGTGGCCGCTTCCGAGCTGCAGCCGAGAGTCGCGAGCACTGCACACACGCTGCGCGTGGCATCGCGGATCGAGTCCATCGACGTCGTGCGCGGCATGGTCATGGCGCTCATGGCGCTGGACCATGTGCGAGTCTTCTCCGGGGTCCCTGCCGGCGGTCCCACCGCGGCCGTGTTCCTCACGCGCTGGGTCACTCACTTCTGTGCGCCCGCGTTCTTCTTCCTCGCCGGCACGTCCGCATCGCTGCGCGGCGGCGGCAGTACCGGGGAGCCCTCGCTCTCGCGCTGGCTGGTGACGCGCGGACTGGCGCTCGTGGCGCTGGAGCTGACCGTCATCCGGCTCAGCTGGACCTTCAACTTCGACTACGCCCACTACGTGCTCGCCGGCGTCATCTGGTCGCTCGGCTGGTGCATGGTGCTGCTCGCCGGGATCGCGCAGTTGCCGGTGCGCGCGGTCACGGCATTGGGCTGGGTGCTGGTCGCGGGCCACGACGCGATCCCGCTCGCGCTCCACGGCCAGGTGAGCGCATGGCTCGCCTCGCCCGCCGGCCCCTGGCTGCGCGTGGTCTATTTCGGCGGCGCGTTCACGCTCGGGGGCGCGACCGAGCCCAATGCGTTCGTCCTCTACTCGCTGGTGCCGTGGATCGGCGTGATGAGCCTGGGGTGGGCGTTCGCTCGCATCATGACGCGCGAAGCCGAAGCCCGCCGCGCCGCGTGCCTGCGCCTCGGGCTGCTGCTCGTGCTCGCGTTCCTCGTGCTGCGGGGGCTACAGCTCTACGGCGATCATCCGTGGCGGACGCCGCCCGGCGAGCAGGAGTGGGCGCCGGCGTGGATCCGCTTCCTCGCCACCACGAAGTATCCCGCCTCGCTCCAGTTCCTGCTCATGACGCTGGGGCCGACGCTGATCGCACTGGGCGCATGGGAAGGAGTCTCGAACAGCCTCACGCGCGTGTTCGCCGTGTTCGGTCGCGTGCCCCTGTTCTACTACCTGCTCCACATCCCGCTCATCCACCTGCTCGCGCTCGTGGTCGCCACGGCGCGCACCCCCGCGGCGCTGCCCTGGCTGTTCACTAACCACCCCATGCACGCGCCCGAGGTCCCGCCCGGGTACACATGGCCGCTCCCCCTCGTCTACACGGTCACCGTGCTCGCGATCGCGGCGCTCTACGCCCCGTGCCGGTGGTACGCCCGGGTCCGGGCGGAGCGGCGGTGGGGGTGGACCTCCTACATCTAGGTGTGATCGCCCCTCCGGCTTGACGGCCGGCGGCATCTCGCGGACCATTCTTGTCACGAGCCCGCGGCCGCGTCGTGCGCCGGCGGGCGGTTTCGTCTCCAGGGGGTTCCCGATGCTGTTCCTGTCCGCGCCGATGTGTTCGTGCGGTTGTCGCATGCTCCGAGGGAGCCTGCGCTGCCGGCGCACACGTGCTGAGGACGCGAACTAGCCAGACCCACTCAGCCACAGAACGCCCGGACCCGCGGCTCCCACTCCCGAGTGGGGGCCGCGGGTCTTTTCGCTTCCACCGGGATACCAGAAGAGAGGTCACCCATCATGCCCGTCCATCCCGATCGACCCATCGCCGTCTACCACGAACATCCCGACTGGTTCCGGCCGCTGTTCACCGAGCTCGAGCGCCGCGGCGTGCCGTATGCGCGCCTGGATGCCGCGCACCACCGCTACGAGCCCGGCGGCGCCCGCCCGCCCTACGCGCTGGTCTTCAACCGCATGAGCCCGTCCGCGTGGCGGCGCGGGGTGGGGCACGGGATCTTCTACACCGCCCAGTACCTGGACCAGCTCGAGCGCCACGGCGTGCGCGTGGTGAACGGCACGCGCGCGTTCCTCACCGAGATCTCCAAGGCGCGCCAGCTCGCACTGCTGGACTCGCTCGGCCTCGCCTTCCCACGCGCCCGCGTCATCCACGAGCCGCGTCAGGCCCCCGCGGCGGCGCGCGGCCTCGAGTTCCCCATCGTGGTGAAGCCGAACATCGGCGGCAGCGGGGCGGGGGTGCGCCGCTTCGACACGCTCGAGGCGCTGCAGGCCGCTGCCGACGATCGCACGCTCGACCTCGGGCTCGACCACACCGCGCTCGTCCAGGAGTTCCTGCCCGCGCGCGACGCGCGCATCGTGCGCGTGGAGACGTTGGGCGGCCGATTCCTCTACGGCATCCGCGTGTACACGAGCGGCGAGAGCTTCGACCTCTGCCCGGCCGACATCTGCCGCGGCCTGGACGGCTCCGAGCTGGAGCGCGCCGCATGCCCCGTGGACGCGCCGAAGACCGGGCTCCGCGTCGAGGGCTACACGCCGCCGGCGGAGATCGTGACCGAGGTCGAGCACATCGTGGCCGCCGCGGGCATCGACATCGGCGGCATCGAGTACCTGATCGACGACCGCACCGGCCGGCACGTCTACTACGACATCAACGCGCTCTCCAACTTCGTCGCCGACTCGAAGCGCGTCGTG
>Ga0070688_100000272_pt1 | contig 26843 bp, 25 predicted proteins | sample KBSS13HmetaG_FD_64679 | JGI IMG/M metagenome (GOLD analysis project Ga0070688, IMG submission 64679) | Switchgrass rhizosphere microbial communities from Kellogg Biological Station, Michigan, USA - KBS S1-3H metaG | ecosystem: Host-associated > Plants > Roots > Rhizosphere ...
GCGCCCGGGTGGCGGCGGCGGAGCCAGTCGAGCAGCGCCAGCGAGTCGTGCAGCTCGCCGCGGCCGCGGTCGTGCACGCCCTCGCTCTTCCCCACGCCGCGGAAGTTGAAGCGCAGCACCTCGGCGCCGCGCGCGTGCAGCGTGGCGGCGACGCGGTGCGTGACCTTGTTGTGGAGCGTGCCGCCGTAGAGCGGGTGCGGGTGACAGACGAGCGCCACGAGGGCCGGCTCGACGCCCTCGCGCTCCTGCAGCAATCCCTCGATGCGCCCCGCCGGGCCGGTGATCTCCACCGGCAGCAGTCGCGATGTCTCCTCGCTCACTTGCGCGCCGGCTTGAACCGCTTGGCGAGCCGCTCGTGCAGCTCCTGCGAGGTGGTGGCGTAGTTGAGCGCGGTGCCGTCGCCCAGGGCGAGCACGCAGCCGGTCTCGAGCATCCAGTCCTCGAGCCCGAGCGGCAGGCCCTCGCGGAAGTCCACGAGCTCGGCGGTGACGCGCGCGGGATAGGGCTCGAACTCGTCGTTCCACTCGATGGCGAAGTACACCTCGTCGCCGCCGCTCAGCAGCCCCGCGCCCGAGAAGCGCTCCATCTCGCCGGGCTCCACGAGCAGCGCGCCGCGGTGCTCGCGCGGCCGGATGCCCTCGGAGCGCATCCGGCGACGGACCGCGGGCTCCTCGCCCGGCCGCTCCTGGCCTTCGAGCACGTTGATCGCGGCCAGGGCGTAATCCGGCAACAGGTCCACCGCGTCCACGACCTCGGAGACGGTGGCATCGAGTCGCCCGTAGAAGATGCTGGTCTGGCTCAAGGATCCGGCTCTCGCGTGGGGCCTACGCGTGCGGCGGTGGAAGGCTCGCCAGTCTATCGCGGTCGCTTGCCGGCCCGCCACCTTCCATGGCCCGCCAGGCCGCGGCCGTCATTCGCCCATGGGCGCCCGCTAACGAACGAACACGCGAAGCGGCCGCTCCCCGTGCGGGCCCGGCGGCATGCGGGCGGTGATCTCCGTGGTCTCGCGCTCGAGCCAGCTCACCATGGCGCTGTCGGGCCAGCCGCCATAGAAGGTGCGCGTGGGATCGACGACGAACACGCGCAAACGCGGGTCCTCGCGCACCTCACGCGCTCGCACCTCGCTCCAGGGATCGTAGGGCGTGCCCCAGTAGTGCCCGGTGCGGAAGAGGTGGAAGTCGAACGTGGGCACCTCGGGCGCGACGAAGCACACCTGGTCGGGCGGGATGCCCGAGAGCCGCGGCGCGATCGCGGCGGCGACGCGCTCGTAGCCCGGCGTGTGATACGGCGCCGAGAGCCGCACCGCGCTCCGCGCGGTGGCGAGCCCGAGCGCGAGGAGCGCCCATGCCGCGGCGAGCTTCTCGGTCGGGAACCGCGGCCGGCGCGCGAGCCACGCCAGCGCGAGGGCGGCCGCCCACACCGCCGCCCACGCCGGCACGGGCAGGCCCTGCGCGCCCCACGAGGAGACGAGCGGCGAGGTGAGCAGTACCCCCGCCACGAGCGGCCACGGCGACGGCCGCACGCCGCGCGCGATGGCGTCGATGCCGAGTGCCGCGAGCGCCGCCCACGCCGGCATCACCACGTAGGCATAGCCGCCGGACTTGATGCGGAAGACCGAGAGCAGGAGGAGGCCAGCGCTCCACACGAGCAACGCGCGCGGCACCGGCTCCGCACGGCGCCGCCACGCGTTCTCGGCGCCGATCGCCACGAACGGCAGCACCAGCCCGAGCGCGCGCGTCGCCAGCGACCAGTACATGCCGGGCGGCTGCCGCCAGTAGTCCGCGTAGCCCTCACCGCTCACGCGCTCCACGAGCGAGCGACCGAGATAGATGTAGCGCCAGTGGGCAAACGCGTTCGGTGCCCAGATCGCCACGGCGAAGAGATGCGCTCCCGCGACCGCGAGCGCCGTGGCGACGAGCGCCAGCACCACGCCGCGCGCGCGCCGGTCGCGACGCGCCACCAGCGCCAGCGCCGCGAGCGCGGCGGGGGCCACGAGCCAGAGCTTGCACAGGAACGCGAGCCCCAGCGCCACGCCCGCGGCGCAGGCGCGGGCGCGCGAGTGCGGCTCCACCGCGAGGATGAGCAGCGCCAGCGTCGCGAACGCGGTGAGCGGCAGCTCGGCCGCAGCACTCCGCGACGCGTCGGCGAACCACGGCAGCGTGGCGAGCAGAGCCGCCGCGAGTGCCGCGGTCCACGGGCCCGCGACCATGCCGACCAGCGCGCCGGTCGCGCCCGCGACCACGGCGGCGCACGGCGCGGAGAGCACGCGCACCGACGCGGGGACGGCTCCCAACGCGCGCACGAACGGCGCGATCAGGAGCGGATAGAGCGGCGGCTTGTCCCCCGGTGGCCCGAGCGGGCTCAGCGACGGCGACACGACCTGCGCGCGCGACGAGAGCACGTTGCGCGCCATGGTCCCGTAGTAGCCCTCGTCGCCGCCGGCGAGGTCGTTCCGCCCGGGCGGCGAGAGCACGAGCCACGCGATGCCCGCCATGCACGCGACGAGCCACGGCCCCAGACGACCCACGCTGCGATCAGTTCCGCCGGGCGGGCGGCACGGTGAGCACCTGGCAGCGCACCAGGTGGCGCACGCGCGACACGGTGGCGCCGAACACCACGTCGGAGATCCCCGAGTGGCCGTGCGAACCCGTCACCAGCAGGTCGGCGCCCTCCTCGCCCACGATGCGCGCGATCTCGCGCGCGGGGTCGCCGTGGCCGAGGCGCACCGAGGATCTCGTCCCGCGCTCGCCGAACTCGCGCGCCAGCGCCTCGAGGGCGGTGCGGTCCTCGCGGCTTTCGCTGTCCAGGCTCTGCTCGCCGAGCCACTGGCTCGCCGCGCTCTCGGCGACGTGCACGAACACCAGCTCCGCCCCGGGGGCGAGCTCGGCGCGGCGCAGGAAATGGAGCACGTTCTCGTCGGGCTCGGCGAGCTCCACGGCCACGGCGATCCGCCGGTAGCTTCCCGAATGCCAGTGGAGCGGCTCGATCTCGCGCGCCGTACCCGTGCCGCGAGCGACGCGCGAGCCCGCCGCGACCATCGCCGGCTCGGCCGCGGGGAGCGCGAGCGACGGGCCGCCTCGCCCGAAGAACGGCAGCACGAGCAGCGCGACCAGCAGCACCAGCAGGCCCAGCGCGGACGGGATCAGCACCACCCACAGCCACCACGCGCCCGGCGAGTGCGCGACCCAGCCGAGGATCGTCTCCACCGCGAGCTTCCCGTTCAGGCCCATGATGATCGCCGTGGTCACGATCGCGAGCACGCGCACCCACCACGGGTTCACGAACGGCCCCATGTGCCGGCGGTCGCTGGTGAACGTCACCAGCGGGATCACCGCGAACGAGAGCTGGAGGGAGAGCGCCACCTGCGAGAGCACGAGCAGCTGGTCCACGCCGCGCTCGCCCTGGACGACGATCACGATCACCGCGGGGATGATGGCGAGGCCGCGGCTCACGACGCGGCGCAGCCACGGCCGCACGCGCACGCGCAGGAAGCCCTCCATCACGATCTGGCCCGCGAGCGTGCCGGTCACCGTGCTCGCCTGCCCCGCGCACAGCAGTGCCACCGCGAACAGGATCGGCGCCAGCGCGGTGCCGAGCAGCGGCGCCAGCAGACGGTGCGCCTCGTGGAGCGAGCCGACCCCGAGGAAGCCGTGGCGGTGGAACGCCGCGGCCGCGAGCACGAGGATGGCGCCGTTCACGAACAGTGCGGCGTTGAGCGCGATCGCGGAGTCGACGAAGTTCATGCGACAGGCCTCGCGCTTGCCCTCCACGGTGGGCTCGATCTCGCGGCTCTGCACCAGGGCGCTGTGGAGGTAGAGGTTGTGGGGCATCACCGTGGCGCCGAGGATGCCCATGGCCACGAACAACGATTCCGCGTGGAGCCCGAGCACCGACACCCCACCCCCCGGCGAGCGCGCGATCAGCGACGGCCGGCCGTCGTCGCCGCGCGGCACCACGGCGTGGAGGATGGCGGCGAGATCCGGCTGCGAGAGCATCATCTGCACCGCGAAGCAGCCGCCGATCGTGAGCACGAGCAGGATGATGAACGCTTCCATGCGGCGGATGCCGTAGTTCGTGAGCACGAGCAGCAGCAGCACGTCGAGCGCGGTGATGATGACGCCGACGAGGAGCGGGATGCCGAACAGGAGCTGGAGCCCGATCGCGGCGCCCAGCACCTCGGCGAGGTCGCAGGCCACGATCGCGATCTCGCACAGGATCCACAGCGGCCACACCATGAAGCGCGGGTAGAAGTCGCGGCACGCCTGGGCGAGGTCGCGCCCGGTCACCACGCCCAGCCGCGCCGACAGCGTCTGGAGCAGGATGGCCATGAGGTTGCTCATGACCAGCACCCACACCAGCTGGTAGCCGAACTTGGCACCGCCCGCGAGATCGGTGGCCCAGTTGCCCGGGTCCATGTAGCCCACGCTCACCAGGTACGCCGGGCCCGCGAACGCGAACATGCGGCGGAGCCAGTTGCGCGTGCGCGGCACGCGCACCGTGGCATGGAGGTCGGAGACCGCCTGTGGCTCGCGCGTGCTCATGCCCGGCTCCGCGGACGGCGCTCGATCATCACCCCGTCCAGCCCTTCGCGGCCGCTCACCACGCGGCGGCCGGCGATCTCGAGCGTGAACACACCCTCCTCCGGGAGCGCTTCGAGCATGTGCACCTCGGCCCCGGGCACGAGCCCGGCACGCTTCCAGCGCGTGAGCCGCGCCGGATCTTCGCCACCGCGCACCTCGCGCACGCGCGCCCGCGCACCCGACGGCAGTGCCGCGAGCGGCGACAGCGCGCGCCGCGGCAGCCGGCCCTGGCGATCGGGGATGGGATGGCCATGCGGGTCCTCGGCCGGATGGCCGAGGCTGCGCTCGATCGCGTCGAGCACGCGCTCGCTGACGTGGTGCTCCAGCTCCTCCGCCTCCTCGTGCACTTCGCTCCAGTCCAGCTCGAGCACGCGGGTGAGGAACGTCTCCAGCAGCCGGTGGCGCCGGAGCACGAGCAGCGCGGCACGCTCACCGGAGGCGGTGAGCCTGGCGGCGCCACGCGGCCCCAGGTCCACGAGCCGTTCCTCGGCGAGGCGCGCGAGCATGTTCGTGACGCTGGGCGCCGACACCCCGAGCCGGCGGGCGAGCGCCGAGACGGGCACGGCGACGCCGGTCCCGAGCTGGAGCAGCGCCTTGAGGTAGTTCTGGCGCGAACGGCTCACGGCCGGGCGCGCGGGGGTGTCCTGCATGGTGCGTGGCATCCCTTATTAGCTACGACTAACGCGGCGATTTGTCCAGACTAATCTTCGGCCGGGCGGTTGCCGGGCTTGAGAGCCGTCCGCTAGGCTCGCCCGTCCGCATCCCCCCGCCGCGCCCCTTTCGGAGCCCCCCGATGCCGCAGATGACCATGGTGCAGGCCATCACCGACGCGCTGCGGCTGTCGCTGCGTGAGGATCCGAAGGTCGTGGTGCTGGGTGAGGACGTGGGCCGGAACGGCGGCGTGTTCCGCGTCACCGAAGGGCTCCAGGCCGAGTTCGGGCCCGAGCGCGTGCTGGACACGCCGCTCGCCGAGAACGGCATCGTGGGCGGCGCCATCGGCATGGCGCTCTACGGATTGAAGCCCGTGGCCGAGATCCAGTTCGTGGACTTCATCTACCCCGCGTTCGACCAGATCGTCTCCGAGCTGGCGAAGTTCCGCTGGCGCTCGGCGGGCCAGTACAGCTGCCCGGTCGTGGTGCGCGCGCCCTATGGCGGCGGCATCCGCGGCGGGCTCTACCACTCGCAGAGCCCCGAGGCCTACTTCTGCCACACGACCGGGCTCCAGGTGGTGATCCCCTCGACGCCGTCCGACGCGAAAGGCCTGCTCCTGTCCGCGATCCAGGGGCCCGACCCGGTCATGTTCCTCGAGCCCAAGCGCCTCTATCGTTCGACGAAGGAGGATGTCGCCGACGGCGCCTACACAGTGCCGATCGGCAAGGCGCGTGTGGCGCGCGCGGGCGAGCACGTCACCGTGATCGCGTACGGCGCCATGGTGCCGGTGGCACTCGAGGCTGCGGAGCAGGCCGCGTCCCGTGGCTGGAGCGCCGAGGTGCTCGATCTCCGCACGCTGCTCCCGCTCGACGCCGACGCGGTGATCGAGAGCGTGCGCCGCACCGGCCGCGCGGTGATCGTGCACGAGGCACCGCGCACGTGCGGCTACGGCGCCGAGCTCTCGGCGCTCCTCGCCGAGCAGGCGCTCACGAGCCTCCAGGCGCCGGTGCTGCGCGTGACCGGCTACGACACGCCGTTCCCCTACACACTCGAGCACACGTACCTGCCCGACGCGAAGCGCGTGTTCGCCGCGCTCGAGCGGGTGATGGAGTACTGACCATGGCTTACGACGTGAAGCTGCCGGACATCGGCGAGGGCGTGGCCGAGGGCGAGATCGTGCGCTGGCTGGTGAAGGCCGGCGACGCGGTGAAGGAGGACCAGCCGCTGGTCGAGGTGATGACCGACAAGGCCAGCGTCGAGATCCCGTCGCCGCGCACGGGCACGATCGAGGCGATCCTGGTCGAGGAGGGCGCGGTGGTGCCGGTGGGCACCGTGCTCGTGAGCATCGCGGTGGCGGGCGGTGGCGCGGCCGCCTCCGCGCCCGCGGCTGCGCACGCGGCGGCCGGCTCGACGACGACGGCGACGAAGACCGCAGTCGCACCCGCGCCCGCCGGGGCACCCGCCGGAGGCGGGTCCGGCGCGGCCGTGCGCATCGAGGCGACCCCTGCGGTGCGCGCGCTCGCGAAGGAGCTGGGCGTCGCGCTCGAGAAGGTCGCGGGCACGGGAGCGAGCGGGCGCATCACCGCGGACGACGTGAAGGCGGCCGCGGGTGGAGCGCCAGCGGCGGCCCAGGCTTCGACTCCGACCGCCGACGAGAAGCGTGTGCCGCTGCGCGGCCTGCGGCGCAAGATCGCCGAGCACATGCGGCGTTCGCTCACCACCGCGGCCCAGTTCACGTTCGTCGCCGAGTGCGATTTCACCGCCATGGTCGAGCATCGCGCCCAACACGCCGCGGCCGCGGAACGCGCCGGCATCAAGCTCACGTATCTCGCCTACGTGTTCCGTGCGCTCCCCTCGGCGCTGAAGCAGTTCCCGCTCCTCAACAGCTCGCTCGACGATGCGGCCGGCGAGATCGTCTTGAAGCAGCACTACCACTTGGGCCTCGCCACGAACACCGAGGAAGGCCTCACCGTGCCGATCGTGCACGGCGCCGAGAAGCTCGGTCTGTTCGCGCTGGCGCGTGAGATCGACCGGCTCGCCACCGCCGCGCGCGAGCACAAGTTGAAGCTCGAGGAGCTCCAGGGCGGCACGTTCACCGTGACCAGCACGGGTGCGAAGGGCGGCGTGCTCGCGACCCCGATCCTCCACCATCCGCAGGTGGCGATCCTGGGCGTGCACGCGGTGACGAAGAAGCCGGCGGTCGTGAACGGCCAGATCGTGGCGCGCGACCTCGGCAATCTCTCGCTGTCGCTCGACCACCGCGTGGTGGACGGCGCCGTGGGCGCGGATTTCCTCTACGCGCTGATCGAGAAGCTGCAGACGCCAGGCGCCTGGCTCACCGCGGAGGACCTGAAATGACCGCGACCGTGACCGTGGACGAGACGCTCCGCCGCGTGCTCGACGAGCACGGCCGCGAGGTGGCAGAGCCACCGAGCGTTCCCGATGTCGACCTGCGCGCGCTCCATCGCCACCTCTTGAAGATGCGGCTCCTCGACACGCGCATGCTGTCGCTCCAGCGCCAGGGCCGCATCGGCTTCTACGGCATGGCGACCGGCCAGGAGGCCTCGGTCACCGGCTCCGCCTACCCGCTCAAAGCGGGCGACTGGGTCTTCCACGCGCTCCGGGAGACCGGCGTCTGCCTGTGGCGCGGGACGAGCCTCGAGGAGATCGTGTGCCAGCTGATCGGCAACTCGGGCGACGTGCTGATCGGCCGCCAGATGCCCATGCACTTCAGCGACCGCAAGGTGAACTCGGTGGCGTGGTCGAGCGTCATCGGCACCCAGCTCCCGCAGGCGATGGGCGCCGCGTACGCGGCCAAGCTCCTGAAGCACGACACCGTGTGCGTGGGCTACATCGGCGACGGCGGCACCTCGACCGGCGACTTCCACGCGGCGCTGAACTTCGCGGCGGTGTGGAAGGTGCCCGCGGTGTTCTTCTGCCAGAACAACCAGTGGGCGATCTCGGTGCCGCTCGCCGCCCAGACCGTCTCCAGCAGCATCGCGATCAAGGCCGTGGCCTACGGCATGCCGGGAGTGCGCGTGGACGGCAACGACCTGCTGGCGGTGATCGCGGCGCAGCGCGAAGCGGTGGACCGCGCGCGCTCGGGCGGCGGTCCGACGCTGGTCGAGTCGGTGACGTTCCGCATGGGCGGGCACTCCTCGAGCGATGACCCCACGCGCTATCGCGACGCCGAGCTGGTGAAGCACTGGGAGCAGCGCGACCCGGTCGTGCGCTTCGAGAAGTGGCTGCGGGCGAAGAAGCTCCTCACCGATGCCGACCTCGAGCGCTGGACGGGCGAAATCAACGACGAGCTCTCGGCCGCGATCACCGCGGCGGAAGCGATGCCGGCCCCCGGCATCGAGACCATGTTCGCTGACGTCTACGCCGAGATGCCGCCGCACATCGCTGAGCAGATGAAGTACGCGCGCGCGCTGGGACTGGGGACGAAGTTCGAGGGCGCGTTCCCGCTCTGACGCGGCTTCAGCGACTCGCCGGTTTCCCCGCGTCCGGCAGCCTGAGCTGCTTCCCGGGCGAGACTTTGTCGCTCACGAGGTTGTTCGCCATCATGATCGCCGCCACGCTCGTGCCCCAGCGCTGGGCGAGCGAGGCGAGCGTCTCGCCCGGCTGGACCACGATCCAGGTCGGCCGCGCGGAAGGCGGAGGCGGCGCGGCAACGGTCGGGCGCGGCGCCTGTGCGGTCGCCGTGCTCTCGCGCGGTGTGGGCGGCGGCGTCACCGTTCGCGGGGCAGGTGCTGCCGCGGCGGCCTTCGGCGAAGGCGGCGGCGGGGTCGCCTTGCGCGGAGCGTCCTGCACCGGCGCCACGGTCGCCGTCGGTTTCGCGGGCACCGAGGTCCCCACAGCACTGCGCTCGCCACGCACCGAGCCACCGAGACCGGGGAGCCCGGGCCGGAACGTGAGCCCCACGCGGTGCTCGCCGGCGGTGGTGCCACCGTCGAGAACGAACGCGTAGTCGAGCCACATCGAGCCGACACCGGCACCCATGCCGAACGCTGGACCCGACGTGGTGGCGTCGCTCGGGGCGCCGAGTGCCATGCGGTATCCGGCTCGCACCGCGAGCCGGTCGCGCCACAGCCATTCCCCGCCCACGCGCACGCTGTTGTAGTAGGCGCGCGGCGATTCGAAGTCCGCGTTCACTCGCAGGCCATGCTCCGGGTCGGTCCACGACACGCCGCCCGCGATCACCTGGGGCAGGTCGTAGCTCGCGTCCGGGTAGCGCAGCCGGCCACCCAGGCCGCGCGCGGCGAGCGCGACGCCCACGGGCCCCGCGTCGGCGCGCAGGCCGGCATCGAAACCCAATCCCGAGCCGGTCGTGCCGTCGAGCGACTCGTGCACCCACTCCATGCCGAGCCCCGCGGTGACGTGCTCGCCGAGTGGCTGAGCGAGGCTCGCGCCCAGGGCCATGTCGGTCGCCGAGACCGAACCCGTGGGATTGTTCGCGGCGTCGCGGCCCTCGATGTCGGCCTCGCGATGGAACAGCGCCTGCATCCCCCAGCGCGTGGCGGCGTGGCCGAAGCGGCCGCCGCTCGCGAGCCAGTCCTGAGTCGCTCCCCCGGGGAGCGGCGAGTGCGCGAGCGAGAACTGGAGCGCGTCCACGCGCGCGAGCGAAGCCACGTTCCAGGAGGCCGAGGCGAGGTCGTTCCCGCTCGCCAGCGTCGCGCCCGCCATCGACAGCACCGAGGTGCCCGCCCCGATCGCAAGGAAGCTGCCCACAGCCGTTCCCGAGGCGTCGCCCGCGGCGCGCGCGCCCGAGGGCAGCGTCAGCATCAGCACCAGGCTCGCCACGATCGCGCGGCGGCTCACGGGGTCCTCAGCAGCCGGGTGAGCTTCGCCTGCCCGCCGGCGCGGAGCCACACGCGGTAGACGCCGGGGGCACAGGCACGTCCGGCGTCGTTGCGACCGTCCCACGCAACGGAGTGCGCGCCCGGAGGCGCTCCGTTCACGTGCAACGTGCGCACGTGTTGGCCCGCGGCGTCCTGGATCTCCACCACCGCGTCGTAGGGGCCCGCGCCCGGCACCGAGAGCGGCAGCGTCACCGTCGTCCCCACGGGGCTCGGGTTCGGGTAGGGCGTGCTCGCGTCCCACGCGGTGATGCCGCCGCCGCGCAGGATCACGCGCACGATCCCGCTCGTCGCGCTCTCGTTGCCGGTCGCGTCCACCGCGCTCACCGCGTACCAGGCGGAGAGCGTGTCGGGCGCGGGCGCGTCGAGGTAGTCGGTGGGCACGATCGGCGAGCTCGTGAGCCGCGTGAACGGCCCGCCCGCCGCAAGCGCCCTGTAGACCAGGTAACCCAAGAGATCGGGCTCGGAGTTGGCCGACCAGCGCACGCGCACGTTCACACCACCTTCCACCGCGGCGGAAGTGCCGGTGGGTGCGGCGGGGGGTGCGGTGTCGAGGAGGTGCGGCACCTGGAGCGACGTGCTCAGGCCCGAAAGCCAGTTGACGTCGTCGCGCGCGCGCGCGGCGAACCACAGGTCACGCGTGCGATCGAGGCCGCTCACCACGAACTGCTGCGCCGTGCCCGCGGGCCCGGGCGTGGGCTCACCGAACACGGGCGTGGCCGCATCCCAGTTGCTCTCGTCGATCGGCGCCGTGGACCAGCGCACCTCCATCTCGGTCGCGAGGCCACTCAGGCTGTCGTCCCCCACGTCGGTCCACCCCAGCGTCACCGTGGCGTTCGAGCTCGCGAGGACCGACAGGGGCACGCGTGCGGGGCGCAGCACGTCGGGGGATGCGGTCGTCGTCACCTGCAGCGGGTTCGAGAGCGCTGAACCATTTCCCACCTCATCGAACGTGCGCAGCGCGAAGTAGTAGGTGGTGGAGGGCGTGAGCCCGGTGACGTTCACCGACTCGACGGTCCCGGCCGGCTGAGGCGTGCCCACTCCCGCGACGGGCGTGGCGAGCGTGAAGGCGGTGAGCGACGTGATCGGCGCGTTGGACCGGCGGAGGTCGTAGCGGGTGGCGCGGCCGGAGAGGCTGTCGTCCCCGGGCGCGGTCCACGCCAGCGTCACGCCGGTTGCGGTCACCTGGGCGCGCGCCATCCCTGGCCCGAGGCTCAGGGTCAGTGCGGCGGCCAGCGCCGGGAGCGAATGCCAGGGAGTCGGGCGCACGGACGCCGGCAAACCTGCACCATGTGTGCCCACAACCAGCGCTCCCGCACCAGGGAGCACCGAGTGCAGCGCCAAGCCGACGCTGCGGGGAGATAATTGACGGATAGGGCGTCTGCGCGACCCCATGCCGGGCCGGGGCGGCCGACGCTCACCGTGCGGGTCGCAATCCCGGGTTGCACGACCCATTGCGTATCGGGTGATGACCGGACCGGGCCGGAACGGGTTCGTCCGGGCGAAACCCAGCCTCCGGGAGCAGGTCTTGGACCCTGCACGGAGGCCCCGGAAAGATCCCGCATCCCGTTGCGGCATTCGTTGACGCGGGCCCGGCGCGGTCCGTATCCTTTGTGGTGACGCTTTTTCCGCAGGCGTACGGCCGTGCAGTGGAACTGCACCTTCCTCCCCAGGTCGCCCGCCGCTGACGGGAAGCTCGGCGGACTCCTCCCACGGACCACGCCATCTGCGCGCGCCGCCGCGCGGGGGCCATGGTCGCTCGACGCCGCCCGAAGCGGTTTCAGGGCAGTCCACAAGGTCTCTCCCACTGATGGCACCGCAACCCCTCCTCGCACACGCTTGCCGTGTGGTTTCCCCCGCAGGGTCATGCCCGCCGCGGAGTGCCGCCGCATGCCCGCGCGCGACCTCGAAAGCCCACCCGGGAGAGGACCTGCGATGAGCACGATCGCCCGGCCCGCATCGCGCCGGCTCGGGGAGTTGCTCGTGGAGCGGACCGGGCTCTCGCTCGAGCAGGTGGCGCATGCGCTTGCCGCGCGCACCGATCCGCGCGAGCGCGTGGGCCAGGCCTTGGTGCGGCTCGGCTACCTGAGCGAGGCGGAGGTCGCGGACGCGCTCGCGCTGCAGTTCGCGCTGCCGGTCGCCGACGCGCAGCGGCTCACCACCGCGAACCGCGAGGCGGTGCAGCTCGTGCCCGAGCAGCTCGCGCGCCAGGCGCAGGTGCTGGCGCTCGCGCGCGACGGCGACACGCTCGAGGTCGCCGTCGGCGACCCGCTCGACGTGCTGTCGCTCGACCACCTGCGCGCGCTCACCGGGTGCTCGCTGCGGGTGCTGGTGGCGCGGCCGAGCGAGGTGGCCGAGGCCATCGACCAGTTCTACTCCGAGCTCCGCGCCACCGAGCACCTGGGCGCGATCCTCGACAACATCGACGTCACCTCCACCGGCGCCGAGGACCAGGAGGTCGACCTCGCGGCCCTGCGCCAGCAGGTGGAGGACGCGCCGGTCGTCCGGCTCGTCAACCTCATGATCGCCGAGGCGATCGACGCGCGGGCGAGCGACATCCACGTCGAGCCGGCCCGCGATCGCGTCACCATCCGCTTCCGCATCGACGGCGTGCTGCACGAGGTGATGAAGCCGCCCAAGAACCTGCAGATGGCGATCATCTCGCGCATCAAGGTGCTCGCCGACCTGGACATCGCCGTGCGGCTGCTGCCGCAGGACGGCCGCTTGAGCGTGCACCTGCCGGACCGCGAGGTGGACCTGCGCGTCTCCACGCTGCCCACGTCGCACGGCGAGAAGGTGGTGTTGCGCCTGTTCGACAAGAGCGCGTTCGAGCGCCGGGTCGACAATCTCGGGCTCGAGGGCGAGACGCTGGAGGCGTTCCGCGGCGCCATCCGCCAGCCCTACGGCATGATCCTGATCTCCGGCCCGACCGGCTCCGGCAAGACCACCACGCTCTACTCGGCGCTCCAGGACATCAAGAGCGTGCACCGCAACCTGGTCACGGTCGAAGACCCGATCGAGTACCACATCGAGAGCGTGTCGCAGGTCCACGCCAATCAGAAGGTGGGCATGACGTTCGCGCGCGCGCTGCGCTCCATCCTGCGCCAGGACCCGGACGTGATCATGATCGGCGAGATCCGTGACTCGGAGACCGCCGACATCGCGGTGAAGAGCGCGCTCACCGGCCACCTCGTGTTCTCGACCGTGCACGCGAACGATGCCGCCGGCACGCTCACCCGCCTCGCCGACATGGGCGTGCCGCGCTACCTCGTGGGCGGCGCGATGTCCCTGGTGATGGCGCAGCGCCTGGTGCGCCGCGTGTGCGAGCGCTGCAAGGAGCTGGTGCTGCCGGAGCCCGAGCAGCTCGCGGCGTTCGGCTCCGATGCCGAGCTGCTGCGCGGTCACCCCGTGCCGCGCGGGCGCGGCTGCATGGCGTGCAAGCAGACCGGTTATGCCGGCCGCGTGGCGTTGTTCGAGGTGCTCTCGCTGACACGCTCGATCCGCCGGCTGGTGCTCGACGGGGCGAACGAGGACGAGATCAAGAAGCAGGCGATGGCGGCCGGATTCGTGACCCTGCGCAAGGCGGGCATCCGCAAGGCGATCGAAGGCATCACCACGCTGGACGAGGTGCATTCGGCGACGCTGGGAGACACCGACTGATGCCGAGCTACTACTACCGGGCACGGGACACGTTCGGGCGCGCGCACGAGGGCATCGAGGTGGCGGCGTCCGAGGACGAGGTGCTGCGCGCGCTGTCGAACATGCGGCTGACGCCGGTGCACATCGAGGCGCGCGCCACGAACGGCGCCGGGACCACGGTGATCGGCGTGCGGCGCAACCTCTCCACCGACGGCGCGCCGGCGCCTGCCTGGCGCGACCTGTTGAAGCGGCCGGTGCAGCCGGGCTCGGTGGCGCTGTTCGCGCGCCAGCTCGCGACCATGACCGCGGCGGGACTGCCGCTGGTGAAGGCACTGCGCTCGATCGCCCGCGACCACCAGGACCGGCGGGTCTCCGGCATCATCGAGCAGGTGAGCGATGACGTGCAGAAGGGCGACTCGCTGGCGGCGGCCCTGAGCCGTCACCCGCGCGCGTTCGGCGAGGTGTTCGTGAGCCTGGTGCAGACCGGCGAGGTGAGCGGCTCGCTGGACGAGGTGCTGGGCCACATGGCCACGTATCTCGAGAAGGCCGAGCTGCTGCGGCTCAAGGTCGAGGCCGCGCTTCGCTACCCCACGTTCATCCTCTCGTTCGCGGGCGCGGTCCTGCTCGCCATGTTCTTCAAGATCGTGCCGATGTTCTCCGACATCTACTCGCGGTTCCGCGTCACGCTGCCCGCGCCCACCCGGCTGCTGCTGGCGATCAGCGCCGCGCTCACGCACAACGCCCTGCTCGTGGTGTTGATCGTGGGGCTCGGCGTGCTGGCGCTGTGGCTGTGGCTCCGGAGCGAGGACGGCCGCGTGCGCTTCGACGCGATGAAGTTCCAGGTCCCGCTGTTCGGCTCGCTCGTGCGCATGTACTCGATGACGCGCTACGCGCGCACGCTCGGCATCCTGGTCGGGAGCGGAACCAACATCCTCTACGCGCTCCGCGTGTTGCGCCCCGTGCCCGGCAATCGCATGGTGGCGCGCGCCGTGGACGATGTGCGCACGCAGGTCGAGGGCGGCGCCTCGCTGTCGCGCGCCATGGCCGCGACCGAGGTGTTCCCGGACATGCTGGTGCAGATGACGGCCACCGGCGAGGAGACCGGCCGGCTGGACGAGATGCTGATGCGCACGGCGGACTTCTACGAGCAGCGGGTGACCGCGAAGGTAGAAGGGCTGTCGTCGCTGGTGGAACCGGTGGCCATCGTGCTGCTGGGTCTGGTGATCGCCCTGATGCTGGTCGCACTCTACCTGCCCATCTTCAACCTCGGGCACGCGATGCGATCGGGCATCCTGGGGCCGTCGTGAGAGGAGGTTGGCCGAGATGAAGAAACGAGAATCGGGCTTCACGCTGATGGAGCTCATGGTCGTGATCGTGATCGTGGCGATCCTCGCCGCGGTCGCCGTGCCCCTTTACGTGAACTACGTGAAGGACGCGCAGCGCACCGAGGCGAAGGGCGCAATCGGCGCCGTGATCACGGCCGAGCAGACGTGGTTCCAGCTCAAGGGCACGTACATCGACGATACGTTCACGCCCAACGCGGCCGGTCAGAAGCTGAATTGCGACCTCACGGACGCGCTGACGAATTGGGACATCTCCGTGAGCAATTCGACGACGACCGGGTTCATCGTGCTCGCCAAGGGCAAGGCGGGCGGACCGACGGCCGGCCGCAGCGTCCAGCTCAATTACTCGCGCACCGCGCAGCCGCAATGGACCGAGAACTGAACGTCGTGAACTGACAGACTCAGGCGCCGCGGAACGCACGAGGGAGCGTGCCGGCCGCGGAGTGATGGTGGATGGTGAAGTCGTTGAGACTCGATGAACGAGGCTTTTCGCTGATGGAGGCGCTCACCGGCGCCACCATCTCCGTGATCGCCGTGATGGGCCTGGCCTACTCCTTCGGCGTGGGCCGCGGGCTCGTGAACCGCTACGAAGTGGCGCGCGCGGCTCTCGGCGAGGCGCAGTCCGAGCTCGAGGCGCTGCAGCTCGTGCCGCGGACCGACCCGACGATGGCGATTGGCTACGTCTCCCCCGCGACCCCGTTCATCTACGAGGGCGCGACGCTCGGGACCTCGAGCTGGCGCGTCCTCCCCTACGACGACCCGAACCTGCCCGGACCGGTGAACCTGAAACGCGTGATCGTGACCGTGCAGTGGACGCGGAACGCGCAGACGGATTCCCTGTCGCTGGAGCGCTTTTGGCAGCCGTGAAGCCCTCACGCCGCGCGGAAGCCGGCCTCACGCTCACCGAGATGGCCGTGGTGATGATCATCGGCACGATCATCATGGCCGGTCTCGTGGGCTTCTACCTCTCGAGCCAGGGGCTGTGGCTCGACGCCTCCACGCAGGCGATCACCCAGCGCGAGGCCACGCTCGTGGCGTCCGCGATCCGCGACCGCGTGCGCGCCGCGCACAGCGCGAAGGCGAGCCAGGTGGCGGATTCGCTGCACTGGCAGCTGGCGCTCACCAACGCCGATAACTCGTCCTACTACTTCTGGTGGGACCCGAGCGATTCGCTCATCCACGCCGGACCCTCGATCGGGGGCCCGAACTCGGGTCCGATGATCCTGTCGCAGGCGGAGCGCTTCCGCGTGGACTGCAGCAACCAGGGAGTGCGTGTCGACCTGCGACTGCGGTCGGCCACGGGCTCGCCGGTCGAGGTGGGCACGTTCGCGGTGTTCATGAACTGATGCGCTCCTCCACCTCCCATCCGGCGCCGGACGAACGCGGCTTCATCCTCGTGGGCGTGGTCACGTTCATGCTCGCGCTCACGATCCTGGGGCTGTCGCTGTTCGCGCTCTCCAGCTATGAGGCACAGTTCTTCTACGCCTCGACGGCGCGCGAGCAGTCCCTGCAGAACTCGGAGAGCGGCATGGAGCTGGTGAAGGCGCTGCTCGCGGAAGCCGGGTCGAAGGGGCTCGAGGACGCGCACCTCGCCGAAGGCCAGATGGGCGTGACCAGCGCGATGGCGTATCAATGGCGGAGCGCCAGCAACGACGACACCACGTCGCATGGCCCGGTCGACTGGGACAGCACCATGGTCATCGTGGTCTCGGCGAGGAGCGGCGGCGTGGAGCGCACGCTGCAGGCGAGGTTCATCCCGGGCGTGGTCGAGAATCCCTACCAGCGCCTGCTGACCGCCGGGCAGGGCGTATCGGTGGACACCAAGAACTCCATCGAGCCCGACCTGTTCGGCCGCGTCTGGCAACCGGTCGCCTCGGACGCCGACACCGCGTGGACGAGCGACGTCGACTGGCACATCGGGCGCCCGGTCGAACGCGGTACGCCGCCGACGCCCATGGCGAATGCCTTCGTCGAATCGCAGCTGGCATCGCCACCGCACCTCCCAGGCAAGGATTACTCCAACTCCAACGACTACGTGATCGAGTTCTATCCGGACACGTCCGGGAGGTTCTTCAGGTCGCCACCGTCGCCGTCCACCAGTGACGAAGATGCGGATCGGTACTCCTTCTATGCCGACGACGATCTGGACATCAAGGTCCAGGACGTTGCGGTGTGGGTGGTGGGCCGTGCGGATCCTGGCGGCGTGCAGGGCGCGTACTTCAAGAAGCATGTCCGGGTGAGGCCGAAGACTTCCGGCGGCACCGGCACGCTGGTGATCGTCGCCAAGGCGGGCTACGCGAACCGCGGCATCTGGTTCAAGGGCGGGCTGGAAGTCGACGATGGCGTGCAGGTCTACCTGGTGAGCGAAGGCGACGTGGCCATCGTCCACGACAATGACAATGACGAGAACACCGATGCGGGCATGATCTCGATCGTGGCGGGCGGTCACATCGTGATCGGCGGCCCGGATTCGGGCTACAGGTTCAACCTGAAGTACGACCCGTCGTCCATGGATGCGCTCGCCGAGCAGTTGGTGGCGGATGGTTCCCTGCCCCAGGTGGCGGGCGGCACGGGCGCCAACTTCATCACCATTCGCCAGTCCTGGGTCGAGACCACGCCCCGGTGAAGGAGCCGCGATGAGACTGGGGTTGGGGTCGGGCCCGTGGGCAGGGCTCGACATCGGAAGCTACAGCGTGAAGCTGGTGACGCTGGTACCGGGCGGATCGCGCCTGCGCCACGCGGAGGCGATCATCCCGCGCGGTACGTCGAACGACGAGCCGCCCTCGTCCGCGATCCTCGCCGGGCTGATCGACGACTGCATGTCGCGCACGGACCAGTCGCCGCGCGGCTTCCGGGGCATCTCGGTGGCCGTGTCGGGCCCCGACGTGATCGTCAAGCAGATCACGCTGCCGTTCATGGACGAGTCGGAGATCCCGGGGGCGCTGCGCTTCGAGGCGCGCAAGCACCTGCCGTTCGACATCGAGTCCATGGTGCTCGACCACCAGGTGCTGGGGCGCAATGCGAGCGAGCGGAAGATGGACCTGCTGCTGGCCACGGTGTCGCAGGCGCGCCTCGACCGTGCGCTGGCGCCGCTCCGCGAGCTGGGCGTCGAGGCGGGCATCGTCGATGCCGCGCCACTGGCGCTCGCGAACGCGCTCGCGCAATCCGCCGCACGAGACGCCACCGACGATCCCCGCGTGCGGCTGCTGCTCGACGTCGGGCACCGCGAGTCGTGGCTGTCGCTGAGCCACGAGGGCCATCCCCTGTTCACGCGCCGGCTCGCCTGGGGCGGCGAGCGGCTCACCGCGGCGGTCGCCGCCGCGACCGGCGCCTCGATCGAGAAGGCCGAGGCGTGGAAGATGGACGCCGGTTCTTCGCTCACGCAGTCGGGCCCCGAGGCGGCCGCGGCTCGCGCCGCGGTCGAGTCGCTGGGTGAGGAGCTGCGGCGGTCGTTCGCGTTCTACCGCACGATCGCGGAGCTCCCCGAGCTGTTCACGCTGCGCCTCTCCGGCGGCACCGCGCGCCTGGCCGGCCTGGCCGAGCGACTGGGCGAGATCGTCGGCGCGCACGTGAGCGCGTTCTCCCCGCTGGACGGGAGCGAGCGCGGCGCACGCCTCACCGCGGGCGGGCCGCAGTACGCGCAGGCGTACGGGCTGGCATTGAGGGCCGCATGACCCAGTTCCAGATCAACTTCAGGCGCGAGGCGTTCCGCCGCGAGCGCGCCGAGGCGCGGCGGCGCGCGGTGGGGATCGGCGTCTGGCTCACGTACTTCGGCGTGCTCGCCGTGCTGATCGGGCTCTATGGCCTGAACTGCGCCGCGCTCCAGACGCGCACGGAGCAGCTCGAGCGCCAGCTCGCCCGCCAGCGCTCGCTGCGCCAGGGCGGCAGCGAGTGGGTCGCCTCGGCCACCGACGTCGCGGGCGTGGAGCCCTGGGTTTCCGATGCCGGCCGCTGGCGCGACCTCCTCGGCGCGCTGCCGCGCCTGCTGCCCGACGGCGCGCGGCTGACCGGGATCCAGTTCAACCCGGACGGCGTCACCGGCGGCGAGCGGAAGCTGCTGCTGGACGGCGTGCTGCGCACGGAGCCGCGGCTCGGGGGCACGGCGGGCGTCACCGACTTCGTGAGCACGATCGCGCACGACTCGCTGTTCGCTTCGCAGTTCCATTCGGTGCGCCTCGTCTCCACGCGCGCGCGCGAGGGCTCGCGGGAAGCCGAGTTCGAGGTGGAGTGCCGATGACGTCGATCGCGCCGCCCTCCGCCGGACCCGTGCTCCGCACGGGTGCCACGCCACTGCGCCGATTCTGGCCCGCACTCGCCGCACTGCTGGTGCTGACGCTGCTCTCGAGCGTGCACTCGCTGGTGTTCTCGCCGCTCGCGGGCCGCTACCAGCAGCAGCTCCATGCGGCGGGCGACCTGGGCGCGCCGCTCGACCCCAAGCTCGTGCTCGCCCCGCTGCCGCCGCGCGTCACCGACATGCTGCGCAAGAACTCGCTCGCCGAGGCCGAGGCGAACCAGCTGAGCCAGTCGGGCTTCCTCGCCACCGATCTCGTCCGCCGGCTGGCGGCCGCCGCGGGCGGCTGCGGGATCGACGTGGCCGCCTCGGAGCCCGGCGGCGTGACGCAGACCCCGGGCACGGTCGAGGTGCGCGCTCAGCTCCGCCTGCGCGGACGCTACGCCCAGGTCGTGAAGCTGATGGACGCGCTCGCGAGCGAGCACTCGCTCTATCGCATCGAGCGGCTGTCCGTGGTGCCGCTCACGGGCGGGCTCGTCGAGTCCAAGATCGAGGTCGCCCGCGTGTTCCTCAAGCGCAGCGGAGCGGCGTCGTGAGCCGCGGTCCCGAAGCCTGGCTGCCGCCGCTCGTGGCGATCGCGGTGCTCATCGCCGCCGGAACGCAGACGGTGGCGGCGCTGCGCGTGACCGGCGCGTTCGGCTGGCAGACCGACGCCGTGCCCGTGGCCGTGCCGCCGGCGTACGACGCGGTGAACCGCGCGCTCGACCGCCGCGACCCGCGGCTCGCACTCGCCACCGTGCGCGATCCGTTCACCGCGCGCCCGCCCGTGGCGGCGCCGAGCCGGCCCGTGAAGCCCATCGAGCGGCCCGCGCCGCCGGCGGTCCCCGTTCTCACCGCGATCGTGTGGGACAACGACCCGCGTGCGCTCGTCCACTGGAAGGACCGCGAGTGGACCGTCCGTGAAGGCGGACTGTTCGACGAATTCCAGGTGGTGAGCATCACGCGCGATCAGGTGAGCCTGCGCCGGGGTGATGCCACGCTGGTGCTGCAACGCCGTAACCCCGGAGAGTGATGTGAATCGCACCGTGATCCGCTTCTTCGTGCTCGCCGCGCTCGCCGCGACGCTGCTGTACCCCGCCCGCGACGCGTGCGCGGATATCGACCTCGGGCCGCGGGTGAGCCTGGACGCCGACGACGCACTGCTGCCGGCGGTGCTCAAGATCCTCGCCGAGAAGGGCAACCTGAACATCGTCACCGGGCCCGGCGTGGCCAGCGGCCACATCACGATCCACCTCAAGGACGTGCCCGTGGAGCAGGCGGTCAACCTGGTCGTGCGCGCCGCCGGGCTCGCCTACGAGCGCATCGGCAACTCGATCCTCGTGGCCGAGTCCAAGGCGCTCAGCGAAGAGACCGGGCTCTCTTCCTACACGATCGAGCTCAAGTACGCGGACGCGACCGAGGTCCAGACGGCGTTATCCGGCATCGCCGAGAAGATCCAGGTCGACCGTGGCGGCAACCGCCTGATCGTCGTCACCAGCCCGCGCATCATCGGCGAGATCCAGCGTGTCGTGACCGAGATGGACAAGCCGGCGCGCCAGGTGATGCTGGAGGCGCGCGTCGTCGAGGTGAGCACGGACGGGCTGAAGAAGCTCGGCATCGACTGGGACCTTCTGAACCGCCAGGGCTACACGTTCGTCGAGGGCACGTACGACTCGGTGAGGGTCGAAGGCGCCCTCCCGGTCTCAGGCGTAGGCGGCACGTTGCAGGCCGTCCCAAACACGCCCGGCACGTACGACATCTGGAAGCTCGGCAACTTCACGCGCTTCCCGATGGTGTTCCAGGCGTTCGTGGACCTGCTCATCCACGACGGCAACGCCAAGGTGCTGGCGCAGCCCAAGCTCGTGACGCTGAATGGCAAGGAGGCGAGCATGCTCGCCGGCCAGCGCATCCCCTACCTCGTGAGCCAGACCGTGTTCGCGGGTGGCGCCGCGGCGCCCACCCAGACGGTGCAGATCGAGGAAGTGGGGATCAAGCTCTCGATCACACCGCTCATCAACGCCGACGGCTTCATCACCGTGCACATCCGTCCCGAGGTCAGCTCGGTGACCGGCTTCCGCGGTGTCGCCGGAGACCTGCCGGTGGTGTCCACGCGCCAGGCGGAGACCACGGTGCGGTTGAAGGACGGCAGCTCGGTGCTGATCGGCGGGCTGCTGGCCCAGGAGAAGACGACGACGATGACCAAGGTCCCACTGCTCGGGAACGTGCCGTGGCTGGGGGCGTTCTTCCGCCACGAGAACACGACCACGTCCAACCGCGACCTGGTGATCGAGGTGACGCCGCACCTGCTGCCGGATCTGCCGTAAGCGGTTGACCCGACGCTGCTCGAGGCCGGGTCAGAACCCCGGGACTCGCCCCACGGTCAGTACCGCCGCCATCCAGCCGATCCAGGAGCCCAGGGCCATCGTCAGCGCGATCGTGACCAGGCCCATCCCCGCGGTGGCGAGAACGGGGTTGTCCCGCCGATAACGGTAGAGCTGGAAGATCAGGATCGGCACCAGCGCGCCCTTCACCAGCACGAAGGCGATCCACGACTGGTGGATGACCGGGGCGAGCAGCGGGTTCCCTTCGCGATTCCCGAACCAGTGGATGCCGATCGAGGTGGCGAAGAGATCCAGGCTGTTGACGACGACGGCGGAAAACAGGACGAAGCGCATCATCTGGGGTCGTCTCGCGGGGCAGGCCGGTGAGCAGGTAGCATTCTACCGGAGCGCCCTTCGGGTTCAAGGGACAACGAACGAGAGGGATCTTGGTCGCGGCCAACGTCACGGTGTTCGCCGGTGTGTCCCTATTCGTACTCGGGGCGATATTCGGCAGCGGGGTCACGGCGCTGTCATGGCGGCTGCCCCGCGGAATGTCGTGGGCGCACGGCCGCTCGCGCTGTCCCGCGTGTTCACACGTTCTGGGCCCGCTGGACCTGGTCCCCATCCTGAGCTGGGCCCTCGCGCGTGGCCGATGCCGTTATTGCGATGTGCGTGTGAGCCCACGCTACCCGCTGATCGAGCTCATGTGCGCCGCCTGGGCGGTGCTGGCGTGGACCCGGTTGGGCCTGGTCCCCGAGCTCCTGCCCGTGTTGCTCTGGGGCTGGCTCCTGGTCGCGCTCACGGTGATCGACCTCGACTTCAAGCTCCTGCCCGACGCGCTCACGTTGCCCGGCACCGTGCTCGCGGTGATCGCGGCGCTGCTCGGCCCCGGAGCGCAGCACGCGCTGCTCGGCATGGTGGTGGGCAGTGGCTATCTGTGGTTGTTCGCGTGGATCTGGCGGGTGTTCCTGAAGCGGGAGGGCATGGGCGGCGGCGACATCAAGCTCGCGGCGATGTTCGGCGCGCTGCTCGGGCCCGTGGGCGCGTTCCTCACCATCTCGCTCGCGGCGTTCGCGGGCGCGCTCGCCGGCGGGCTGCTCATGGCGCGCCGCCGCGGTGACCTGCGCAGCGAGCTGCCGTTCGGCACCTGTCTCGCGCCCGCGGCCATGGCAGTGTTCCTCTGGGGCGACCGCGCGGTCGAGGCATATCTCTCGCTGGTGCATCATTAGAGGAGGCGCGCTTGAACAGTTCCACTGGCCACGCTAGCGTGGACCACTTGCCGGACCCGGCACTGCCGGGCGCCCCGGCCGGGCCGCTACCGAGGTTTGGCGCCCGCACCCGCCGGGCTCCCGGCGTCGCCGGAGGTGCCGTCCTGCTCGTCCCGTCCCCCAGCCCCAGGCTCGCCCGTGCACGCCGCGCACTCGCGGCGGCGCTGCTGCTCGTCCTCGCCACGGCGCTCGCCGGCTGCTCCGTCCAGAAGCTGGCGTCCAAGAGCGTGGCCGACTCGCTCACGAAGGGCCCGGACGTGTTCGGCACCGACAACGACCCGGAGCTGGTGCGCGACGCGCTGCCGTTCGGCCTGAAGACCATGGAGATGCTGCTCCACAATCTGCCGAATCACGAGGGGCTCCTGGTCACGCTGTGCAAGGGCTTCACGCAGTACAGCTACGCGTTCGTCCAGACCGACGGCGACCTGCTCGTGAACTCGGACTACGCGCGCTCGACCGCGCTGCACGAGCGGGCGTTCCATCTCTACCTGCGCGCGCGCGACTACGGCCTGCGCGCACTGGCGCTGCGCCATCCCGGGATCGCCGACTCGCTCAGGCTCTCGCCCGCGCGCGCCGCCGCGAAGCTGGACGCGAAGGACCTGGCGGCGCTCTACTGGTGCGCGGCGAGCTGGGGCTCCGCGATCTCGCTGGGGAAAGACCGGCCCGAGATGCTCGCCGACCTGCCCGCGATCCGCGAGCTCGTGAATCGTGGCTTGGCACTCGACGAGCGCTACGAGGCCGGCGCGTTCCACGAGGCCGCGATCGTGCTGGACGCGCTGCCGCCGGCCATGGGCGGCTCGGTGGAGTCGGCGCGCCACCACTTCGAGCGCGCGGTGGAGATCTCCGGCGATCGCCGCGCTTCTCCCTACGTGACGCTGGCGCAGAGCGTGTCGGTGATGCAGCAGGACCGCGCCGAGTTCCGCCGGCTGCTGGAGCACGCGCTGCAGTTCGACCCGGACAAGGACCCGTCGCAGCGCCTGGCCACGATCGTGATCCAGCGCAAGGCGAAGTCGTTGCTCGAGCGCGAGTCCGACTTCTTCCTCGACGACAGTGCCGCTCCCGATTCCACCTCCTCTCAGGAGAAACGATGATCCGCATGACCCGTCGCGGCGGGCGTTCGCTCGCCGCGCTGTTGGCTTCCCTGCTCTCGCTCGTCGCGCTCTCGCCTGCCGCGGCGCAGGCGCCGGCCGTGGTCAAGCTCGCCACGCTCGTCCCCGAGGGCTCGGTGTGGGACAAGGCGCTGCGCGACATGGGTGCCGAGTGGACCTCGTCCACGCAGGGCCGCGTCTCGCTGCGTGTCTATCCGGGCGGTGTCGCCGGCGACGAGCCCGACGTGGTGCGGAAGATGCGCATCGGGCAGCTCCAGGCCGCGGCGATCACCACGGCGGGGCTGGCGTCGATCGATCCCTCGTTCAATGTCTTCAACGTGCCCATGTTCTTCACCTCCTACCCCGAGCTGTTCGCCACGCTCGACAAGCTCGAGCCGGTGTTGAAGCAGCGGCTCGACGCCAAGGGGTTCGTGCTGCTGTCCTGGGGCCACGGCGGCTGGGTGTACTTCTTCACCAAGGAGCCGGTCGGGACCGTGACCGGCCTGCGCCACACGAAGATGTTCACGTGGGCGGGCGACGACGAGATGGTGGCGGTGTGGAAGGCGAAGGGCTTCAATCCCGTGCCGCTCGCGGCCACCGACATCATGACCGGGCTGCAGACGGGGATGATCGACTCCTACCCCACGACGCCGCTGCTGGGCCTCACGCTCCAGTGGTACCGGCAGACGCCGAACATGATCGGCATGGGCATGGCGCCGCTGGTCGGCGGCCTGGTGATGAGCAAGACCGCGTGGCTGAAGCTCCCCGAGGCCGATCGGACGAAGGTGCAGGCGGCGTGCGACCGCATGGAGAAGCGGCTCGAGATCGAGGTGCCGCGGCAGGACACCACGGCGGTGGGCGAGATGCAGAAGCGCGGGCTCACCGTGAACACGGTCTCGCCCGCGGACCAGGCGCAGTTCCGCTCGGTCGCGGAGGAGTTCGCCACGGCCATGGCCGGCGTCAGGATCCCACAGGACGTGCTGACGTTGGCGCGCAAGGAGCGCGACGCGTTCCGGAAGGCGAACGGCGGGAGCAAGTAGCCCCCGCCGTGATGTTGGGGCACGCCACGCGAGCGCGTGGCGTGCCCGAATGATGTCTAGCCCGCTTTGCGCTCCGCGTTCACCTCGCGGAGCGGCTCGCCGACCTGCGCCCACTTCGAGGACGCCGCGATCTGCGCGCTGTGCATGCTCTCGAGGATCGAGTGCACGGAGAACGCGACCGCGGCGATCGTGGTGAGCCCACCCATCAGCTCGCCCCTCGACGAATCGCCGGCGAACACCCAGCTGAGCACGACCGCCACGAGCGAGAGCAGGTTCGAGAGCGCGAGCGGCGCCCAGTCGCTGCGATCAGGGGCGCCGGGGAGCGCGTCGAGCTGCGCGAGCCTCGAGTGCCACTGGGCGCCGGAGCGGTCCGTCTCGTGGAACTCCTGCAGGTAGCCATCGACCAGGCGCGCCTGCCGGCGTGCACGCAGGTTGGCGTAGTAGCCGAGCGCGGCGCACACGACGACCGCGAGCATCTGGCCGGCGTTGCGCGCGCCGATCGCGTTGGAAAGCAGCGCGGCACTCGCGATCGCGGCGCCGGTCCAGCTCCAGTGTGCGGTCCGGTCGAGGTCGCGCGCCCGTTCCATCAGCGCCCCGTACTCGTGATCGCGAAGGCCCTCGGTCCCCGTCATGGCCCCTCCTGTCGGCGATGCCGGCCCGCGGTCCCGCACCGGGGACGACCTCACCGGAGGTTTCGGCACGCGCGCGCCCGGCCTTGAGGGTGCCGCGCGGGTCGGTTCGCGCGTTGCCGCGGGTGCGCACGGATGCGACATTCCCCGCTCGCTCGACACATTCCACCCGGGGGCCGCCGCCATGCGTCATCGTCCACCCGCACGCGTGCTGTCGCTTCTCGTCGTTGCCGTCCTGCTGACCGGCGCGGTCGCGGCTCGCGCGGCTGCGGCCGCCGAAGGGGATACCCAACCGAACTCCACCCTCGGCTACTACCGCTTTCCGTCGCTGCGCGCGGGCACGATCGTGTTCACCGCCGAGGGCGACCTGTGGCGCGTGCCGCTCGCGGGCGGCGTGGCGCAAAGACTCACCTCGCACCTCGGCGAGGAGACGCGCGCGGCGATCTCGCCCGACGGCCGTACGGTGGCGTTCTCCGCGACGTACGACGGACCCACCGAGGTGTACGTGATGCCGCTCGCGGGCGGGCTACCGAAGCGGCTCACGTGGGACGGGCTCCGCGACCTGGTCGTGGGCTGGACGCCGCAGGGCGAGGTGCTGTTCACGTCGCGTCGCGGCTCGGGGCTGCCCGCGGGACAGCTCTTCGCCGTGCACCCGGTGAGCGGCGCCCGGCGCGCGATCGCGCTGTCGCAGGCGGCCGAGGGCGCGTGGGACGGCGGCACGCTCGTCTTCACCCGCCAGGAGCCGAACATCAGCAACACGCGGCGCTACCGCGGCGGCACGATCCAGCAGCTGTGGACGTGGGCCGGCGCGTCGGCTGAGGCGAAGCGACTCATGCCCGGGGACTCGGCCGCGAACCGCACCCCGATGCCGTTTCAGGGGCGCATCTATTTCGTCGACGACCGCAGCGGCAGCATGAACCTGTGGTCGGTGAAGCCCGACAGCAGCGACGCGCGGCAGCTGACGAATCACGACGGCTGGGACGTGCTCGGCGCTTCGCTCGACCAAGGGAAGATCGTCTACCAGCTGGGCGCCGACCTGCGCGTGCTCGACGTCGCGAGCGGTGAGGACAAGCCGCTCGACATCCGCATCGCCTCCGACCTCGACCAGTCACGCGAGCACTGGGTGCAGAACCCGACCGACTGGGTGACGAGCGC
>Ga0070688_100000279_pt1 | contig 26508 bp, 19 predicted proteins | sample KBSS13HmetaG_FD_64679 | JGI IMG/M metagenome (GOLD analysis project Ga0070688, IMG submission 64679) | Switchgrass rhizosphere microbial communities from Kellogg Biological Station, Michigan, USA - KBS S1-3H metaG | ecosystem: Host-associated > Plants > Roots > Rhizosphere ...
GTGGACCCGCTCGCCTCGACGAGCCGCATCCTCGATCCCGCGATCGTGGGCGAGGAGCACTACAAGGTCGCGCGCGACGTGCAGCGCATTCTTCAGCGCTACAAGGACCTCCAGGACATCATCGCCATCCTCGGCATGGACGAGCTCTCCGAAGACGACAAGGTCACAGTGGCGCGCGCGCGGCGCATCCAGCGCTTCCTGTCGCAGCCGTTCTTCGTCGCCGAGGCGTTCACCGGCACGCCCGGCAAGTACGTGAAGCTCGAGGACACGGTGAAGGGCTTCAAGCGCATCGTGCAGGGCGAGTTGGACGACCTGCCCGAGCAGGCGTTCTACATGCGCGGCGGCATCGACGAGGCCATCGCCGCCGCCGAGAAGATGAAGGCGGGCGTCTAGTGGCCTCCGTCTTCCAGCTGAGCATCCTCACGCCCGAGAAGACCGTGTTCGAGGGCGAGGTGAGCTACGTGGAGGCTCCCGGCACCGAGGGCTACCTGGGCGTGCTCGCGCACCACGCGGCGCTGGTGACGGCGCTGGCCAAGGGCACGCTCACGGTGCGCGAGGCGAGCGGCAGCGAGACGCGCTGGCAGGTGGCCGGCGGGTTCTTCGAGGTCTCGAACAATTCGGCGACCGTGCTGGCGGACGCGGTGAGCACGGCTTAGGCTCGCCACTCCAAAGTACGCGCGGCGTGGGTGCGACTCTTGTCCGCGTCCTGCGCGACCGAGCCGCCCGGGGACAGGATGTCTCCGGGCGGTCTCGCTTCTGGCTGGACGGGCCGCGGGCGGGGCGTATCCTGTCCTGCGGTCACTCGGCCGCCTCGAGGGAGCCCGCCCATGCGCATGCGTTCGTCGTTCCTCGTGCTCGCCGCGCCCATCCTGCTGGCGGCTACGGCAGCGCTGGCCGCGCCACCGCGATTCGCGGCGCCGTTCCTCTCGTACTCGTCGGGCTACGGTCCCTTCGCCGTGACGATCGCCGACGTGAACGGCGACGGCCGCCCGGACGTGCTCATGTCCAACTCGCTCTTGGACACGCTCGGCCTCGTGGTGCGGCTCGGCGTCGGCGACGGCACGCTCGGCCCAGCGATCCTCAACACGTCCAACGCCTCGCCGCTCGTGGTCGTCGGCGATCTCGATGGCGACGGCAAGCCCGACGTAGTCCTCGCCATCGACTCGCTCCACGTGGGCGCGCGCAAGGGGAACGGCGACGGCACGTTCCAGCCGCTCGTCCCGTTCGACGTCGCCAAGGGCCCGACGGCCGCGGTGTTCGCCGACATGAACGACGACGGCCACCTCGACCTGGTTTGCACCACGCCGCAAGCACACGCCGTGTCGATCCTGCTCGGGGACGGGGCCGGCGGCTTCGGCGCGCACGCCGATCTCCCCCTGGGCGCCTCTCCCGGTGCCATCGCGGCCGCGGACCTGAACCACGATGGCCACGTGGACGTGGTCGTCGCAGACCTTGGCACGAGCGCGCTCTACGTCCTGCTCGGCGACGGCGCCGGCCACCTGGCGCTCGCCGGCACGGTGCCGCTCCCTGCACCGCCGCGCACCCTCGCGCTCGCCGACCTGGACGGCGACGGCCGGCTCGACGCGGTCGCGGGCTCGGAAACGACGCCCGCCTTCTTCGCGGTGCCGGGCCTGCCGGGCGGAGGTTTCGGCGCACCCGTCTCGCTCGCGCTCGCGAACTACGTCAACGGGCTCGCGGTCGACGATCTCGATGGCGACGGCCGGCCCGACGTGATCGCGCTCGAATACGGGAAGAACGGCGGCGAGGTGCGCCGCGGCCTGGGGGCGTTCGGATTCGCGCCCGCGCAGCCGTTCCGGGCGGAGCGCGACGCCTTCGGCATCGCCACCGCCGACCTGAACGGCGGCGGCAAGCCCGACCTGGTGACGATCTGCAACTACGGCCCGATGAGCGTTCACATGGGGAACGGCGACGGCACGTTCGGCGGCGTTCAGGATCTGAGCATGGGCCCGTGGCCGGCGGCGATCGCGTCCGGCGATCTCGACGCGGACGGGCACGCGGACATCGTCACCTCGAACATCGGCGACGGCTCGCTGTCGGTGAGGTTCGGCCTGGGCGGGGGCGCGTTCACGGCGCCGCTTTCGCTCGCCACCGGGATCGAGCCGCTCGGGGTGACGATCGCCGACGCCGACGGCGACGGGCACCCCGACATCGTCGTGGCCGAGGACGGGCCCGGGACACAGACCTCCTCCACCGTTTCGGTCTTCCGCGGCAACGGTGCCCGCGGGTTCGCGCCGCGCGCGACGTTCACGGTCGGCCGCTGGGCGCAGGCGGTCGCGGTGGGCGACCTGACGGGGGACGGGATCCCCGACCTGGCGGTCGCGTGCGACGACTACCTGTCGACGCTCACGGTGCTCCGGGGCCTTGGAAACGGCCAGTGGGGTGATCGCCAGGATTGGGTGCTCGGGTCCAACGCCAGCGGCGTGGCGATCGCCGACGTGACCCGAGACGGCAAGCCGGACGTTGTGCTCACGGCATACGACTCGAACACCGTGCACGTGCTGCCGGGGAACGCGGATGGCACGTACGGCTCGCCGCTCACGCTCGCCGTGCCGCACCCGCGTGGCGTGGCCGTGGGCGACGTCGCCGGCGACGCGGCTCCCGACCTCATCGTCTCGAGCGACGTCGGCGTGTCGGTGTTCTCGTCCGTGCCCGGCGGCTTCGCACCTCGGGTCGATTTCCCCGGCGGCACGGGGCCCATCATCGCAGCGGACTTGGACGGCGACGGCCGCATCGACGTGGCCACCGCGAACGACTGGCCGTCGAACGCGATGAGCGTGTGGTTCGGGCAGAGCGGAGGCGGTCTGGGCGCGGCCACGGCCTACGGCGGCGGGGATGAGCCGTCGGGCGTGACCGCGGCCGACGTGGACGGCGACGGCAGGCTCGACCTGGTCAGCGCGAACCTGAGGTCCAACTCGATCTCGCTGCTCCTCAACACCGGCGGCGTGGCCTGGCTGCCGTGGCTCGGGGTGCCACCCGGAACGGGATCGCTCGCTTCGTTCGGGCTCCGGGCATCGCCCAACCCGGCGCACGGGCCGGTCACGGTGCGCTACGTGCTCCCGCGCGCGGCGCACGTCCGCTTGCGGCTGCTCGACGTGGCGGGCCGCGCACGGGCACAGTTCGAGGATCGCGACCTGCCCGCCGGCGAGCACCGGCTGCAATGGAGCGCGCGCGGGCAGCCGGCCGGGATCGCCTTCCTCGAACTGGAAGTGGGCGGCGACCGCGCCGTCCAGCGCATCGTCGTCCTGCCCTGACGGCCGGGCGAGCCCGAACCGGAGGTCCTCATGTCCATCCGCGGCGTGAGACGCATCCAGCAGTCACAGCCGACGCTCGAAGGTGCGGGCGTTCACCTGCGCCGCGCGTTCGGGTTCGGCGACACCGCCGAGACCGATCCGTTCCTGCTGTTCGACGACTTCCGCAACGAGCGCCCGGCGGACTACATCAAGGGCTTCCCCTGGCACCCGCACCGCGGCATCGAGACCATCACCTACGTGCTCACCGGCAGCGTGATGCACGGCGACAGCCTCGGGAACGCGGGCACGCTCGGTGCGGGCGACATCCAGTGGATGACGGCGGGGCGCGGCATCCTCCACCAGGAGATGCCGCAGGGCGACCCGGCGGGACGCATGCACGGATTCCAGCTCTGGGCGAACCTGCCGTCGTCGCTCAAGATGACCACGCCGCGCTACCAGGACATCGCCGCGCGCGACGTGCCCGAGGTCGTCGACGATGACGGCACCCGGGTGCGCGTGGTGTGCGGCAGCTTCTGGGGCAGGCGCGGGCCGGTCGAAGGGGTCGCGGCCGATCCCAGCTACGTCGACATCACGGTGCCGCCGGGCAAGCGCCGCACATTCGAGGTGGACACGCGGCGGAACGCGTTCGCGTACGTGTTCCAGGGCGGCGGCAGGTTCCGCGACGCCTCCGAGCCGCGCGGCGTGCTCACGGACACGCCGGGACCGGTCGAGAACGTTGTGCGCGAGGCCGCGGGCGACCGCTCGCTGGTGTTGTTCGACGCGGGCGACGAGATCGTGGTGCAGGCCGGCGAGCACGGGATGCGTTTCCTGCTCGTCTCCGGCAAGCCGATCCAGGAGCCGGTCGCCTGGTACGGGCCGATCGTCATGAACACGCGCGAGGAGTTGCGCCAGGCGGTCGAAGACCTCGAGCGGGGCACGTTCATCCGGCGGGAAGAATGAACCGCCCGCCGGAGGTCCCCGAGTCGAAGGGACGGACCGGCGGGCGGCCGATCGCCGGGCTGGCCTAGCCCTTCGTCTTCGCCGCGGGCTTGGCCGCGGTGGGCTTCGTCACCGCGATGGCGTGGGAGACCGTGACCGTCAGCACCACCGTGTTCCCCACCTGCACCTTGTCGAGGTTGGCCTTGTCGTCGGCCGTCACCGTGAAGTGCTCGCCGTTCGCAGTCTGCAGCGTTGCCGTGCCCTTCACCTTGTCGATGGCCGTGATCTTCGCCTTGGACGTGGCGCGCTCCATGATGCCGGCACTCGGCATCTCGCCGGGCTTCGCCTGCGCGGTGTGCATCTCGCTGGTCGCTTCCGCTTCGCCCGCGCCCTCGAGGTGCAGCGTGACCGACTCGGTGTACGTGGTCTTCACCTCGTCGCCCACCTTGAGCTGAGCGAAGTTCTTCACCTCGTCGCCGCACACGATGGACATGGTGTCGCCCTTCGCGTTCTTCAGCGTGACGACGCGCGACGGCTTGTCGATGGCGGTGATGGAGAACTTCTTCGTCTCCTTGGCCATGGCGCTGAACACAGGCTGCGCGGCGGACGCGCCCTCCTGTGCGTGCGCGGCGATCGGCAGGGCGAGCGCGAGCAGCCCGGCGAGCAATGTGAACCTACGCATGATTGCCTCCGTGGGTACGGCGTGGGGTGTGGTTGAAGTCTCGATCCGCCCGCGCAGGCTACAGGCGGGCGCGAGCGCTTGCCAATGGTTCTCCCGACAGCCAGTCGGGTAACCCACGGTGCGAGCGAGCGTGAGACGCACCGCAGCGTCATGGGATGGTGAACTCCGCCCGGGAAGAGCCTCGGCTACCGCAGCGTGCGCTCGAACAGGGCGAGGATGCGCTTGTACTCGTCGAGCCAGCTGTCGGCGTGCTCGAAGCCGTGGCGCTCCATCGGGAACGGGGCCAGCGTCACGTCGTCCTTGTGCAGCTCGATCAGCCGCTGGTAGAGCCGCACCGAATCCTCGAACAGCACGTTGTCGTCGATCATCCCGTGGCAGATGAGCAGCGCACCCTTCAAGCCGCTCGCGTACTCGATCGGTGACGAGCGCGCGTAGGCGAGGCTGTCCACCTGCGGCGTGTTGAGGATCGCTGCCGTGTAGCCGTGGTTGTACTGCGTCCAGTCGGTGACCGGGCGCAGGGCGGCGCCGGCCTTGAACACGTCGGGAGCCTTGAACATCGCCATCAGCGCCATGAAGCCGCCGTAGGAGCCACCGTAGACGCCGACCTTGCGCTCGTCGCCGTGGTGCTCGCGCGCGAGCCAGCGCACTCCGTCGATCAGGTCCTCCAGCTCGGGCGTGCCCATCCGACGATAGATCGCGGTGCGCCAGTCGCGGCCGTAGCCCTGCGAGGCGCGGTAGTCCATGTCGAGCACGATATAGCCGCGCTCGTTCAGCAGGTGGTGGAACATCTGCTCGCGGAAGTAGTACGGGAACTGGAGCTGGGTGTTCTGCAGGTAGCCCGCGCCGTGCACGAACATCACGATCGGGTGGAGCCGGGTGGTGTCGGCGGGCAGGTAGAGCCGCGACCAGATCGGCCCGGCGCCGTGGCTCGAGGGCACGGCGACGATGCGCGGCTCCGGCCAGTGGATCGCCTTGTACTCGGCGGTGCGCGTGTCGGTGAGCTCGCGCGTGGCGCCGCCCGCACTGCTCGCGACCGCGAGCTGCACCGGCGTGTGCGTCGAGGAGTGCTGCACCCAGAGCTTCGAGCCGTCGGGCGAGAGCCCGAACGCGTTCACGCCCTGGAGCCGCGTGAGCCGCTCGGGGACCCCCGACCCGGCTCCGCCGGGTGCCCCCGCGCCGCCCGCGACCGGCACGCGGTAGACGTCGTAGGCGTAGGGCGCCTCGGCGTTCGTGAGCGCGTAGAGCCAGCGCCCGTCGGGCGAGAGCGCGGGCAGCGTGACCTCGAACTTGCCGCGCGTGAGCGCCGCCGCCGGCGAGCCGGGGGCCTTGAGGTAGAGGTGCGACCAGCCGGATTCCTCCGACAGGAACCAGAACCGCTTGCCGTCCGGCAGCCAGCCGGCGTTGTTGTAGTCCCAGTTCACCCACGCGCTGTCGGTGAGCCGGTGCTCGGGGCGGAGCGCGTGCTTGTCGAAGTCCACGGTCGCGAACCAGCGATCCTTGTTGTCGTTCGCCGTGAACCGCACCAGCGCTTCGCTGCCCTGCGGGTTGAACACGATCGCCGACACCTCGAGCGAGCGCTCCTTCGAATCACGCTTGGCCGTCGCGGTGCTGTCGGACTTGGTCGGCGCGGGCGTCCTCGCCCCTGCGGCGCGCTCGTTCTCCGCGCGCACGCTCGCCAACATGTCGTCGGTGATGCCCGGGAGTGGCGCGTAGGCGAGCTTCTCGCGCGTGCGGGTCTTCAAGTCCACGAGCCACAGCGTCTGGGGCGCGGGGTCGTTCCGGCCGACGCGCGTGCGCTCCTCCTCGGATTCCTCGTAGCCTGATTCGGTCACGTACATCGGCATCCTGCCGGCGCGGCCCTCGTCGTAGCTCTTCGCCGTGGTCACGACCAGCAGCCAGCGGCCGGCGGGAGAGAGCGTGCTGCGCTCCAGCTTGACGTCGTCGCCCATGTACACGGGGAGTGGCGCGCGCGTGGGATCGGCGCTGCGCAGTCGCTCGGCTTCGCGCTTCAGCGAGTCGCGGTCGGCGCGCTCCTGCTGCAGCGTTGCCAGCAACCGGAGCTGCATGCGCTCCAGGTCGCCCGGCTTCTTGTCGTCGGGATCCTTCGTCATCGCGAGCGTCGCCACGGGTCCGGTGACGCCGCTCTCGAGGTCGTAAGCGAGCCAGTCGCTGCCGCTCCGGAACTGGAGCTGGCGGCCGTCGGCGGCGAACTGCGGCGAGGACTCGAACGCCGGCGTGCGCGTGACCTGCGTCAGCTTGCGCGTCTTCAGCTCGCGCACGAAGACGTCGCCGTTGCGCACGAACGCGGCGCGGCGGCGCTCGCGGTCGAACACGGGTGGCGCGGCATCGAGCGACGACAGCTCCGCCGGCGCCACGCGGTGGGGCGCACCACCCGCGGCGGGCACGCGCCACAGGTCCTGCACCGGCGAGCCCTTGCGCCTCGAGCTGTAGAACACCGTGCCGCCGTCGAGCGACCAGTACGGGCGCTCGACCGGCGGCCCGATCCAGTCCGGGTCGGCCATGATGCGCTCGAGCGTGAGCGGCTCGGCGGCGCGGGCGGGAGCGAACGACGCGGCGAGAAGCAGAAGGCTCGTGAGCGATCGGCTGCGGAGCTTCATGGCACTCCCTGGGGGCGAGGGGGGCACGTGCGTGCGCCGGGGGAAAGTCGGGGAGCCTATGCGGAGTGGGGGCGGCTTGGCGAGCCGGCCCGCGGTGCTACATTCCGCTGCCGAGAGCAGCTTCCCGTGGAGGTGAAATGGACTTCTCCGTGATCGGGCTCAACTTCTTCTACGCCATCCTCGGCGTGGTGCTGATGTTCGGCTCCTATCGGGTGATCGACCTCTTGACGCCCGAGGTGGATTTTCCCGCCGAGCTGCGCAAGGGGAACGTCGCCGTGGCCATCTTCATCGCCGCGATCTTCCTCTCGGTGGCCCTGGTGGTCGCGCATTCCCTCAACTGAGACCGCGGCGGCGCGGAGAGCAGGCATGACCGTACACGTGGAGCGCCGGGTGCTGGTGGTGACGCTGGCGTGTCTTCTGGCGCAGCCCGCGACCGCCCAGGTCCGCTCTCCCACGCCGGCTTCGGATCGCGGGCCCAACCGCTACGACGACACGTTCCGCAAGTACAGCAAGCGCTACTTCGGGCCGGGCTACGACTGGCGCGCGTTCAAGGCGCAGGGCATGACCGAGAGCAACCTCCACTCGATGGCCCGGAGCCGGTTCGGGGCGCGCGGCGTGATGCAGCTGCTGCCCACCACGTTCCACGAGATCGCGTCGCAGAACCCCGACATCCGGCGCGCCATCAACGACCCGGAGTGGAACATCGCCGCCGGCATCTCGTACGACCGCCGGCTCTGGCAGCTGTGGGAGGCGGATTCGGTCACGCTCCACCGCCAGGAATTCATGTTCGCGAGCTACAACGCCGGCCGCGGCACCATCCTCGGTGCCCAGTCCGCGGCGCGCGCCCGGCAGCTCGACGCGCGCCTGTGGCCGAGTATCGAGACCGTGGCCCCGACCGTCCCGCGCTGGCGCTGGCGCGAGACCATCGGCTACGTGCACCGGATCGACGGCCACATGGCCCAGCTCGACGAGCACGGACGGCTGATCGTGGAGAAGCCCTAGAGCAGGCGTCCGCGCGTGATACCCTTGGGGGATGCGCGCGGGGATCACGCTCCTGCTCATGGCAACGGTCGCGCTGGGGGTTCCGGCCTGGGCGGCCGATGCCCCCGGCTTGCCCGCGGCCGGCACGCGGCTTCGGGTCCAGCCCGTGCACGCGGCGGAGAGCGCGGTGGTGCGCTTTGGCGACCTCGCGCGCGCGGATGCCGCACGGCGCCTGCTCGAGGGCGCGCTCGCGCCGCTCGTCATCCTCCAGGGCGAGGAAACGGCGGAGGGCGAGGACGAAGCGGAAGCGCCGAACCCAGCTTCGCTGGGTGCCTCGCCCACGCCGCGCGAGACCTATCCGTTCCCCGTCCCGGGCCTGGCGTCGCTCGTGCCCTCGCCGCTGCCGGCGCAGTCGTTCATGGGGCTCGACGACATACCGCGCCTGGGCACGAACACGATCACCATCCCGCCCGACGTGGACGGAGCCGTGGGACCGGACCGGATCCTGGAGGGGCTCAACAACAACTACCGGCTGTTCGACAAGGCCACGGGCGCCATCCTGGGCACGGCCGCGATCAGCACGTTCTGGGCCGCCACCGGCGCCGATGCCACGTTCGATCCGAAGACGCTCTACGACCCGGTGCAGCAGCGCTGGATCGCGGTGGCCTTGAGCGACTCGCGCACGACCGCATCGTCGGTCCTGATCGGCGTGTCGCAGACCAGCGACCCGAACGGCGCCTGGAACTTGTTCCGCGTGCTCGGTGATGGCGCGGGCGTGAACTGGGTCGACTTCCCGAACATCGGCTTCAACAAGAACTGGATCGCGATCAACGTCAACCTGTTCACGATCGCGAGCAACACCGGGAACGGTTCACGCTGCCTGATCGTGGACTATGCCCAGGCGCGCGCGGGCACGTTCGCGGGATCGTTCGCGAACGGCACCGGCTTCTGCAGCTCGCCCGTGGCCACCGCTTCGCCTGCCGAGCCGACGCTCTACGTGCCCACCCACCTCACGAGCGCGGCAGGCACCTACCGGCTGGACACGATCACCGGGCCCGTGGCATCGCCGGTCTACACCGTGGGCGCGACGCGCTCGCGCGGCACCACGTGGACACAGCCGACGGGGGCGATCCTGCCGCAGGCGCCGCCGCTCTCCGGCAGCAGCGTGTGCGGACTGCCGGCGTGCGCGATCGAGACCCAGGACGCGCAGATCCGCTCCACGCCCGTCTACCGCGATGGCTCGATCTGGTACGCGCAGACCATCGGCCTGCCCGCCGGCGGCCTCACGCACACGGCCGTGCAGTGGACGCGGCTCGAGGCCGCGACCGGGAACGTGCTGGACGGCGGCCGCATCGATGAGCCCACCGCGACCGCGGGCAACGGCGGCAAGTGGTACGCGTATCCGCACGTGGCGGTGAACGGCGCCGGCGACGCGATCGTTTGCTTCTCGGAGTTCTCCGCGACGGAATACCCATCCGCGGGCTACGCGGTCCGCTTCGGCTCGGACGCGGCCGGCACGCTGCGCGAGCCGGTGGCCGTGCACCCGGGCGAGGACTACTACCACAAGGATTTCGGCAGCGGCCGCAATCGCTGGGGCGATTACGCCAAGGCTCAGGTCGATCCTGCCGACGACCGGAGCCTGTGGGTGGTGGCGCAGTACGCCAGCGCGCGCACCGGCACCGACGACGGCTCGACGGGGAGCAACTCGAGCCGGTGGGGCACGTGGTGGGCGCGCATCGGGCCCGTGGTCAAGATCGGACCGGGGCCGGTCGTGGACGAGGGCGACAGCGGCTCGACGCCGGTCTCGGTGCCGGTGACGCTGAGCCAGCCGCTCGTTGCCGACCTCACCGTGGGCTACGTGGCGAGCGACGGCACCGCCACCCTCGCCGATGGCGACTACGACTCGCCGGGCACCGCGGTTGTGTTCCCCGCCGGCACGCTCACCGCCTCGATCCCGGTGAACGTTCACGGTGACCGGAAGTACGAGGGCGGTGACGAGACGTTCACGGTGACGCTCGTCTCCGCGCCCGGTGTCGCGCTCGCCACGCCGGCAGAGGTCACGGTGACGATCCACGACACCGATCCCGTGCCCGCCCTCTCGGTGAGCGATCTCGCGGCGGTGGAGGGGGACGCCGGCGGCACGCCGTTCACGTTCACGGTCTCGCTCTCGAACCCCTCTTTCCAGACGATCACCGCCGGCTTCGCCACCGCCGACAGCACCGCGACCACGTCCGACCACGATTACGTCGCCGCGAGCGGCACGGTGACGTTCCCGCCCGGCGTCACGACCCATCCGGTCGCCGTCACCGTGAACGGCGACATCGCCGCCGAGTTCGACGAGATCTTCCTTCTCGACCTGAGCGATCCCGTCAACGCCACGATCGCGGACCGCCAGGGTCTGGGGCAGATCACGAACGACGATGCGCTCCCCTCGCTCTCGGTCTCGGGCGGCGCCATCGTCGAGGGAAACTCGGGCAGCCGGCCGCTGTGGTTCCGGCTCACGCTCTCCAAGCCGATCGATCATCCGGTGAGCGTTCAGGTCACGACGCGTGATGGCAGCGCGAAGACGGCTGCGGGCGATTACGCGAGCGTGTCCACGGTGCGGATACTGCCGGCGTTCACGGCAGCGGACTCGGTGGCGGTGATGGTGAACGGTGACCTCGCCTGCGAGCTGGACGAGACCTTCAAGGTGGCGCTCTCCAGCATCACCGGCGCGCTGCCCGGCGACACGGTGGTGACGGCGACGATCCTCAACGACGACAACTGCGCCGCGGTCGGGGAGCAGCCGATCGAGTTCGGGCTCGCGAGCGTCGCGCCCAATCCCGCCGTGGCGGGCGCGCGGATCGGCTACGCGCTGCCGCACGAAGCCCACGTGCGGCTCGCGATCTCCGATCTCCAGGGTCGCACGCTCGCGGTGCTCGTGGACGGCGTACAGCCGGCGGGCCGCTACAGCGCGCGCTGGGATGGCGCCGGCCCGCGCGGCGCCGTGGCCGCGGGCGTGTATTTCGTGCGCTTCGAGGCGGGCGGGAAGGTCGCCACGCAGAGGTTCGCGGTCACGCACTGACGGGTGTGCCCGCCCACCGCGGGTGAGAATCCCCGAGACGGTGGCTTCCCGGGGCCGTGCAGCGCGCTCGCGGCCGTCGTGCGCATCGCGGAGCCCCGCCGCAACGACCGGCGAGCGAACGCTCCCGGCGTCTCTGCCGATCGGCGTTCCGCACGGCCGCGCCCTGTTGAGAGCTGGTCCTCTGCTTGCGATGCAGGGGATGCGTTCACCCAAGGGGAGGTTTGTTCCATGCGCGTTCTCACGAACCACAAGCTCCGGGTGGCATCGTTGCTCGCCGGAGCACTGCTGCTCGCCGGCTGCTCGCGGTCGATGCTCACCGCACCCGAGGCCGGCCCCACGAGCGCCACCACCGCCGAGCGCGACGTCTCACAGGTGCCGCCGCCGGCCAACCTGCTCGGCGGCGTTCTCGGCGGCGTCATCGATGGCGTCAACAAGGTCCTCAACTGGACGACGGTGGTGCAGAAGCTGGTGCTGAAGGACCAATCCGCGGTCGTCACCGGTCACCGCTGGACGCTTCAGTTCGCCAAAGGCTCGCTCTCAAGCGACGCGCTGATCACGATCCAGGACTACGATGCCGACGTGCTCGACGTGCAGTTCGGGCCGAGCGGCACCAAGTTCCCGGTGCCGGTCACGCTCACCGTCGACTTCTCGAACACCGCCGCCGATCCCGGCGTCGCGCACTCCGACGGCCGTGAGCCGGTGCTCTACTGGCTCAACGACCAGACGGGCGACTGGGTGGAGATGCCCGGCCGCGTCGATTGGGCGAGCAAGCAGCTGATCGTCCAACTCCCGCACTTCTCGCGCTACGTCGTCGGCAGCAAGGCCGGCTGGAAGAGCACACCGCCGCGCGACAACGACTGAGCGTCCATTCCCATTTCGAAAACGTTGCACCGCACCCGGCGGGCGGCCCCTGATGGCCCTCGCCGGGTGGTTCATTCTGGGCCACGCGCACCGGCACCCGTGCGGCGGGAGGCCACGCTCGTCGTCCGCACCCGCACACTGACCGGCGCATGACATGCGGGCGGCGGCCCGTGCGCGATACTCGCCCGTCCATGGTCCGTCCCACCATTACCCGCCTCGGCCTGCTCGCGCCGGCCCTTCTCGTGGCGCTGCTCGCCGGCTGCGGGCACCAGGGCAGTGCGACGGGCAAGGCCGGCACGCTCGCGGCAAAGGCCGCGGCCACCGACACGCTGCCGCTCGAAGCGGTGACCGCCGAGCAGGTGCACGATCGCGTCCGCGAACCCGGTGCCAGGGCGACGCTCGTGAACGTGTGGGCGTCGTGGTGCGGGCCCTGCCGCGAGGAGTTCCCCGCGATCGTCTCGCTCGCCGAGCGTGAGCGCTCACGGGGCCTGCGCGTGCTGTTCGTGTCCGCGGACTTCGAGGACCAGGCTCCCGAGACGCGCGCGTTCCTCGCCAGCCATCACGCGCCGGGGCCGTGGCTCGTCAAGACCGGGAAGGACCAGGAGTTCATCGACGGGCTCGACAAGCGCTGGAGCGGCGCGTTGCCCGTCACCATCGTTTACGATCCAACCGGAAAACCGGTGCAGTTCTGGGAGGGCGGAGCGGATTCCGCCCGCTTCGCCGCGGCGGTCGAGCCGCTGCTCACGAGCCAACCACAATGATGATGAGGAGGAGCACCATGCAGGCCCTTCGCACACCCATCTCCAGACTTGCCGCGCTCGCCGGACTCGCCCTGGCGCTCACGGTCGCTCCCGCCCGCGCGCAGCTCGCCATCGGCGATGCCGTGCCGATGAAGGACGTGAAGATGACCGGCGTGGACGGCAAGTCGGTGACGCTCGCGAGCGTCGCGGGCAAGAAGGGCACGCTGGTGGTGTTCACCTGCAATCACTGCCCATGGGCGAAGATGTGGCAGACGCGCGTGACCGAGATCGGGAATGCCGCGGGCAAGGTCGGGATCGGCATGGTGGCGATCAACGCCAACGACCCGGCGGAGTATCCCGAGGACGGCATGGACGGCATGAAGCAGCGCGCGAAGGAGCTGAAGATCAAGTTCCCGTACGTGGTGGACGCGACGTCCGACGTGGCGCGCGCGTTCGGCGCCTCGCGCACGCCGGAGGCGTTCCTGTTCGACGCCGATGGCAAGCTCGTCTATCACGGCACGATCGACGACAGCCCGAAGGACGCTGCGGCGGTGAAGGACGCCTATCTCAAGGACGCCGTGAACGCCGTCTCGACCGGCAAGACCGTGACCACCGCCGAGACCAAGTCCATGGGTTGCTCGATCAAGTTCCGGAGCAAGACGACGAGCTGACCCAGCGCCCTGCGGTCACGGACCAGGCATTGGACGCAGTCGCTGGATGGCAGCCTCCAGCGAGTCGGCGTCGGCCGCGGCGTGCGGCGGAAGCCCTGCGTCCGCTCGCAGCACACGCAGGACGCGCTCGGCGGAGTCGGGCTCGCCCGCCTGCACCCACGCCAGCACCGTGTGCAGTCCGCGCGCGGGTGACGCCACGAGCAGCCAGCTCTCCTCGAGACGTCGCGCCGCTTCCGCGGGCCTGCCCATGGCCAGGGAGTAGTCCCCGAGATAGAGCAGCGCGCTCGAGCGCTGCATCGGGCCTATCCGCGGCGCGCCGTTCACGAGAGCCTCGACGCGGGCGAGGGATGCAGCGGGATCCCGGTTCACGGCGAGCCACCCGCCGGCGATCAGGACCAGGAGGGGCACGGTCGCGACCTGCGCCCCGCGCAGTCGGGCAGCCGGCAGCTCCGCGAGAGCGCGCGCGCTGAGCAGGGTGAGCGCGAGAGCCAAGGGCAACGCCAGGTCCCAATCCCGGTGATAGCCGAGCCCGCTGCCTGCCACCGGAAGTGGGAATACGAGCGGGAGGTAGAGGAGCCCGGCGAGCACGAGCGGCAGTGAGCGCGCATCGGCGGCCACCCGGCGGAGCCCGCCGCCGGCAAGTGCGGGTGCGAGGAGGGCGAGCGGTGCGATCAGTATCAGCAGGTTCGGGACGTCGCTTGGAAGCGACGCCCAGGCCCCCTGCGCAGGTCCCTGGAGCAGCTCGCGTAGGTCGCTCCCCAGCTGCCCGGCGCCGAAACGCGCATTCACGACGGTCACGCCAATGGCGGCGACGGCGGCGGCCACCGCGGTGGCGCGCCGCAAGCCCGGGACGTCGCCGACTTGCTCGGGGCCGACGAGCCGCAGCGCGAGGGGCACGAGCAGGGCGAGCCCCGTGCGGTGCGCCAATGCTGCGAGCACCCACGTCCCCACCGTCGCGGTCGCACGTGGCACGGAATCGAGAGGGACCAGCAGTGCAGCCCAGAACCAGACGCTCGTCGCCAGCATCACGGGGGCCGACTCGGCATAGCTTGCGAACGCCAGCAGCCCACCATTCATGATCATGGCGAGCCACAATCCCCATGCGAGCCCGCGACCCGCATCGAGGATCCGTGCTATGCGCCAGGCCCCCGCCAGGTAGACCACGCCGAGCAGGGCCGACACGAATCCGATGCCCGCCGCCGGCGACACATCCGACGGCGTCACGGCGCCCACCACGAGCAGCCACAGCGCCGCGTCCACCGGCTGCGCGTGGAGCTGTCGAGCGCGCTCGAGGAACGGCTGCGGACCCGTTGCGTGCACCCATTCCGCGATTGCGCCCCAACGCGAGAAGGTGTCGCCCAGGTGGTGCAGGACTTCACCAAGCGGAATCGCGAGCGTGAGCGCCAGCGCTGGCAACGCGATGGACACGGCGAGACGGCCCCGGGGCGGGCGCCACGCCAGCACGCCACTGGCAAGCGCCGCCGCCAGTACGGCGAGCTCCACTCGAGAATCGATCGAGCGCAGCCCGTTCACGGCCCAGAACGCGTTGTGGTTGGGGGGCGCGATCAGTAGCAGCAGCGTGCCGCCAAGGAGCGCGGCCATCGCCGGGCGGGACGGCCACGTCAGGTTGGGGCCCTTTCCCAACGAAGCATGTGCCGTCGACTTTGGTTTGGCGGACATCATGCCGGCACACGGTAGCACGCGGACACCGACGCACCGTGGGGATCGCGCTGCATTCGCACTCGCTCACTTGAACCGTGTCTTCAGCTCGCCCCAGCTCTCGCGGCGCACGGGCGTGGCGAGGTTCGCGAACACCTGCACGCGGGCGTTGTCCTTGTCGAGGACGTAGAGCCGGTCCTGCGGGTCGACATCCAGCGCCGACGCGTTGTTGAACTGCGCCTGGCCCGAGCCCGGACCGCCGAACTCGAGCACGAACGAGCCGTCCGGACGGAAGACCTCGACGCGCTCGTTGCCCGCGTCCATCACGATCACGAATCCGTTCCCATCCACGACGATCCCCGTCGGCGACACCATCTGGCCCGGCGCGCTGCCGCTCGAGCCGAACGTCGACACGAACACGCCGTCGGCGGTGAAGCGCTGGACGCGATCGAGCGTCATGTCGGTGACGTACACCGAGCCGTCGCTCGCGAACGCCAGCGATGACGGCTGGCCGAACTGCCCAGGGCCGCTGCCCTGGCTGCCCCACGAGAGCACGAACGTGCCCGCCGACGTGAACTTCTGGATGCGGTGGTTGAGCCAGTCGGCGACGTAGATGAACCCCGAGCCATCCACGCCCACGTCGAGCGGGAATGCGAACTGGCCGTTCCCCGCGCCCGAGCCGCCGAACGATCCGAGGAACGTCCCGGTCGGAGAGTAGCGCAGGATCCGATCGAAGTTGACGTCGATCACGAGCAGATTGCCGCTGCCGTCGATCGCCGCGCCGCCGGGCGTGCTGGCGGACCATTGCGCGAGAAAGCTGCCGCTCGCGTCGAACTTCTGCACGCGGCCGTTCGCGGTATCGCCGATGTAGACCGAGCCGTCGGCCGCGATGGCGAGGCCGTGCGGGAGCTGTAGCTGGCCGGGTCCCGTGCCGGGCGTGCCAAAGGCGAACTGGAACGCGGGACCCGCGGCGCGGGCGGGCAGGGAAGTGATGGCGAAGAGCGTGAGGACGAGGATCGCGGCGCGCGGCCTGTGCATGCTTGGACTCCATGGGAGTGGACACGCCGGTCGCCAACGAGACTAGCGGCGCCTGCCGCCCCGTCGGCGCGCTTTGCGACGAACGCGGCGCTTCCGGCTAGTCTCCGCGGATGGCAGCCCCCGCGCTCGACCGCAAGCTGGGACTCGCCGACGTCACGCTGATCGTGATGGGCGGCATCATCGGCTCGGGCATCTTCGTCAACCCGTCTGTGGTCGCCGCGCGCGCGGGCAACGGCGCAGGCGCGCTCGGCGCCTGGGCGCTGGGAGGGGCCATCGCGCTCGCGGGCGCGTACATTTACGCTGAGCTCGGGTCTCGCCGGCCGGAAGCCGGCGGCCAGTACGCCTACCTGCGCGAGGCATTCCATCCCGGTCTCGCGTTTGCCTACGCGTGGGCGCTCCTGCTGCTCATCCAGACCGGCGGCATGGCGGCGTCCGCGATGACGTTTGCGCGCTACCTGCGCGAGCTGGCTCACGTGCCGCTCGCCGAGGGCGTGCTCTCGGCGCTGGTGCTCACGGCGCTGACGCTCGTCAACGCACTCGGCGTGCGCGCGGGGGCGGGTACCCAGAACGTGCTCATGGTGCTCAAGATCGCCGCCATCCTCGCCATCGTCGCCGCAGGGTTCGCGCTCGGCCGCCACTCCGCGGCGCCGCCGGCCACGGCCGCGCCCCCGGCCACCGGCTTCGGCTCGGCGATGGTGCCCGTGCTCTTCGCCTACGGCGGCTGGCAGACCGCGGCGTTCGTGGGCGGCGAGGTGAAAGACCCGGCGCGCACGCTGCCGCGCGGCATGGTGCTGGGCGTGGTGGGCGTGGTGATCCTCTATCTCGCCGTGAACATCGCCTGCCTGCGCGTGCTCGGCGCGGCGGGGCTCGCGGCGACGCCCGCGCCCGCAGCGGCGCTCATGCGCGCGGCGTTCGGCGAGACGGGCGCGCGCGTGCTCGCGTTGGGCGTCGCGGCATCGACGCTCGGGTTCCTGAGCCAGAGCATGCTCACCGCGCCGCGCGTCTACTACGCGATGGCGTCCGACGGCCTGTTCTTCAGCGGCATCGCGCGCGTGAACGCACGCACGCACGTCCCGGTGCGCGCGGTCGTCCTCCAGGGCGTGGCCGCCACGGTCATCGCGCTCACCGGCGAGTACGGCCGCATCCTCGACACGGTGGTGTCCGCGGACTGGATCTTCTTCGGGCTCTCCGCGGCGTGCGTGTTCGCGTTGCGCCGCCACGACGCCGCCGCCGGCCACGCGACGACCGCCACGGTACCGTTCCACCCCTGGACCACACTGGCGTTCATCGCCGCCAGCGCCTGGATCGTGTTCCAGTCGCTGGCGCACGATCCCAGGAACGGCGCCATCGGCGTGGCGCTCATGCTCGCCGCCTGGCCGGTGTACCTGCTCTGGCGCCGGTTCGCGGCGCCCAGGCCCTAGGAGGTCGCGAGCCATGCCCCGCCTCGTGCGCACGCCGGCGCGCATCACCGCCGCCGGCAACAAGCCGAAGTTGATCGACGAGTACGTGGGCCGCGTCCACACCGGGGACGCGCGCGTGAGCGTGGCGCGCATGCGGAGCCCGGAGGGTTGGGTGGAGCCGGCCCAGGCGCCCGAGTTCGAGGAGCACACGTTCGTGATCTCGGGCCTCCTGCGCGTCGAGCACTGGGGGCCGGCCGGGGAGCCTCGCGTGCTCGACGTGCGCGCGGGCGAGCTGGTGAGCGTGGCCGCCGGGGAGCGCGTTCGCTACTCGACGCCGGAGCCGGGCGGGGCCGAATACGTGGCGATCTGCCTGCCCGCGTTCTCGCCCGACCTGGTCCACCGCGACGACTGACCTAACGCCGCGCCCTTGACCCGCCGATGACTCCCCGGTCCAGGAGGGCCGCATGCGGGGTCTCGCACGCCTGTCGTTGTGTTCGCTCGTGGTACTGGCCGCGTCGTCCGCGACCGCCGCGGTGCCGTCGGCGCGCGCCGTCATCGAGCGCTATGTCCAGGCCTCCGGCGGCCGCGCCGCGCTCGACGCCGACACGGTGCTGCACGTCACCGGGCATTCCTTCGACGCGGGCATGAAGGGCACGTTCGAGGTCTGGATGCAGGCCCCCTCGCGCGCGCTGCGCATCGACCGCGTGGGGACGCTGCGCACGAAGCAGGGCATCGACGGCGCCGTCGCCTGGCGCACGGACTACACCTCCAAGCGCGCGAACCGGGTCGAGGGCAAGGACCTCGAGGCCATGCTCGCGGACATCTGGTTCGCCACCGAGCAGTGGGCGCGCGACACCACCTCCAAGGCGCTCCTCGGCCAGAGCTCGTTCATCGCCGGACGCTCGCTCCAGGGCGTGGACATCACGCCGCCGGTGGGGCCCAAACAGACGCTGTGGTTCGACCAGAAGACTGGGCTCCTGGCGCGCGTCACCCACCACCGCGACCAGCACGAGTGGAACGAGGAGATGTCGGTGTGGAAGACGCTCGCAGGCCGCAAGCGCGCGACCGTGTCCGAGGTGGGCATGGTGCAGTTCCCCTCCAGCTACCACCGCGAGCAGGTCGACAGCCTGTGGGCGAAGGGCGCGAAGGATCCCATGGCATTCGCCGTGCCCGGCAGCACCGCGGCGCCGGTGGTGTGGACGGGGGCGAAGGGCAGGATCGAGCTGCCGTTCCGCTACAGCCGCGGCCACGTGTGGGTGAAGCTGTCGCTCAACGGCGCGCCGCCGGCGGAGTTCGTGCTCGACACCGGCGCCTTCAACACCTGCCTCGACCGCGGCATCGCCCAGATGCTCGGCCTGCAGCCCGAAGGCGAGTACGGCGCGCAGGGCGTCGGTGGCTACGACACGTTCGGCTTCGCGCCGCTCAAGTCGGTGCGCTGGTCCAACGACAAGGGCGCGAGCGTCGAGATACGTGACCTCCGCGTCGGCGTCATCGGGCTCCAGGCGATGACCAGCTCGGTGGAGTGGGGCCGCACCAACGGGCTCCTGGGCTACGACGTGCTGTCGCGGTTCACGCTCGACATCGACTTCGACCGCGAGGTGATCACCCTTTCGGACCCGGCGACGTACGTGCACGAGGGCGCGGGCACGCCCATCCCGATGACGCTCAACGGCAACATCCCCACCGTGGAGATGACGATCAACGGCAATTGCAAGGGCACGTACATCGTCGACGTGGGCAACGCGAGCGTGCTGTCGGTTGGCGCCGAGCAGGTGATGAAGTGCCGGTTGCTGGCGCTGCAGCACAAGGAGGTGCAGCACTGGGTGGGCGGCATCGGCGGCGCGTTCCAGGAGAACGTCACCCGGCTCGACAGCCTCCGGCTCGGGCCGTTCCTGTTCACCGAGCCGGTCGCCGGCCTGACCACGCACCACCAGGGCTCGGCCGGGAGCCTCGAGGTGCAGGGCAACATCGGTACCACCGTGCTCGAGCGCTTCCGCTGCACGTTCGACTACGCGCACGGCCAGCTGTGGCTGGCGCCCGGGGCGCGCTTCGCCGAGCGCGAGGCGTTCACGCGCAGCGGCCTCTGGTACACGCGCTGGGCCGGCGTCGTGGTCGTGTTCGGCGTGGTGCGCGGCTCGCCCGCCGAGGATGCGGGGCTCAAGATCCGCGACGTCTTACGCTCGATCAACGGCAAGAGCGTGGAGAAGATGACGCCCGAGGAGCTGGACCGCGTGCTCCGCGACGGCAAGGCCGGGTCGACCATCAAGCTCACCTACGAGCGCGAGCTCAAGGAAGAGACCGTGGAGATGACGCTCGCCGACGTGCTGTAGCCACGCTTCCGTCGGCTTGCGGGATCCCGGGTCGCCGGGGACCTTTGGTGTCGCCGTGGACCTGGTCGGGGAGGACGTGTTGACGACGAAGACGAAGTGGCTGATCGGCATGGCCGCGGTCGCAGCGGCCGGCGTGGCCGTGGTCGCGATCGGCTGGTTCGCGTTGGAAGCGGTTCCGGTGTCGCACCTCAACCTGCCGAAGTATTCGCTGGAGCAGACCGACTCGGCACATCGCTGGTACCGGCGCACGACCGTCCACTTCAACTCTGCGGTATACGTCAACGACTTCGAGGACTATTCCATCTGGCTCGCGTACCCCGTGCCGACCCACGCGATCGGGCGCGCGCCGTTCGGCAACTCGCTCGTGTGCTCGATCCCCGGGCAGGAGCCGACGGATTACATCGCGGTGGACTGCGGCTCGGAGATGGAGGCGTACGAGGTCTTCCGCAATGCCGATCGCCCGCCCTTCGACTGGCGGCACGCGAGGTTCCAGACGATGGAATTCGCCGGCACGATGATGCACTCGGAGCACAAACGCACAGCGGACTCGACCCTGGTCGCCGACGTGGTGCGCACGCTGCGCGAGGGCGCACCCGTGTCCGTGTCATTGCCGGCCGCCATCAATTCGACGAACCTGGGGAGACTCAACCTGGTCAGCGATGCGCTGCCGGGATTGACATTCTGTCCGGCCGTCTACTGCGACTCCGCCGGGCCCGCCTACCTGGCCGAGAGCTTCGCGGTCGAATACGTCAACCGCACGGAGAAGATCCACGCCCAGTGGATTCCGGCGAGCGAAGCGTTCGCGCACTGGCTGAAGACGCCATGAGTGCGCCTGGATGTGGGCGCCCCCTGACGGGATCCGAAGCGTGACGCCCACCTCGGGCCTCTGAGCGCGTCAGCCCCGCCGCCGTTCCTCCAGCTCCTCGAGCGTCTTCGGCCAGTCATCGCGCAGCAGGCGCGAGAGCGCGCGGTCGGCGAGCAGCCGGCCCCCGGTCTGGCACCGCGCGCAGTAGTTCATCTCGTTCTCGGCGTAGACGACACGCTGGACGGGCGCGCCGCAAACCGGACAGGGCTGGCGGTAGCGGCCGTGGACGGCCATGCCGGGGCGGAACGCCGTCACCTTCTCCGGGAAGCGATCGCCCTGCTCCGCGGCGAGCCGGTCGCGCCACTCGGTGAGCACGCCCACGATCGCCGCGTGAAGCTGCGCTCGCTCGCTCGCGTCCAACCGCGCGCTGCGCTTGAACGGCGACAGCCGTGCGCGGTGAAGGATCTCGTCCGAGTAGGCGTTGCCGATGCCGGCGAAGAGTCGCGGGTCGGTGAGCGCGCGCTTCAACGTGTGGTCTTCGCGGGCCAGCGTCTCGGCCAGGGCCTCGGCGCTCATCGACAGGGGCTCGATCCCGCCGGCATCGAGTGCGGCGAGCGCCGCGGCATCGCGGAGCAGGTGAAGTGCGGCGCGCTGCTTCGTGGACGCCTCGGTGAGCAGCAGCGTGCCCGGGGCGAAGTCGAATGCCGCGAGCCCCGTGCGCTTCGGGATCGGGGCGCCGGCCGGCTTCCAGTGAAGCCGGCCCGAGATCATCAGGTGTAGCGCGAGGAAGAGACCGCCCTCCAGCCCGAACACGAGCCGTTTGCCCACGCGCCGGACATCGACGACCACTCGGCCGGCGGCCTCGGCAAGTGCCGGCTCGGTCGTGCGCACCAGGTTCCACCCCGCGACGCGCACGCGCTCGAGGCGCGCTCCGGCGATGCGTCGGTTCAGGTGAGTGACGTACAACTCGAGATCGGGCAGCTCCGGCATCGCGTGCGGCGCGCGAGCGCCGGCTCAGGCCACGCCGGCGCCGAGACGCTCCTCCTCGCGAAGGGCGTAGAGCGGCTGGTACTTGCCCCACAGGTAGTCGAGATAGGGCCCGATCGTGAGCGGGCCGCCGGTCACGCGCTGGATCAGCTCCGGCGCCGTGAACTTGGCGCCGTGCCTGTAGATGTTCTCGCGCAGCCAGCCGTGGAGCGTTCCGAACTCGCCCTTCTTCACCTCGCCGGGGATGCCCGGGTGCGCCTTCACCGCGGTGGCGAAGAACTGCGCCGAGAGGATGTTGCCGAGCGTGTAGCCCTGGAACGCGCCGCCGATCGGGCCCGCGTACCAGTGCACGTCCTGCAGCACGCCGTTCTTGTCGTCGGGCACCGGGATGCCGAAGTCGGCCTCGAAGCGTTCGCGCCAGACGCGGGCGAGGTCCTTCACCGCCACCTTGCCCTCGAGCAGGTCCAGCTCGAGGTCGAAGCGCAGCATGACGTGCAGGTTGTAGGTGACCTCGTCGGCGTCGGTGCGGATCAGCGAGCGCTCGACGCGGTTCACCGCGCGGTAGAACGCATCGAGCGGCACGCCCTTCAGCTGCCTGGGGAACACCTCCTGGAGCCGCGGATAGAAGAACTCCCAGAAGCCGCGGCTCCGGCCGACCAGGTTCTCCCACAGCCGCGACTGGCTCTCGTGCACTCCGGAAGAGGTGCCGTTCGCGAGCGGCGTGCCCTCGTAGGCGCGGTCGATCCCCAGCTCGTAGAGCGCGTGGCCGCACTCGTGGAGCGTCGAGAACAGCGCATCGGTGATCTCGTCCTCGCGCACGCGCGTGGTGATGCGGATGTCGCCGAGCGAGAACTTGGTCATGAACGGGTGGTGCGTCTTGTCCTGCCGCCCGCGCGCGAAGTCGTAGCCGAAGCGACGGATCACCTCGAGCCCGAACCCGAGCTGGTCGGCCTCGGGCGCGTGCTGGCGGATGCAGGATTCGTCGGCGACCGGCCGCGACGTGATCGCGCGCACGATCGGCACCAGCTTCGCGCGCAGCTCGGAGAACAGCTGCTTCACCGACGACGCCTTCATGCCGTAGTCGGAGAAATCAATCAGCGGGTCGGCGATGTGCTGGTAGCCGGGGAAGCAGTCCGCGGTGCGCCGCGACAGCTCGAGCGTCTTCTCCAGAAGCGGCCGCACCGCGGCGAAGTCGTTCTTCGGCCGCGCCTCCGTCCACGCCTGGTAGCTCCGCGCCGAGTGCTCCTGGAACTCGGCCACGAGCGCGGTCGGCATCTTCACCGACTGCTCCCAGTTGCGGCGCGTCACCCGCACGAGCGAGGCGTCGTCGGACTCGAACGGCAGCGACGCCGTCTCCTTCGCGGCGGCGTCCAGCAGCCGGCCGGTCTCGGCGTCGGTGAACTTCTCGTGCGCGAGGCGCGACAGCGTCGCGAGCTGCCGGCCGCGCGCCGGGGCGCCTTCGGGCGGCATGTACGTGGTCTGGTCCCAGCGCAGCAGCGCCGCTGCCTGGCTGATGTCGTCGATTTCGAGCAGCCGCTGCTTGAGGGTGTCGAGGGCCTTCATCCCATCCTCCGCACGATGAACGAGGGTTGAACGCCCGAGGTTAACGGGACTGGACGCCCCGGGACAACGACCGATTCGCACGCAACTGTCCGGAATCCGTGCGGCTGGAGAGCGCCACATTCCGGGGGCCGGCCCGGGACCGTCTCCCGGGGCATGGCGGATTCACCCTGTTCGCTTTTTCGAGATCGCGCATTGAGTGGGCTATCGGGATTGGGCCCGACTCGAATGGAGGTCTCGGATGAATCCCAGGACGTCGGATCCCGCTGCGATTCGCACCTCGACGGCGGACAGGACGCTCGATGGCCACGTGCTCCGGCGGGAGCCTGTGGCGAACTCAGGTCGCACGGGCCCGACGCCATGCTTGCGCCACCTCTGCATGGGTGCGGCGACACTGACCTGTGTCGTCTTCCTGGTCGCGCTTCGACCCGCGCCGTCCGCCGCGCAGGGGTTCAGTCCGGGGGTGAGGCTGGACATGCCAACTGGGAATGGTCCCTCGGGAATCGCGACCGGAGATCTGAACGGCGATGGACATCTTGATCTGGTCGTGTCCAACGGCCAGTCGAACTCGATCTCAGTGATGCTGGGAATCGGCAATGGCAGGTTCGGGACGAAGACCGACTTTCCGGTAGGGGACAGTCCTTATTGGGTCGTCCTCGGGGATCTCAACGGCGACGGCAAGCTCGATGCGGTAGTGGTGAACCTGCACCCGCTCGCCAACTCGGTGTCGGTACTGCTCGGCGACGGCAACGGTGGGATGGGGACGGCGACCAACTTCCCAACCGGCAGTCAGCCAGGTTGGGTGGGCATCGCCGATTTGAATGGAGACACGCGCCCAGATCTCGTGGTGACGAACCAGGGCGACAACACCATCTCGGTGCTGCTCGGCGACGGCACCGGCGGGTTTGCAGCGAAAAGTGATTTCGCGACCGGCGGCGGCCCTCGCTGGGGTGAAGTCGGCGATTTGAACGGAGACGGCCATCCCGATGTGGTGACCTCCAACACGAGCGCGGGCACCGTGTCCGTGCTTCTCGGTGACGGCTCGGGCGGGCTGGGGACGAATACCGACTTCCCGGCCGGGACGACCCCCTACAACAGCGTGATCGGGGATACCAATGGGGACGGCAGGCTGGACCTGGTGGTATCGAATTTCAGCTCCACCACAGTCGCGGTATTGCTCGGCGACGGCTCCGGCGGATTCGCATCGAAGGTCGACTACACGATTGGGAAACAACCCCTGGGGCTCGTGCTGGGAGATGTGAACGCGGATGGGAAGCCTGACCTGGTTGTGGCGAACTCGTTCTTCGGCCTTCTCTCGGTGCTGATTGGGGACGGCACCGGAAGCTTTGGGATGAAAGCCGACTTCGCGGTCGGCGGTCTTCCCGAAATGGTTGCGGTCGGCGACTGGAATGGTGACGGGATGCTCGACGTGGCCACCGAGAATTATTCGTCCAATTCCGTCTCGATCTTGCTCGCCGCCGGTGGGTTCGCCGCGCACTCGGACCTGGCGACAGGGACCCATCCATGGTCGATCGCGATCGGGGACGTGAACGGCGATGGACATCCGGATCTAGCGACCGCGAACTACAGCTCCAACACGATCTCGGTGCTGCTGGCCAGCTCCGGCGGGGGGTTCCTACCGAGATCCGATTTCGGCACCGGCTCCGCACCGATCTCCGTGGGCGTCGCCGACCTCAATGCTGACGGAAAGCTCGATCTCGCATCGGTCAACCTCGGGAGCAACACCGCTTCCGTTCTTCTGGGCAACGGCGCCGGTGGATTCGCCGGTAAGGCCGACTACGTCACCGGAACGAGCCCGCTCGCCCTGGCGATCGGCGACATGAATCGTAACGGCCGTCCCGATCTCGTGACTGCGAACGGCACCGCCAACACGGTATCGGTGTTGTCGGGGAACGGCGACGGTACATTCGGAGCGAAGGTCGACTTCGCGACCGGAGTGAATCCCGACGCGCTGGCGCTCGCCGACCTCAATGGGGACAGCAATCCGGACATCGTGACCGCGAACTCGAGCGCGAATACGGTGTCAGTGCTGCTGGGGAACGGCAGCGGCGCTTTCGGCGCGAAGAACGACTTCCCGACGGGCTCCGAGCCGCTGTCCGTGGCGGCCGGAGACCTCAATGGCGACGGCAATATCGACCTGGTGACGGCCAACGGCACCGACAACACCGTCTCGGTGCTGCTCGGCGTCGGCACCGGCGCCTTCGCTCCCCGGACCGATCTCGCGGTCTCCTACGCCCGCCCGTACTCGGTCGCGCTCGCGGACATGAACGGTGATGGCAGGCTCGACATCGCGGTGGCGACGTTCAATGGCAACCGTGCGGTCGTTCTGCTGGGTGATGGCAAGGGAGGGTTCGGACCGCCCCATGGATATGCAGCGGGGCCCGGACCGCTCCCGCCTCTTCCCCAGCCGATCTCGATCGCGATCAGCGACCTGAACGGCGACGGACGACTGGACATGGCGGTCGCCGATTACGGCAGCAACACCGCTTCCGTGCTGCTGGGACTCGTGCCCACGCGCACCGCGCTCACCTCAAACACGAACCCGATTGCAGTCGAGTCTGTGCTAAAGCTCACGGCGATTGTCTCCGTGCCCGCACCCGGCTCGGGCACGCCCAGTGGCTCGGTCAGCTTCTTCGATGGCACCACGCTGCTCGGCACCTCGACGCTCAGCAGCGGTACGGCGACGCTGTCTCTGACCAGTGCGTTCCTCGGTGATCACCCGCTCACGGCGATCTACGGCGGCGACGGTCACTTCTACGGCAGCGACTCGCCGGTGCTGGACGAGATCGGCACCGCCACCGCACAGCCACTCATCCTGGGGCTCGCAGACGTTCCAGGGGACCAGGGGCAGCAACTGCTCGCGCGCATCCGTCGCAGCCCGTACGACTACCTGGGTTCGGT
>Ga0070688_100000283_pt1 | contig 26109 bp, 27 predicted proteins | sample KBSS13HmetaG_FD_64679 | JGI IMG/M metagenome (GOLD analysis project Ga0070688, IMG submission 64679) | Switchgrass rhizosphere microbial communities from Kellogg Biological Station, Michigan, USA - KBS S1-3H metaG | ecosystem: Host-associated > Plants > Roots > Rhizosphere ...
CAGCTCGACCAGACGGCGCCGATCGAGGCGGTGGCGAGGAAGGCGACGATCGCCTCCGGGATGTTCGGCATGTAGGCGACGACCCGGTCAGCGCGCTCCACCCCGAGCCCGCGCAACCCCGCCGCGGTGGCGGCGACCTGCCGCCGCAGTTCGCCCCAGGTCAGCTCGCCGAGCTCGCGCAGCTCGGAGGCGTGGAGGATCGCGACGGCGTCGCCGTCCTTGCCGGCGAAGACGTGCTCGGCGTAGTTCAGCGAGGTATCCGGGAACCAGCGCGCCCCCGGCATCGCCGCCGAGGCGAGGGCCGGCTGCGGATCGCCGTCCGCCTGCACGTCGAAGAACTCCCAGATCGCCGACCAGAATCCCTCCAGGTCATCGACCGACCATTCCCAGAGCTGGGGATATCCGTCGAAGCCGAGCCCGCGCTCGCGCTCCAGCCAGCGCATGAATTCGCGCAGCCGCGAGCGCTCGACCAGCTCGGCCGAGGGCTCCCACAGCAACTCCCCGTTAGCCGCGTCCACTTGATGCCGGAGGTGGGATTCGAACCCACAAGCCCGCAAGGGCAATCGATTTTGAGTCGATCGCGTATGCCAATTCCGCCACTCCGGCGCCGCCTGAACGATAGAGCCGGATCAGGCCGGCTGCGGATGGCCCGAGGCGCCGGCGCCGTAATCCTCGCCCGAGCCGATCGGGCGCTCCTCCTCGACGTGCCACTCCTGGTTGAAGGCGTAGAGGGAGGCGGCGATGAGGGCGATCTGCAGGAGGCCGAGGACGATCACCAGCAGGCCGATCAGCGAGGAGGGGAGAAGGGCCTCGTCGAAGCCGGCGCGGTCGCGGTTGAACCAGCTTTCGGCGCCGACCGCGCAGAAGATCGCGAGGATCATCGAGAGGGCGGCCGCCACCGGCAGGATGCCGCGGTTCCAGCGGGCGACCAGGAAGGCGAAGAAGGCGTAGAGGATCGCGTAGATCGCACAGACGATTCCCATCCCGCCGCCGCCCTTGAGCAGCGACCATCCCCCGATCGTCACCAGCGCCGCGACCACCGCCGTCGCCGCGAGCAGCAGCACGACGACGAACTTGGTCGTCACCGAACCGGCTTTTTCCCGATTCGGGCGCCAAAGTTCGTAACCCGGCCTCACCTCTCCTACAGCCACGCCCCGATCATAGAATCTGTAAGCGACGCGCCGCCGTTGGCCGCGCGTTAAGGCCATACGGCCGGCCACGCGGGCGTGGCGGAATTTGGCAGACGCGCCAGGTTTAGGTCCTGGTGGGCTTCGGCCCGTGGGGGTTCAAGTCCCTCCGCCCGCATCAGTGAGAGCGAGCGGCCGACCGGGCACCGGGTGGCTTCAGACCCGGTGCTCGGGATTCGGCAGGTCGAATCGGCAGCCGGCGCTCCACTCTTCGGGCTGGTTGCCGTGGGCGGGAATGCCGCTGGCGTCCTTGAGGATGCGCGCCATGTGCATCAGGTTCCAGGCGGCGAAGGTGGTGTTGCGGTTGGTGAAGTCGTTGTCGGGGCCGCCCGAGCCCTCGTCGAGGTAGGAGGGGCCGGGGCCGGCCTCGCCGATCCAGCCCGAGTCGGCCTGCGGCGGGATCGTGTAGCCGAGGTGCTGCAGCGAGTAGAGGACGTTCATCGCGCAGTGCTTGATCCCGTCCTCGTTGCCGGTGACGATGCAGCCGCCGACGCGGCCGTAGTAGGCCCACTGGCCTTTGTCGTTCAGCAGGTGCGAGTTGCCGTAGAGGCGCTCGATTACGTGGGTCGCGACCGAGGACTTCTCGCCCAGCCAGATCGGCATCCCGAGGACGAGGATGTCGGCCGCCATCACCCGCTCGTAGATCGCCGGCCACTCGTCCGCCTCCCAGCCGTGTTCGGTCATGTCGGGCCAGACGCCGATCGCGATCTCGTGGTCGATCGCGCGGATCGAGTCGACCTCGACCCCCTGCGCGCGCATCACCCCCATCGACTTGTCCATCAGCCCCTGCGTGTTCGAGGTCTCAGGGCTGCGCTTCAGCGTGCAGTTGATGAACAGGGCTTTGAGATCGGAGTAGTCGGCCATGGCGACTAGCCTAAACGCGCGGATGATCCACATCGACATCGAGTCGTTTTCGCGCCATCGTCCTCGTCTCGGCGCTGGCGGCGGTGACGGTGACGCTGTTGCCCCCGCGCCCGGCTACGACAGCATGAGCTGAAGACGCGCTTCGGCGCCGCAATGCTCTCGACCCTCGTCTTCCGTTCGCTGGCGCGGCGATGCTGCGCAGTCAACTAGCATTTGGCTCCGCAGCACCCTGGGGCACTGGCCAAACTGGCTAAGGCACCGGTCTCCAAAACCGGCGATTCTAGGTTCGAGTCCTAGGTGCCCCGTCGCGCAGTTCCGTTCCTGCGGTGGCAGTAATGGGGCTGAATTGGCTCCCGGCCGCCCCAGGCTTGCGGCCGGCAGCCATATCTCTCATCCCTTAGTCAAAGCACCTGGATCCGGTGGTCAGGACCCCTTTCCAACAGAAACGGTGGGGGCAATCCTCTGCGTCGAGATCTGCATATCGCTCACCTCCCCTCATCGCAGTTATCAAGGTGGAGAGGATTACATTGGTGGAGGACGTTCCACTAACAAGCTGTCTAGTTTCACTTCCCAAATGCTCAGCAAGGGATTAGGATCAAGCACTCAAGACTTCGAAAGGAATCCCGTGGTAACCAAAGCTGAGCGCCGACAGGCAACCCAGAACCGACTGAAGGCGATGCAGCACCCACTTCGCGCCGAAGCCTTCAGGCTTATTCGCGACTGCGGGCCGATCAGTCCCGCTGAAGTCGCACGGGAGCTCGAAGCCGATATTCCGACGGTCAGCTACCACGTCCGCAAGCTGAGCGAGTACGACTGCGTCGAAGAAGTCGAGAACCGACCCGTGCGCGGGGTGGTCGAGCACTTCTACCGGGCAACCGCGCAACAGCGGCTAGACCTCGAGGAGTGGATTGAGCTTGCGGAGAACGATCCCGAAGTGGCAGAGGTCCTGACCGATGAATTCATGCAGAACATTGTGGATGATTTCACCGCATCACGCCGGGCTTCAATCGTGGGGAGGGACGAGAAGTTTGCGATCACCCGCCACCCTCTTCTGCTCGACGATGAGGGACTCGACGAGGCTCTTGAGGCGGCGCTGGCCTACGAAGCGAAGATGACGGAAATTGCAGCGCGCAGCGCCGCGCGGCTCACGGCAGACGATCTCGGGATTCCGGTTTCCTCTTCGATCGTCCTCTTCAAGATGCCTCCGCGGCGGCGGAACGGCTTGCGCTAAAGGGCTTTCGCCTCAGGGGGCCGTGGGCGGTCTCAACGCCCGGCGATGTGGATGACTTTGCTGTCCCGGTTTTCGTTGACTGAAGTCTCCAGGATCACCTGCCAGTTCTCCTCGCGCTGACCGAATGTGGCGAGAGGGCGTAGGCCAGCGCCTTCCAATGCCGACGTCACCTGCTCCGGGCTCCAATCTCGCTGGCGGTGGACATTTGCCTCGACGCCCTGTCCAGATAATCGGGCCTCGTAGATGGCGCCGTGCTCGACGGTTTGGCTCAGCCCATGCCAATCCCAGCCCCTGGCGCTCATCTCCCCGGATTTGCCCGAGGCGAAGCTTTCCCGAAACCAGAGCAGCGTGTTGGCGTCGAAGACGACCAGGCCCTCGGGGCTGAGGTTGCGGCGGATCCCTGCGAAGGCGCGCTCGAGGTCGCCATCCTCGGTCAGGTAGTTGACGACCTCGTTGAGGAGGAGGACCAGCTGGAAGTTCTCGCCGCCGGGATGATCGGGGGAGGGGGAGATTGGCCCCAACTCCCGCGCGTCGGCGTGGATCAACTGCACCCGCTCGCCGAATTTCTCCTTCGCCCGGGTGAGCATTCCGGCGGAGGCGTCGCAGCCGACGACCCGCCAGCCGCGGTCAAGCAGGGGGTCGAAGGCGCGGCCGGTGCCGCAGCCGACGTCGAGCGCCCATCCTCGCTGTAGTCCGTGTTTCTCCAGCTCAGGCAGCAGGATTTCCCCCAGCCACAGCTCGTAGTTGTTGGCCGAGGTGAACTCGTCGTAGACCGGCGCGAAGCGGTCGTATGCCTGCTGCGCCGATTCCCGGTCGGCCATGATGGGGACAATAGTCGGACAGGAACCCGGATTAACCGCCGCGGGTGAACCGGACGATCCGATGTCCGGAAGAGGCGCAGCGGTAATAGGCGCCGTCGCCGTAATAGCCGGTGATCTTGCAGTGAAATCCCATTACGTCCTGCGTATAGCCGCCTTCGCGACCAACCGCTGCAACGTAGGCATGAACCACCTTCTTGGCCTTGCCGCACTTCACCCGCTTGGCTCGCACATCCCACGCAGTGAGCGATGGAATGTCGCCGCAATTGTGAAAACTGGCTGAGCGGGCGATGGCCTTGGGGGGCATCGACGCGAGGACGAGGAGAAGAAGAGTCAGGGCGGCAAATGCCGCGGCGCCGCCCTTTCGCTCATGGCTTTCCGTGACCACGGGTTTCATCCTTTCATGAAGACGGTTGGCAGCTGTTGGCCGAGGCCTAGCCCTCGACCGCCGCCGGCTGCTGCGGGGCCGGGCAGATTTCGAGTCCGTCGGCGAGGGCGAAGAAGGCGATGGCGAAGGGGCTCGAGGCCGTCGCCTCGCGCAGTCGCGCCCAGTCGATCTGCTCGCGCAGTGAGCGCGTGATCAGGATCAGGTCGCCGTAGTCGGCGCTGTGCTCGTCGAGCGCCATCAGCTTGGTGATGAGGATGTCGGTCAGGTTCATCACCCGCATCTGCATCGCCATCACGCTCAGCTCCTCGCCACGCGCGAGGACCTCGTCGTCGATCCGCATCCCCGACGGTTCGAAGATGATGTCGACGAGGATCTCGCCGTCGTAGGCCTTCAGCAGCCACTGCTCAGGTGGCGACTCGGGCCGCATCCCCGCTTCGGCGAGCGCCTCCTGGACGCGCTCGGCGTCCTCGCGCTTGACCATCAGGTCGATGTCGTTGCTCGACGGCGGCCCGCCGCGGGCCCAGCAGCCGAGCCCGCCGCCGAGCAGGAACGGGATGTCCTGCCCCTGGAGGGCGGCGGCGGCCCGCTTCAGGCTCTCGGTCAGCTCCTCGGCGACCTCGCTCTTGCCCAGGTTCTCGGCCATGCCCCCTCCTCGGTGCCCCGTCCATAGCTCCGATAAACGCCTGCCGAGGCGGGTAGGGAAGCGGGAGTGACTTCATCCTCCGCCTCCCAGCGGCTGCGGATCGCCGCCACCGGAGACATCCACTGCCGCGATTCCAACCGGGAGTCGGTGGTCGCCGCCTTCGCCGGTCTCGGCGATGACGTCGACCTCGTCGTCGTCGCCGGCGACCTGACCAGCCACGGGCGGCTCGAGGAGGCGGAAATCCTCTGCGAGGCCGCGGCGGGGACCGCTGCGCCGGTCTACGCCGTGCTCGGCAACCACGACTGGCACGCCGACGAAGCCGAGGCGATCTTGAAGCGGCTGGAGGAGGGTGGCGTCCACATGCTCGACCGCGGCGCCGCCGTCTGCCAGGTCGGCGAAGTCGAGGTCGGGATCGTCGGCGTCAAGGGCTTCGTCGGCGGCTTCGCGCCGCGCCACCTGCCCGACTTCGGCGAGCCCTCGCTGCGGGCGGTCTACGCCGAGGCGACCGCCGAAGTGGAAGCGCTCGAGGAGGGGCTGCGCGAGATCGCCACCTGCCCGCTGCGGATCGTCCTCCTCCACTACTCGCCGGCCGAAGAAACGCTGGAGGGGGAGCCGCGCGAGATCTGGGTTTTCCTCGGCTCCGACCGGCTGGCGGCGCCGATCCTCGAGCACGGCCCTGACCTCGTCCTCCACGGCCATGCCCACGCGGGCTCGCCGGACGGGATGATCGGCGAGTCCCCCGTCCACAACGTTTCCCAGCCGGTGCTCGGGACCGACTTCAGGATCTTCGAGCTCGACGCCGGCCGCGCCCACAGCCCGATCCCCTGATCAGCCGGGCGCCTTCGCCCCTCTGGTTACCTCGGTTCGAGGCCGATCAAGTCGTAGTAGCCGACCAGGTAGAGGCGCTTGCCGTCGGAGACCATCGGCGTGTAGCCGGCCTCCTTCAGGTGGAAGGTGCGCTTGTGGGTGCGGACGTCGAAGCCGCTCGTCTCCTGGGTCTTGAAGCTCGAGGTGTAGACGGTGTGGCCGATCACGATCGCGGTGCCGGGGATCGGGCCGCCGATGTCCTTCTGCCAGCGCGGCTTGCCGGTGCGGGCGTCGAGGGCGTAGAAGCGGCCGTTTTCGGCGCCGATGTAGACGGTCGGCGGGGTGCCGGGGACCTGGGCGACGGCGGGGGAGCCGTAGACGTAGTCGCCGGTCTGGAAGTGCCACTCGACCTTGCCGGTCTTCTCGTCGAAGGCGTAGACGGTGCCGTCGTCGCGGGCGGCGTAGACACGGCCGAAGGCGATGGCGGGGGAGGAGAAGAAGCCGCCGCGCCCATAGGGCGGCACCTTGCTCGTGTTGCTGCGCCAGACGAGCTTGCCCGTGTCGGCGTCGAGCGCGAACATGCTGCTCTGGTAGTCGGCGAAGAAGACCTTGCCTTCGTCGTAGCTGGGGCTGGCTTTGATCGCGCCGGGCGCGTTGAAGCTCCACCGCGTCTTCCCGTCGGAGGCATCCAGCGCCAGCAGGTTGGTCGTGTCGGTGCCGAGGTAGAGGGTGCCGTCGACCGCCAGCGGCGAGGATTCGAGGTGGGCGTCGAGTTTCCGCACCCACAGTTTCTTCCCGGTCTTGGCATCGCCGGCGGCGAGGTGGCCGGTGAGGAAGGCGCCATACACGGCGCCGCGGTAGTAGACGGGCGCGGTAACGAAGTTCGGCTTCCCCTTGTCGCTGGGCCGGATATTGATTTCCCAGAGCACCTTGCGGTCGCTCAGCCGCACCGCCTTCCCGTTCCCGCACTTGTTGATCACGTAGGCGACTCCGCCGTGGATCGCCGGCGGGAACTCGATCAGCGCGTGGGTGTTGATCGACCAGGCCTGCTTCAGCGGCGGATCCAGCGCCTTCTCCTCGGCGGGCAGGTAATGGGTCCGAGCCGGAACGCGCCCGAACAGCGGCCAATCGACGTAGGAGGCTCCGGTGGCGGCCGCCCCGCCCGCGCCCGCGGCTGAGTCGCCGTCCGAGTTGCTGCAGCCGGTAAATCCCAGAGCAAGGGCAAGAACGGCACACATCGAAATGACAACGCGCATCGTCCCTGTCATCGGCAGCGTGTGGCGCTGCTTTAGGAAGAAGCGGCGGACGAGAATTGAACTCGCATAACTAGCTTGGAAGGCTAGGGCTCTACCATTGAGCTACCGCCGCGTGCCCAGGCAGGGTAGCCGCCTTCCTGCCGATCCGTCAGAATGAAAAAACCCCGCGGGGAGTGGCGCAGTCTGGTAGCGCACTCGGCTGGGGGCCGAGCGGTCGCAGGTTCAAATCCTGTCTCCCCGATCAGAATCCTCATTGGAAGCTCATGGCTCCCCTCAAGGTCTCTCCGGAACTCAAAGCAGCTGTCGAGGCGGTGACGAACAAACGGGCCCGATTCGTGCTCGATTTCATCCTCGCCAACGGGTTCATCACTGCTGACGACATCCAAGGCCAGGGCTATCGAGAGCATCGGCGGGCGGTGATGGACTGCCGCGACCTCGGGTTTCCGATCATCAAGACGAAATCTCCCGGGAGGGGAGTCGGAGCCTGGACGCTCGACGTGGAAGCCAAGGTGCGCGCCGGTCGAACGGGGCGGAAGAACTTCAAGAAATCCTTTCGCCGGCAGCTGATCGCAAAGGCGGGAGGACGGTGCGAGGTCTGCGGGGCCCCGGAAGCCGACCGCCAGCTTCAGATCGATCATCGGATTCCCTACGAAATCGACCCGGGAAGCGGGAACGAAGTCGAGGCCGAGTACCAGATGCTGTGCGGCTCGTGCAACCGGTCGAAGTCATGGACGTGCGAGCACGAATGCCCGAACTGGAAGCTGCGCGATCCGGCGATCTGTCAGACCTGCATGTGGGCCGATCCGGAGGAATACGAGCACATCGCGACCCGCCAGCGTCGAAAAATCACGCTCGTGCTCGACGGGCCGGAAGGGGCTGCCCTTTTCGACCGGCTGCGAGACGCAGCGAGCGACAGCGGCCAGTCGCTAGACGAGTTCTTGCGAAGCCGACTAGAGCGCGACAGCTAGTTGCGGGTTCGCCGTCGCTGCGGATATCTCCCCGGCGAGGGTGGGAGATAGATAGAGCGACTCGAACGTTTCCGCCGACCGGCCGCTGAGGGTGGCCTGGGACGAGCGGCCAGCCGCGAGCTCGATGTGCGCGCCGATCAGGTCTCCTCCCAACGGCGGCCCGTAGGTCCTCTCCCCATGCCTCCCGTCATAGCTGAGAATCCAAGGGACCTGACGCGTATTCAGGGAGGTGAGCATCGCTTCCAGGTCCGCTCTGTCAAAGCCGCTGTGGTAGCGGGTGTCGGAGCCTGCGCTGGTCCCCTGCCACGGCGGGTCGAGGTACACCAGGTCGGAAGCGCCTGCCATGGCCGACGTTGCCACGGCGTCCTGCGAGAGAGCGGTGGTGGTGCCGGACAGCAGCTCGTGGCATCTCTCGATCTGGGCTCTCATCCGCGAGGGGCGCATCCCCTTGCGGCGGTGGTCGGCGGATTGCGAGAAGCCCCCACCCTTGTTCCACCGCGGAGCGTTCTTCACGCACCGCGCCAGAAGGTAGAGCAACCGAGCGGCTCCACCCTTTTCGTTGTATTCCGTCCTGACGCGATTGAAATGCTCTCCCGGCTCCGTCTTCTGCTCCTCCCAGAGATCCTCGTAGGCCGAGGCCAGGGCAGTCGGGGTCGAGAGAATCGCCCCCCAGATGTCCATCAGCGGCTCCAGCGAGTCGCCGATCACGTATCTGTCGGCCAGCCCGCGACTGCCGGCGGCGATCGTGAAGGCCGCCGAGCCCGCGAACGGCTCATACAGAGTCTCGAAGGTCCGGCCGTCGACGAAGTCGAGGATCTGGGGCGCCAGCCGGCGCTTGCTTCCTTGGTAGGGAATCGGGTGAGGAACGGCTCCCATGGCCAGGAACCTAGTCTCCTCTGCGGCGTCAGGGCGAGCCGGCTTCGGCTCAGGCTTCGGCGCTGTTCAGGTAATCCCGCAGCTGGTCAGGGTCGGTGAAGAACGGGACATCCCAGCGGTTTGCCCAATCCTGGAGCAGGCCGGTCGGGATGAAGCCGGTTTCGTGCGCGTGCATCACGACTCGTCGCGACTGAAAGTGGTCGTGAAATTGCACCTCGAGGGCGGCCTCCATTGCGTTCCTCGAACGCGGCTGCGGGTAGATCTCAGCCACGTCGCCGCTGATCTCCAACGGATCGATTTCGCTAGGCAGCACACTGCCGACGAACTCGATGGCCAGGTATCCGTCAGGCGGCACCGACAGCTCGCCAAAGTAGAGGTCGAGCAAGCGTGGAGCCGGTTTGACGAGGCCATAGAGGAGGGTGGCCTCTAGAGCGCGGCCCACATGTATCTCGGTGCCGAGCCGCCAGCGTTTCGGCAGGTCAAATTCCAGATAGACGGGGGTGACTCCGTCGCGGCCATCGAGGACGCCGGAAGCGAGGGTCGGGGGGTCGTAGACGAAGCATTCGATTCCAACCTCGTCGCTCGACGAAGATTCGGCGGTAAGCCGAAGGTGGCTCGCCAGGCGGAAGACCTTCATCAGCCCATGCTCTCGATCGCCATTCTGGTAGTCCCGCCAGCCTTTCCGAATAGCCGCCTTGAGATCGAACTCTGCCCCCTTGTGGGCCACCTCGACGACGGCGCAGAGGATGGCGGCGGTACGCACCTCCACCTGCACCGATGCGACCTTCGATACCGAGTGTTCGCGAACATTTGCGAGCAGCTCCAGCAGAACGGTTGCCGCACGAGCAGCGGCGGCGCCGCTGAACCCTTGCTCCAGAAGCTCCGTTCGCAGCTCGGAAACGAGCGTTTGCACGTCACCCTCCCTCGTGACCTCGATCTGGCGCTGCACCACGTCGGGTGAGGAGGGTGGGCGCCGCTTCGGGGAGGGGGGCGATCCTCGTCTATCGGCCCGTCGCGGCGTCCGGTTCGTCCAATCTCGCACAGCAGACGTCAGGTGCCCTCGGACCTTCGCCTCGAAATCGCGGGCTCCGTCGTAATTCCAAACCAGCAACCCGTCCGACTCGAGCTTGCTCCGGAACGCGAGCAGCCGCTGCAACTGGTCGGTCTCGCTGCCGTTCAGCGTGTATGCGCTCTGGTTGAAATAGATAAGAACTTCGATGTCTCCCTGCGCCCGCCACCGCTCGATAGCTGCTTCCAGCTCCTCGGCAGTCCCGGATTCGGCGCGTGGGGTCGGCGTCCCCAGGCGCTTCCAAAACATGCCGATCACGATGTCGACTTCTGGAAGCTGTTGGTTGATCACGTCCTGGGCGTCGCTGCCGATTCCGGGTCGGACATGGGTCTCCCAGCGCACAAGCTCCAGGACCAGCCCCATCTCTGCCGCAGTCCCCCGGTTGATCTCGTCGACGACGGAGGTGAGGCAATCTCGCTCCTCCTCGGTGTCGCCGGGAGAGGCTACGAATACCCGCAGGCGATTCACCGGCTCTGCCACGGGAGGAAGGGTAGTCGAGTCAGATTCGCCTCAAACGCCCAATGGATTCAAATAAGAGCGGCCCACGGAACGCTCAATCCGACGTCTCGGCTTTCCTCAGGCTGTGGATGATCGAATTGATCTCCTCGAAGAGGAGGTGGGTGGCCGAGGCGTGGAGGAAGGCCGGGTCGCCGCCGTCGTTTGCCCAGCGCAGGCGGTCGAGCATCCGCCGGCAGAGGAAGGGCCAGTCGTCGAGGTTCTCCGGGACCGGCCACAGCACGTCGCGGAAGCGGCCGGTCGGGGACGGGTATTTGCTGTAGCGCAGGCGGTGGGTGGGGGAGAGGTGACCGCTGCCGATCTGCTGGCGGAGGGATTTATTCAGCTCGGGACGCACGAGCTTGCTCTCGATCAGCAGGCGCTGCCCGTGGAAGCCCGACTGCTCGGCGTGGATGGCGCGGACGAGCGGCAGGGCGAACTCGCGGACGAAGACCTCCGGCGTGGCGTCCTGGAGGGGTTTGTTCGTCTCGATCGGCGCATCGGGATGGCCTTCGTCGACGATCACGCCGCGCACCCAGAGCAGCCGCGAGCGCTTGCTGCGCCTGAAGGTGTCCGAGAAGAGCTTGCGGCCGACCGCGACGGCGTCGGTGACCGAGGCGAACTGGAGGCAGACGGCATCGGACTGGACGCCCCCGCTGACCGCGTGTCCCTCCGGCAGGGCCTCGAGCCCTTCCCGGACGAGCTCGCCGAGCAGGCGGTAGCCGTTGAGGGCAGCCCGCGGCCCGCCGCGGTGGTACCGCGCCTTCATCCCCAGCATGTCGACGTAGAGAAGCGGCACGCGTCTGAGTGTTGCGAGCGGGGCGGCGGCCCAGCCGGTCAGCCGAGCTCTTGCGCCAACTCGACGATGATGCCCGCCGGGCCGCGCACGTAGCAGAGCCGGTAAACGTCCTTGTAGTCCACGACCTCGCCGACGAGCTCGGTGCCGCGGGCGCGGAGGTCGGCGACGGTGGCGTCGACGTCGTCGACGAGGAAGGTGAGGTGGCGGATGCCGGGCGCGTTCGACGGCGCCGGCGCCTCCTCGCCCTGGTACGGCGGCGAGAGGAACTTCACCAGCTCGACTTCTCCGTGACCGTCGGCGGTTTGCAGCATCGCCATCTCCGCTTTCACGTCCTCGAGGCCGATGATGCGGCCCGCCCAGTCGCCTTCGACCGTGCCCTCGCCCCGCGGTTCGAGGCCGAGCGCGGTGAAGAACTCGATCGCGGCCGGGAGGTCGTCGACGACGATGCCGACGTGTTCCATGCGCTGGACGGGCATCGCTCGATGGTAGGAGATAGTTTCGGCTCCATGGCGCAACCGGTCCTCTTTGCGGTCGACGAGAACGAGCAGCTGCTGCGCGAGGTCGAGCGGGAGTTGGTCGACCGCTACTCGCGCAGCTACCGGATCGTCTGCGCCCCCTCCGCCGCCGAGGCGATGGCGCAGCTGCGGGCGCTCGAGGAAGCGGGGGAGGACGTGGCGCTCGTCCTCGCCGCCCAGGGCTGCGGGGAGATGAGCGGGACCGAGCTGCTGAGCAAGGTGCGGGACCTCCACGCCCACGCCCAGCGCGGCCTGCTGATCGAGTGGGGCAGCTGGGGCAAAGGCGAGACGGCCGAGGAGATCTTCGAAGCGGTGGCGCGGCGGCAGATCGAGTACTACGCGATCCGGCCCTCGCGGTCTCCCGACGAGCTCTTCCACCAGTCGGTCTCGACCTTCCTGCTGGAGTGGGCGAACGCGCGCCGGGTCTCCCCCCACACCGTCCACATCGTCAGCGAGTCCTGGACCGGCCGCTCCCAGGAACTGAAAGAAGTCCTCGGCCGCTGCGCCGTGCCGTGGGCCTTCGTCCTCGCCGACTCCGACGACGGCCGCGCCCTGATTGCCGAGTCGGGGGCCGAGGAGCCGCTGCCGCTGGTTGTCTTCCCGCACGGGGAGGTGATGGCGAACCCGACGAACCTGGAGCTGGCGAGCGCGGCCGGCGCCACGATCGACCCCGGCCGGCGCGACTTCGACGTCGTCATCGTCGGCGGCGGGCCGGCCGGGCTCTCGGCCGCGGTCTACAGCGCCTCGGAGGGGCTGCGGACGCTGGTCGTCGACACCGGCGGCATCGGCGGCCAGGCCACCTCGAGCTCGCTGATCCGCAACTACCTCGGTTTCCCCCGCGGGGTCAGCGGCCGCCGGCTCGCCGAGAGCGCCTTCGAGCAGGCCTGGGTCTTCGGCGCCAAGTTCGCCTTCATGCACGACGCGACCGGCCTGCGCCGCGCCGAGGACCGCATCCACGTCAGCCTCTCCGACGGCGACGAGGTCCACGCCCGCGCCGTCATCCTCGCCACCGGCGCCACCTACCGCCGCATCGAGGTCCCGGCGCTCGAAGACCTGGTCGGCGCCGGCGTCTTCTACGGCGGCCCCGCCTCCGAGGCGGCGACGACCGTTGACGAGAGGGTGCACGTCGTCGGCGGCGCCAACTCCGCCGGCCAGGCGGCGCTGCACCTGGCCGAATACGCCCGCGAGGTGACGCTCGTCGTCCGCGGCGGCTCGCTCGAGAAGGGGATGTCGCACTACCTGGTGCGCCAGATCGAAGACTCGCCCAACGTCGAGGTGCGGCTCGAAACCGAGGTGGTCGGCGGCGGCGCCGGCAGCGACGGCTGGCTGCAGCAGTTGCAGCTGCGTTCAGGCGACGGGGAGGTGGAGACCGTCCCCTCGGATGGCCTTTTCCTCCTGATCGGCGCCCACCCCAACACCGACTGGCTGCCGCCCGGGGTCGCCCGCGGGCCCGGCGGCTTCATCCGCACGGGCTTCGACGCGGCCAGCCACGCCGACTGGCCGCTCGAACGCAGCCCGCTCTCCCTCGAGACCAGCATGCCCGGCGTCTTCGCCGCCGGGGACGTCCGCCATGGCTCGATGAGCCGCGTCGCCTCGGCGGTCGGCGAGGGCTCGATCGCGATCAGGCTCGTCCACGAGCTCTTCGCGCGCGACCAGGCCGCGCCGCGCGACCTGGCCTAGACAGCGGCGAACCAGCGGCCGAGCCGCTCCTTGCTCATCACCTGCGAGGGGCGGACCTGGCGGCTGAAGCTGTCGCGGAGGTCCTGGCCGGCGTCGGGCTCGGCCGCCCAGCCTTTGAAAAGAACCTCGGAGTTGTCGTCGGGGAAGCGGCCCCAGGCGTAGGACCACTCGTAGTGCTCGGCGGCGCGGTCGTCGCGCCAGGCCTCATACCCCTGCAGCTGCGGATCGGCGCCGGCGATGCCGGTGGCGAGGTAGCGCGCCTGCTCGGCGGCGTCGGCGATCCCCTGCGCGGTGCCCGGATGCTTGAAATGGCAGGCGTCGCCGACAAGCGCCCAGCCGGGACCGGCCGCGGTGCGGAAGTAGCCCCGCATCAGCGACTCCGGGGCGACGATCAGGTCGCTGATCATCTCCGCCCCCTCGAGCTCCGCCGCCGTCACCGTTTCCGGGAAGCGGCGCAGCAGCGCCAGATAGCGCTCCATCCGCTCCTCGGCCGAGCCGCGGGTGAACTCCGGGTCGCCCCAGGCGCAGAGGAGGGTGGTGCCGTCCTCGCCGGCCCAGCGGCTGAGGATCTCGTCGCGGCGGATGTTCGAGGTCGCCCAGGAGTCGTCGCGGAGGCCGCGCCAGTAGGCCATCAGGTAGGAGACACCGCCGGCGAGGCGGCGCGTTTTCTCCAGGCCGAGCTTGGCGGCGACGGTGGAGGCGCGGCCGTCGGCGCCGAAGACCCACTTCGCCCGGATCTCCTCCCCGCTCGCGAGGACGACGCCCGTGACCGGGTCCTCCTCGGTTCCCGCTCCGATCAGCTCGACGACCTGCTCGCCGAAGCGCCCCTCCACGCCGGCCGCCAGCGCCGTCTTCACGATCGCCTCGTCGAGGGCCTCGCGCCGTGGGGCGGCGGCGCGGTCGAAGCCGCCGACGGGGGTGAAGCCGCCGGCGACGTCGTTGCCGAGGGCAATGATGCGGAAGCCGAGCAGCGGCAGCTCGTGCGCGGCTAGCAGCGTGTCGAGGACGCCGAGCTCGTCGAAGCGGGCGAGCGTGTTCGGGAAGATCAGGTGGGTCGAAATCGTGTCGCTTGGAAAGGTGTCGCGGTCGATCATGGCCACGTCCATCCCGGCGCGAGCCAGCTCCAGCGCCAGCGTCGAACCTGCGCAACGCGCTCCGACGACGACTGCGTCGAATTCCTTCATGCAGCGAGCCTAGGTCGGAAGGCGGGTCCCGCCGCATGACATCGGTCACGTTCCGAGCGAAGAGCATGTGATCCTCTGGCCCGATGGGCGCTCCGGAGGGATTCAGCTACGTGGTCCGCGGCTCCGAGGTCGTCGTCAGCCACCACGGCAGGCGCGCCGCCACCCTGCGCGGCGCGGCAGCGGCGCGCTTCCTGCGCCGGCTGGAGACCGGGGACCCGCAGCAGCTGATGGCGCGGGTGACCGGCAACTACAAGCGCGGCAACGAGCGCCGGCGCTAGCGCTCTGCCGGCAGGCTGACCCGGTCGCGCTCGCCGATCTCGCGGACGACGCGGGCCGGGTTGCCGTAGGCGACGACGCCGGCGGGCAGGTCCTTGGTGACGAGGGCGCCGGCGCCGACGACGGTGTTCTCGCCGATCGAGACGCCGGGGAGGACGATCGCGCCGGCGCCGAGCCAGACGCCGTCGGCGATCGTGACCGGCAGCGCCCGTTCCCAGGCGGCGCGGCGGGCGGCGGGGTCGATCGGGTGGGTCGCGGTGATCAGCTGCACGCCGGAGGCGATCAGGACCTCGTCGCCGATCGTGATCGCGGCGCCGTCGAGCATCATGCAGTTGAAGTTGACGAAGGTGCGGGCGCCGACCGTGATCCCGTCGCCGTAGTCGCAGTAGAACGGCGACCTGATGTAGGTCTCCTCGCCGATCCCTGCCAGCAGCTCCGCCAGCGCCGCCTGGCGCTCCTCGGCGCGCTCGTAGGGAATCGCGTTCAGCGCCTCGACCAGCGTTTGGCGTTCGTCGAGCTCGCGGATCAGCTCCGGGTCGTCCCCGGGGTAGAGCTCGCCCGCTCGCATCCGCTCCTTCGCTGCCCGCATCGGCCGCAGGCTACCTTTCATAAATGCTCCAGCCCGCGAGCGTCCTCTCCCTGATCCCCGGCCTGCCGCAGGACCGCGAGCTGCGGGCCGCCGAGGTGGACGGGTTCTTCCCCGCCGACTCGATGGTCCGCCGGTTGCACCGCGAGCGCCTCGTCCTCTTCTCCGGCGTTCGCGCCCTGCTGATGCAGGCCTGCGACCCGCTGGCGGTGGTCGGCTTCCAGCGCCACTCGGTCATCTTCGACGACCCGCAGGCGCGCCTCCTGCGCACCGACGAGAGAATGTCGCGGATCTACTTCGGCACCGCCGAGGAGGCCGAGGAGACCGGCCGGGTCGTGCGGGCGATGCACCGGCGCGTCCGCGGCAAGGTTCCCGCCGATTACGGCCCGATCGCGAAGGGAACGCCGTACGACGCCGGCGATCCCGAGCTCGGGCTCTGGGTGCTGGCCACGCTCGCCGACTCGGCGCTCGTCTACTACGAGGGCATCTTCGGCTCCCTCGCCGCCGAGGAGCGCGAGCGCTACTGGCGCGAATACCGCCAGGTGGGGGAGCTGCTCGGCCTGCCGCCGGATTCGATGCCGGCCACCGCCGCCGACCTCGCCGACTACGTCGCCGGCCGCCTCGAAGACGGCAGCCTCTGGATCTCCGGCGAGCGGCGCGATCAGGCCGAGCGGATGATCCTCGAGCCGCCCTATGAAGGACTCCTGCGGGCGGCCTTCCTGCCGGTCACCGAAACGGTGAGGCTGATCTCGGTCGGCCTGCTTCCCCCGCAGATCCGCGAGCTCTTCGGCTTCGGCTGGGACCCCGGCCGCGAGGCCCTGCTGCGCTCGACCCTGCTGCAGCTGCGGCTCGGGACCAGGTTCTGGCCCGACGCGATCCGCCTCCATCCCGCCGCCCGGGTGGCCGCCGGCGAGCGCTACGGCAGCCTCGCCGAGTAGCGCCCCCTTTCTCTCAGCGCGTCTTCTTGCCGGTCGTTCCGCAGCCCTTCGGCCCCTGGGGCAGGGAGACGGGGCGGTGGGGTTTGCCCTTGCAGGTCGCAGGCGGCGGGGTGACCTCTTCGGGGGCTTCGACGGCGATCGTCCCGGCGAGGGCGCGCCCTTCCTGGCCGATGTCGTCGCGGACGACGACTTCGACGATGTATTCGGCGGCGAGCGGGCCGGAGCTCGGCGGCGCTTCGTAGGTGCCTTCGAAGCTGCCGGCGCTGACTCCGTTGAGCCCGACTTCGGTGACGGCGCCGCCGCTGACCGGCGTGATCAGCGCGAAGACGGCCGCGAGGCCGCTGTTGTCGCCGGCCTGGGCGCTGATCGTCACCGGGCCACCGCTCGGCGGCAGTAGTGATGGGTTCAGCGCCGTCGTCGACACCCATGGCGCTTCGTCGAACTGCGGCGCCGGTTCCACCTGGACCTCGCCGATCGTGCTCGCGTTGTAGTTGTGGAAGGCGTCGTACGCCTGGACTTCGATCGCATAGCTGACCGTGCCGTCGGAGTAGTTGGCCGGTGCTTCCAGAGTCCCGTAGAAAGTGCTCCCGCTCCCCTGGTAGAGGGCGATCGCCTGATAGCTCCCGTCGGATCCGTATACCTGGGCAGTCGTCATATGAAGTTCGGTTTCGTCGATGATTTCGACGCTGATCTGAGAGTTGCCGCCGGTGTAGGGGAGGACGCCGGGGGAGAGGAGAGCGTTGGTAATCACGGGCGGCGTTGTGTCGGCCCCCGGTTCTGGTTCGTCCGCGGCGGCCGTGCCCGCACAGAGAACGAGTGCTCCGATCAAACACAGCAAAAACGACCGCCCCATCAGCCCCTCCCGTATGGACACCTTGTCTCGTTCGAGACTAGCCGTCTGGGCGGAGTTCGCCAACCCCTAAGCGACGTCGCGCTCGCGCAGCTTCCGCACCGCGTAGACCAGCGCGACCGCGCAGAGGACCGAGAAGAGGAAGCCCGGCCCCTCTTCCTTGTCGAAGGCGTAGTAGGCGATCAGGCCGGCGATCAGCGAAGCGGCGATGCCGAGGGCGATCGTCTGGAAGATCGTCATCGGATCGCGGCCGGGGAGGAGCAGTCGCCCCAGGGCGCCGACGATCAGCCCGGTCAGAAGTAGCCCGATGATGTAGAGGATCACGTCCACGGAGCAGTTATTCCCGCCGAAGGCGGCGGGGAAACGGAACCCCTCGAGTACCTAAGATGCAGCCGGTGAGGACGGGGGGCAAGGGGAGGTGGCGCCGGCTGATGGCTGCCGTTGCGATGACGGGCTGCCTGGTCGCGGCGGTGGCGGGCGCGGGTGCCTCGGGCGCGGCGCCGAACAAGACGCAGACGCTGCGGGCGGTCTTCGCCTCCTTTCCGGATTACCTCGACCCGCAGCTCTCCTACACCACCGAAGGGTGGACCGCGATGCGGGACGTCTACGTGCCGCTCCTGACCTTCCGCCACGCCGAGGGAAGGGCCGGCACGGAAGTGGTCCCCGGCCTGGCGCGGAGCCTGCCGGAGGTCAGCGACGGCGGCCGCACCTACACGCTCTTCCTGCGCCCGGGGTTGCGCTACTCCGACGGGACGCCGGTCCGTGCCTCCGACTTCGAGTACACCGTCAGACGGATGGCGAAGCTCTACTCGGGCGGGATGTTCTTCTACCTCGAAGCGATCGACGACATCACCAGCAACAACGCGACCGGCAAGATCGTCATCCACCTGGTCAGGCCGAGCAGCTCCTTCCCCAACCTCCTGGCGCTGCCGTTCGCGGCCCTGGTGCCCCGCGGCACGCCGATGCGGGACCTCTCCTTCGACCCGCCGCCCGCCACCGGCCCTTACGAGATCGTCGACTCCGATTTCGACGGCTGGAGCTATGCGCGGAACCCGGCTTGGGCCGCGGGCAACGGCGCGGCGATGCCGGAGATCCCCGGCGGGTCCGTCGATCGGATCGAGGTCGAGATCGTCCGCAATCCGGAAACCGAGGTCCGGCGTGTGCTCTCCGGCAAGGCGGACTGGATGCAGAACCCGCCTTCGAGCCGGCGGACCGCCGGGCTCCGCCGGCGCTTCGAGGGGACGCAGCTGCGGATCGACCGCGTCCCCAGCACCTACTACTTCTGGATGAACACGAGGCGGCCCCCGTTCGACGACCTCCGCATCCGCCGCGCCGCCAACTTCGCCGTCAGCCCGCGGGCGCTGTCGCGCATCTACGGCGGGCAGCTGGCCCCGACCCACCAGATCCTGCCGCCGGAAATGCCGGGCTTCAAGCCGTTCAACCTCTATCCCTACGACCTGCGCAAGGCACGGCGGCTGGTTGCCGCTGCCCGTCCCCGCGACCGCAGGATCACGGTCTGGACCGACACCGAATCGCCCAACTTCGAAGCCGGCGCTTACTTTGCCGGTCAGCTGCGGAAGATCGGGTTCCGGGTGGAGCTGAAAGTCGTCAACGCCGACAGCTACTTCACCGTGATCGGCAGCCGCAGGACGCCGAACCTCGACGCCGGCTGGAGCGACTGGTTCATCGACTATCCCCACCCGGATGACTTCTTCCGGCCGCTGCTCTTCGGCGGCTCCATCCTCCGCTTCTACAACGGCAACTTCGCCAGGCTCGCCGTGCCGCGGCTGGACAGGAAGATCCAGACGTTGAGTCAACGACCGTTGGGGCCGGCGACCGAACGGGCCTACGCATCGCTCGACCGCAGCTACATGAAGCTGGCGCCCTGGGTTCCCTACGGCACTCGCGTCCTCACTACCTTCGTCTCCCGCGCGGTTAACTTCGACAAGGTCCTCTTCAACCCGGTTTTCGGCGCCGAGCTGACCAGCTTCCAATTCAAGAACCGCTAGACGGGTAGGAGAAACCCGTGGCCGCGATCGGCACCGGGGAACTGCTGAAGGACCGCTACCGGCTCGAGCGCACGCTCGGGCGGGGTGGCATGGCTGCGGTCTGGCTGGGGGAGGACGAGGTCCTTGAGCGGCCGGTGGCGGTGAAGGTGCTCTCCGACACGATCGCCGGCGATCCCGGTTTCGTGGCGAGGTTCCGGCGCGAGGCGCAGACGGCGGCCGGACTCTCGCATCCCAACCTGGTCGGGGTCTACGACTTCTCCGAAGAGGGCGAACGGCCCTACCTGGTGATGCAGTTCGTGCCGGGGGAGAACCTGGCGGCGCGGCTGGGGCGCGGGGTGGAGGTGGACCGGGAGCGGCTGGCCCGCGAACTGCTGGAAGCGGTCGCCCACATCCACGGGGCGGGGATCCTCCACCGCGACATCAAGCCCGGCAACATCGTCGTCGAACCGGACGGGACGGCGAAGCTGATCGATTTCGGCATCGCCCAGCCGCGCGACGCGACCGCGCTGACGAAAACGGGCTTGATCCTCGGCACCGAGCGCTTTGCGGCGCCAGAGGTGATGGAGGGGAAGGGGGCGACCGAGCAGTCCGACCTCTACTCCTGCGGCGTCGTCCTCCGCACCTGTGGCGGGCCCTCGTCCCCGGCGTTGGACGGGTTGATCGGGTGGCTGACGGAGGTGGACCCAGGCTCCCGCCCGAGCTCCGCCCGCCAGGCCCTGGCGACCCTCGAACGCGAGGAGCAGGTCGTCGAGCAGCCCACCCAGGCGTTCGCGCCGGAACCGGACCCCGCACCGGAGACGCCGCCCGCGCCTGATCGTCCGCGCTCGCGCGGCGGTCGCTGGGGCGCCCTCGCTGCCCTCGTCGCCTGCGCCGTCGCGGTCGCGGCAGTCGCCCTGGTCGCTCTCGGCGGCGGCAGCGACGGCAAGCCCGACCGAGGCAAGAAGCAGGCGAGCGCGGCGAAGCCGAAACCCGAGCAGGCGAAGAACCCCGCCCCCGAAGCCGAGGCCGAACCCGAAGCGACCACCGCGACGACGCCCGCCCCGGCGCCGGAAGCTGACGATCCGACCGAGGGCAGCGCCCTCAACGAAGAGGGCTTCGAACTGATCCAGGCGGGCGAATATGAGGCGGCGGTGCCGGTCCTCGAAGAAGCGGTCAGCTCGTTCCCGGAAGGGAGCGAAGAACTCGCCTATGCCTACGCGCTTTTCAACCTCGGCAATGCCCTGCGCCTGAGCGGCCGCCCGGACGAGGCGATTCCGGTCCTCGAACGCCGCCTCGAAATCCCCAACCAGACCTCGACCGTGGAAGAAGAGCTGGAAACCGCCCGCGGGGAAGCCGAATGAGGGCGATCGTTGAGGAGCCGAGGCGCATCTGCCCTATTCACGTCCGCCTGAATATGCGAACATATGTTCGTGTCCACTCTGGCGAGACACCAGCCCCCTGAAATCGGTTCTCGCCTACGGCAGCCTGGATCAGCGCGTACCGAAAGAAGGCCGGTTAGGCGCTGTTCAGGGTCATCTTTGTGCCCACCTCTATGGACGCGGGGGCGGGAGGCAAATTCCCTTCCGTAGATGCCGCGGCGGGAAGAACCACAGGTAGGTCTCGCCAAGGCCATCCGGCAGCTCCGCAGGAAGGAGCAGCTGAGCCAGGAAGCGCTGGGCCTGATGGCCGGCATCCACCCGACCTGGATCTCCCACATCGAGTCCGGCCGCGTCAATCCGACCTGGGGCAACGTCCGCCGGATCGCCGGCGGCCTGCGGGTGGCATTGCCCGAACTCGCCGCCCTCGCCGAGGATCTCGAGGCCAAATACGGAACCGCCCCCCAATCCGAGAGCGGCGGGGGGCGGTAAGAAACATCCTCAGGGTGGCTGTGCTCAACCCTATACCCGCGCGTTCCTAGAAGAATCCCCGCTCTCCGCCTCTCGGTTCGTTAGTCTCGCGCGGTCTTGTCACCGAACCTGAAGAAGCTGTTCCTCCCGCTTTTCCTCTTCGCCCTGCTCGTCGCCGGTTGCGGCGGCAGCTCGGATGACACCACCGGCGGCGCCACCGCCAGCTGCGAGCCGGGGAAGCTGCCGACCACGGAGCAGGGGGTGCTGACGGTCGCGACCGACAACCCCGCCTACCCGCCTTACTTCGAAGACAACGACCCGACCAACGGCGAAGGGTTCGAGAGCGCGGTCGCCTACGCGATCGGCAAACAGCTCGGCTACCCGCAGGCGAAGGTGAAGTGGACGACGGAGTCGTTCAACTCCTCGTTCGCGCCGGGGCCGAAAGACTTCGACTTCGACGTCAACCAGATCTCGATCACTCCGGTGCGGGAAAAAGCCGTCGACTTCTCCGCTCCCTACTACACCGCCAACCAGGCGGTCGTGGCGCTGAAGAGCTCGGATGCGGCGAAGGCGACCTCGCTGGAAGAACTGCGGGACGCGAAGCTCGGGGTGCAGGTCGGCACGACCAGCCTCGAAGCTGCCGAAGCCGAGATCGAACCGAGCAGCCGGCCGGAAGTTTTCAACAGCTCCAACGACGTCGTCCAGGCGCTGAAGAACGAACAGATCGATGCCGTCGTCGTCGACCTGCCGACGGCGCTCTACCTGACCGCGGCCCAAGTTCCGCAGGCGACCGTGGTCGGACAGTTCAGCGCCCCCGGCGGCGACCAGTGGGGTGCCCTGCTGGAGAAGGACTCGCCGCTTACCGCATGCGTCTCGGAAGCGATCGAAGAGCTGGAAAGCTCGGGTGAACTGCAGAAGATCACCGACCGCTGGATGAGCCAGGCGGCCGGAGCCCCTGAATTGGGCTGATGCCCAGTAGCCGTCGCCTCGAACGGGAGGCGGCGAAGCGCCGCCGCCACCGCCGCGGCCAGGCGATCGCGGCGCTCTCCAGCATCGTCGTCCTCGGCGGCCTCGCGGCGCTGATCCTGACCAGCCCGGGCTGGCCCGAAGTCCGCGAGACCTTCTTCAACTGGGAGGTCTTCAAGGAATCTTTCCCGGACGTGCTGAAGGCCTTCTGGCTCGACGTGAAGATCTTCCTCACCGCCGAGCTGGCGATCCTCGTCGTCGGTCTCGTCGTCGCGCTGATCCGGATCGCCCGCTCGCCGGCGATGTTCCCGGTCCGCCTCCTCTCCGTCGTCTTCGTCGACCTCTTCCGCGGCGTCCCGACGATCCTGCTCGTCTTCCTGATCGGCTTCGGCGTCCCGGCGCTGCAGCTGAGCGGAACCCCGAACGATCCGGTCGTCCTCGGCGCGATCGCCCTCGTCCTCTCCTACAGCGCTTACGTCGCCGAGGTCTACCGCGCCGGCATCAACTCGGTCCACCGCGGTCAGCGCGACGCCGCCCTCGCCGTCGGCCTGACCGAGACCCAGGCGATGCGCCATGTGATCCTGCCGCAGGCGGTGCGGCGAGTGGCGCCGCCGCTGCTGAACGACTTCGTCGCCCTGCAGAAGGACGTCGCCCTGATCTCGATCCTCGGCCCGCTCGAGGCCTTCCGCGAAGCCCAGATCATCGAGTCGCTGACCTTCAACTTCACGCCGCTGGTGGCGGCGGCGCTGCTCTACCTGGCGGTGACGGTGCCGACGGCGCGGATCGTCGACCGCCTCGGCGGCCCGGAGGGGGCAGTGCGGTGAGCGCGACCGGCAAGCCGGTGCTGGAGGTTCGCGACGTCACCAAGTCCTTCGGCGAGCGCGAGGTCCTGCGCGGGGTCGACCTCGGCGTCCGCGAGCACGAGGCCATCGCCCTGATCGGCGCCTCGGGCTCGGGCAAGTCGACGCTCCTGCGCTGCATCGATCTGCTCGAGGAGGTCGACGACGGCGACATCTTCCTCGACGGCGAGGTGATCACCGACCCCGCGGTCGACCCGGTTGCGGTCCGCCGCCGCCTCGCCCTCGTCTTCCAGGCCTACAACCTCTTCCCGCACCTGAGCGCGCTGCAGAACGTCGTCCTCGGCGAGATGCGCGCCCACGGCGCGTCCCGTGCCGAGGCTGAGGAGCGAGGGAGGGAGCTGCTGGCCCGCTTCGGCCTCGCCGGCCGCGAGGACGACCGGCCCGAAAACCTCTCCGGCGGCCAGCAGCAGCGCGTCGCGATCGCCCGCGCCTTCGCCGGCCGGCCCCGCGCCCTCCTCCTCGACGAGGTCACCAGCGCCCTCGACCCGGAGCTGGTCGGCGAGGTGCTGGAGGCGGTCCGCGACCTCAAGCGCGACGGGATGACGATGCTGATCGCCACCCACGAGATGAGCTTCGCCCGCGAGGTGGCCGACCAGGTCGCCTTCCTCTACGAGGGCCGGATCCTCGAGCAGGGGCCGCCAGAACAGGTTTTGGAGGCGCCTCGGCGGGACGAGACCAAGCGCTTCCTCACCCGTCTCTTGCGAGTAGGCCGTTGAGACGCGAGCGCCGCGCCCCCCGCGGAGCCGTATTGGAGTGGTCGCGAGACGAGCTCTACGCCGGGGTCCGCACCGCCGAGGACGAGATTCTCATCGTCAGCCCCTTCATCACGCGCGAGATTGCGAAGCAGGTGGCACAACGGGCAGGTGCTTCCAAGGCGAAGAAGCTTCGACTTCTCACCTGCCTCTCACCGGCGGCAACCGCGGCCGGCGTCCTCGACCGGGATGCACTGCTGGATCTGCTTCGAGCCCGCTGGGAGCTTCGAACCGGACGGAACCTGCACGCCAAGGTCACCCTCGTGGACCGTGAGTGGGGGCTGCTCGGGTCGGGCAACCTCACTGTCAGGGGCCTGGGCGGGGAGGAGATCGGAGGGAACGCGGAGCTGGGAGCGGTGCTCTCCGCCACCCAGGTTGCGCGGGCGCACCGGATCGTCGGCAGATGGTGGAAGGAAGCGAAGCCGATCGACCAAGCGATGGTCGAAGCCTGTCCTCCGAGGAGCCGGGGAGGCAGCGGAAAGCGATCCGCTATCGGCCCGGACCTGGGCTCCAAGCCGGAGAGCTCCGAAGGCCGCCCATCCCGTGGGCACACCGGGTTCTGGCTGAAGATGGTCTACGACAGCGAGGAGCGGCGAGGGTCGGAGTGGTGGACCCACCAGGACTGGCTCAGCGATCGCCATCTGCTGCGGGAGGGAAAGAGGCCGATCCTGCAACCGACCTATCGAAAAGGAGACCTGCTGGTCCTCTACGTCGTGGGCCGGGGATGCCCGGCGATCGTCGAGGTGACCCGGACGGCGGAGTTCGAACCGAAACTGGTCCGGGAAGATCCCGGTTCCCGACCCGACGACTGGAGCCGCTGGGGCTGGGTGACCAAGATGGTCTGCCGGCACTCTGTTCCTCTCGACAAGGCGCCGACGCTGGGGGACATCGGTGTGGCTACCTCCTCGGTGAGGCGGCACGGGCGCATCAGGTTGAGTCCAGAGCAATTCGCGCGGGCAAGAACCGAGCTTCTGCATCGAGACCGCAAAAAAGGCTCCTGAAGAGCCATTTTTGCGGTCTCGCCGAGGCGGGGTAAGCGCGCCTCTGGCCAGATTTAGTCAAAAGATTTGACGCGCGCAGGTGATGCGGCTATGCTGCCGCGCAACTTGAGCAATCAGGGACCGCTCAGGGGCAGGGAACATAGCTAGCACCTGTGCCTTAATCGGTTAAAGGGTCGGCGTTGTAAGCCGAAGATCCGGGTTCGAGCCCCGGCGGGTGCATTTCGAACAACTCATTCGAAGGCGAAACGTTCGAAATCACAGCTATGGGCGAGAACATCTTCAACCGATTCGATCAGGCGGCCGCAGGCGAGGACGGTCAGATCCTCTGGGCGGCGCGGGCGCCGTACCGGCCGGACCCCGAGGTCGACCTGATGCTGATCCCGCGGCTGCCGAAAGGGGTCGACTGGCGCGAGGACGCGGCCGCGGTGGCGGCGCTCGACCAGATCGAGGCCGAGGACTGGGTTGCGGCCGTCAACCGGGAGGGCAAGCAGCCGACCCTGAGGATCGCCGACGAGTGGATCGAGGCGCGGGGGGAGGAGATCCGCGCCACGGCCGCCGCCGACGCCGAGCTCGCCGACATGGCGGCCGAGAACCGCTACGCCGTCTACTTCTGGGGTGCCAACACGACGAAGGCGCTGCACATCGGCCACCTCCGCAACCTCGCGGTCGGCAACGCGATCGCCGGCGCCCTCAAGCAGGCCGGCGCCGCCGTCGAGAACCGCAGCTTGATCTGCGACGTCGGCCGCAGCATGGGCGAGGCCATGGCCGGCGTCGCGACCCGCGCCGGCGAGGACGCCGGTCCCGATGCCGATGAGAAGAGCGACCACTTCGTCGGCTTCTGTTACGCCGACTACGTCACCGCCAGCCGCAACGGCGGCGGTGGCGACGACGGCGCAGAGGACTCGGTCGCGCGCGAGTCCACCAGCTACAACGACAAAGCCGACGAGATGATGATGCGGGTCCTCGGCGGCGACCAGAAGGCGCTCGAACTGTGGTCGCGGACGCGCTCCTGGGTGGTCTCCGGGCAGCGCAAGACCCTCGCCAGTCTCGGCATCACCTTCGACAAGGTGATCTACGAGTCCGACTTCCTGCCCGAGGTGCGCGAGTTCACCAACCAGGGGCTCGCCGCCGGCACGCTGACCAAGCGCTGGGGCGACGACATGGTCATGTACGAGACCGAACGCGAGGAGCTGGAAGAGATGCCGCTGGTCCGCTCCGACGGCCTCCCGACCCAGCACATGCGGGCGCTCGCCTACTGGGCCGCC
>Ga0070688_100000284_pt1 | contig 26015 bp, 27 predicted proteins | sample KBSS13HmetaG_FD_64679 | JGI IMG/M metagenome (GOLD analysis project Ga0070688, IMG submission 64679) | Switchgrass rhizosphere microbial communities from Kellogg Biological Station, Michigan, USA - KBS S1-3H metaG | ecosystem: Host-associated > Plants > Roots > Rhizosphere ...
CCGCTGGTTCTCGTAGCGCTCGTTGACCACCGCGTAGAGTTGCTCGACGACCCAGTCGGTGTGGCGCTCGGAGCCGAGGTCGTCGATGTATAGGAGGTCGACCGAGGTGACGCGTTCGAAGAACTGGCCGTAGGCGTTCTCGTTCTCGGCTTCCTGATAGGTCTGGCGGATCCGGGTCAGCAGCTTCGGGGTGAAGTAGACGCCGACGGTCTTGCCCTGTTTCAGGGCCTCGCTTGCGATCAGCATCCCCAGCGTCGTCTTGCCGGTGCCGGTGCCCCCCATGAACCAGACCCCCCGGCCGGCGGCGAGGTTCTCGTCCAGGTTCTCGACGTAGTCGCGCGCCGCCTGGACGACGTGGCGGGTGGTCATGTCGCGGGCCATGTCGGAGATCGGCGGGCGGTCGAAGGAGACGCCGCGGTAGCGGGCGGGGATCGCCGAGGCGACGCCGCGGCTGCGGCCCCTGTTGAGGCGCTCGCCGCGGCACTCGCATGGCCGCGCCACGTCTTCGGGGCCGAGGATCCAGCCGGAGCCGTCGCAGACGCCGAGCGGGCAGGCCTGTTCGCGGAAGGGCTCGGATCGGGCGATCGCCGGCATCAGAAGTCAGGGCCCGCCGCGGCCGCGTCCTCGAACGGCGGCGCCTCTCCGGCCGGCTGCTCGATCGGCGGTTCGGTGTGCGCGTGGTCGGCGAATTTGGGATAGCGGTCGAGGAAGACCAGCTTCCTGGTCCCGATCGGGCCGTTCCTATGCTTGGCGATGATCAGGTCGGCAAGGCCGTCGGGCTCCTCTTCGGGGTCGCGGTAGTAGTCCTCGCGGTAGAGGAAGGCGACGACGTCGGCGTCCTGCTCGATCTGCCCGGACTCGCGCAGGTCGGAGAGCTGCGGCTTCGGCGGGGTCCGCTGCTCGGGTGCCCGCGAGAGCTGCGAGATCGCCACCACCGGCACCTCCAGCTCGCGGGCGAGGATCTTCAGACCGCGGCTGATCTGACCCACCTGCTCGACCCGGTTGGCGCGGTGGTCGTCGGATCGCATCAGCTGGATGTAGTCGAGGATGATCAGGCCGAGACCGCCGCGCTCCTGTTCCTGGGCGTGCAGCCGCCGCGCCTTCGCCCGCAGGTCGAGGATGCCGAGGTCGGAGGAGTCGTCGAACCACAGCGGCGCCTCTTCCAGCTCGTTGCAGGCGCGCAGCACTTTCGGCCAGTCGCGTTTGGAGACCTGGCCCTTGCGCAGTTTGTCGCCGGAGATCCGCGCCCGGCAGGCGATGAACCTCTGCGCAAGCTCGACCTCCGACATCTCGAGCGAGAAGAAGGCGACCGGGAGGCCCCGCTTGACGGCGACGTTTTCGGCGATGTTGGCGACGAGCGCGCTCTTCCCCATCGCCGGTCGGGCGGCGACGATGATCAGGTTGCCGGGCTGGAAGCCGCCGGTGACCGCGTCGACGTCGCGGAAGCCGGAGGGGGTGCCGGTCATTTCGGTCTCGCCGGTGGAGAGCTTCTCGAGCCGGTCGACCTCGTCGTGGAGGATGTCGCCGAGCAGTTTGAAGTCGCTCGCCTGCTCCTTGTGGGCGACCTCGAACAGCAGTTTCTCGGCCCGCTCGGAAAGCTCCTTCGGTTCCCCGTCGCGCTCGTTGACCCAGCCCTGGATCTCCTGGCCGGCGGTGAGGAGGCGCCGCAGCAGCGAGTTCTGCTGGACGATCTCCGCGTAGTGCTTAGCGTTGGCGGCGGCCGGGACCTTCGCCGCCAGCTCGGAGACGTAGTGCCTGCCGCCGGCCCCGTCGATCTTGTTGCGTTGGGTCAGCGCCTCGCTGACGCTGAGCTCGTCGACCGGCTTCGAGGCGGCGTAGAGGTCGTGGATGGCTTCGAAGATCTCCCGGTGCTTGTCGAGGTAGAAGTCTTCGCGGTGCAGCTTCACCTCGTCGATCACCCGCGTCAGGGTCGTCTCGGCGACCAGCATCGCGCCCAGCACCGACTCCTCGGCCTCGATGTTCTGGGGCGGGATGTGGGTGGTGGGCGGCTGCGGCATCGGGAATTACTGAGAGCTGAACCGAACAACGATTCCAGCGACCTCGGACGGCTAGAAAACCAGACCCGACTCCCGCCCGCAGAGGCTTGCCCTGCAAATAGCGACGCACGCAAATTTGGTCTTTCGGAAAAGACCGGGATTTAGGCAGAAGCGTCGCTCAGCACAGCTGAGGTGAGCTGGAGGGGCCCCGGTCTCCGCTTCTCCGCATCCGTCAAATAAAGCTCTACTCCCTCTCGCAGGGAATCGACCAGCTCATCAAGCGTCGTACCCGCGGCAAAGCATCCCGGGAGCGCGGGCACCTCGGCCCAGTACGAGCCGTCTTCCAACCGGATGTTGGCGGTGATCTCCACGCGTAAATCAGTTCCGAGATTCATCTTAGACCTGCCTGTCGCAAGATCGCGGCGCCTAAGCCGCGGGAGTAGTCGCGGCCCGATGCGCCGGGAGAGTTATCGGTTAGCACGCGCAGGTCTGGAACTTCAGGCGCTGGCAGTTCCGAAGGAGAGCTGGTGGTGGTGCGCTGGGGGGATCAGGCCCTCTTGCTCCTGGCGGGCCTCGCCGCGGCGGAGCATTCGCAGGGTGAGGATGGCGATGCTGAGGATTGCGGTGGCGCCGAGGCTGAGCTGGACGCTGAGAAGGCCTTCGCGGCTCCAGTAGACGTCGCGGAGGTCGAGCAGGAGGGCGCTCTCGTCGAAGGTTAGGCCGATGCCGACGCCCATCGGAATTGCCAGACGCTGCTCGAGCTCGTCGTTGTCGGTGAGGAGGGCCGCGGTGCCGGAGCCGAAGGCGAGGAGGATGCCGGGGACGAAGTGGTGGATGTGGCGGCCGCCGATGTTGACGTTGCCGAATGGGCCGCGGCCGTCGCGGATCGCCCAGGTCGAGAGGCGGACCATGGCAAAGGAGCCGAGAAAGCCCGCGAGCAGGTTGAAGAGGACGGTTTCGTAGCGTGGCGCCTCTTCGTAGCCGCGGACGGCGACGCCGACGGTGTCGGCGGCGGCTGCGGGTGCCGATTCGAGCAGCGCTTCAGGATCGTGGGCTTCGCCCGCCCGCCGCGCGAACATGCGGCTGAACTGGCCGACCAGGACGGTGCCTGCGGCGGCGAGGGCAACTCCGGCAAGACCGACGGTCGCTCGCTCGGAGCGAACCCAACCGGCCCTGCGACGGCGAGGAAGGACTAGTTCTCCTCGCTGATGATCGTCTTGACGGCGGCGGTGGTGCCGTCTTTGAGCTGGATCTCGACCATGAAAGTGCCGAGTTCCCGCAGCGGCTGCTCGAGCTGGATCTGTTTTTTCTCGACCCGCAGGTCCCGTGCCTCGCGCAGGGCGTCGGCGATCTCCTTCGGGCCGACCGAGCCGAACAGCTTGCCGTCCTCGCCGGCTCGCTGGTGGATCGTCAGCACCGTCTTCGAGAGCAGCCCGGCCGCCTCGGCTTCGCGCTCGGCACGGACCGCCTCGGCTTTCTCGGCTGCATCCATCCGCCGTTTCGCCTCCACGAGGGCACCGGCGGTGGCGGGCTGGGCCAGCTTGCGCGGGATCAGGTAGTTGCGCAGGTAGCCGGGGGCGACGTCGACGACGTGGCCGCGCTCGCCGAGCGAATCGACGTCCTGCAGCAGGATCGCCTGCGCCATCAGCGCTCTCCGACGTAGGGAAGCAGGGCGATTTCGCGCGCCCGCTTCACCGCCACCGAGAGCTGACGCTGGTGACGGCGGGAAAGTCCGGTGACCCGGCGCCCGCGCGTCTTCCCCTTGTCGGAGAGGAAGCGGCGCAGCAGGTTCAGGTCCTTGTAGTCGACGACCTCGGAGTTGACCCGCGTGTATTTACGCGGGCGAGCGCGATCGGCGCCACGCCTGCCGCCGCCGCGGCGACCGCCGGTGCGGGATGAACTGTCAGAAGAAGTCCGTGCCATCGGCGCGGGATGCTACAGAGCGCCGCGATGCGGCGCTCTGTAGGTGCCGGTCAGGGGAGAATCAAAACGGGATGTCGTCTTCTTGCCCCCCGCCTCCACCGCCACCGGCCGGGGCGCCGCTGAAGTCGGACATGTCCGCGGGAACGTCGCTCTGGGGCGGGGTGAAGCTTTCGCCGCCGTTGCCATTACCGCCACCGCCACCGCCACCGCCGTCGCGGGAGCCGAGGAACTGGACGGTGTTGGCGACGATCCGAACCGCCTGCCGTTTGCCGCTGCCGTCTTTGGCCTCCCACTCGCTCCAGTCGAGCCGCCCTTCGACCGCTACCGGCCGGCCTTTGTTGAGGTAGTTGGCGCAGTTCTCGCCCTGCGCCCCCCAGACGGTGACGTCGAAGTAGTTGGCCTTGTCGACCCAGTTGCCGCTCTGGTCTTTGCGGCGGCTGTTGACGGCGACCCGGAGGTCGCAGACCGCGGTACCGCCGCCGGTATGACGCAGCTCCGGATCCCGGGTCAGGTTCCCGGTGATAACCACCACGTTCACGTTCGAAGCTGCCAATGCACTCACTCCTTACCCGTTCGCTTTTCTGGTTTCCCAGTCTAAGGAGGAGGGCGGCTCGATTCGCCCCCCTTTAGTCGGGAGATCCCGCAAACAGGTCGCGTAGAGCGGCTTTACTCGTCGTCGGGCGCGGGAGCGGCGTCCTCCCCGCGCTCCTCGCGAGCCCCGGTGGCGGCGCGCTCGCGCGGCCCGGGAGAGGCGGTCGCGGCGGGGGGGACGATCACCGGCGCGCCGGGATCGACTTTGAAGATGCGGAAGCGAAGGACGCCGTCGGCGATCTTCAGGTTGTGGTCGAGGGAGTCGAGCAGGTCGCTCGGGGCCTCGAACCGCATCCAGCGGTAATCCGCCTCGGTGCGGTGGTTGATCTCATAAGCCATCTTCCGCAGGCCCCAGGTGTTCTCGTGTTTGAGATTGCCTTTGGCCTCGATCTGCCCACGCGCATCTTGCGCCAGGGCGTCACGCGCGCCGGCGTCAAGTTTGGGGTCCAGCATCAGGACCAGCTCGTATTCACGTGGTGCTGCCAAAACGGCGAAGGACTATAGCGGCGGGATGGCGCTAGCGCGGCGCGAACTCTTCGGAGCCGTCGCCCGGAGGCGCCGGCGGCGGTGGCGCGGTAGGAGCCGGGGCCGGGGCCGGCGGCGGTTCATAGGTGACCGGCGCCGGTTGGGGAGGCGCGGTCGGCGCGGGTTTCCTGGGCCTGCTGCTGATCACGTCGCGCTCCGCCGAACCCGTGGTTCCTTTCGGTCGCCTACCGACCGTTTCGAACCGCAACTTCGGGGGCGGCTCGGTGGCCGGGCGCACCCGCGGCAGACCCACGTCCTTTCCCAGCGGCGGTCGCTGAGGCGGGCGCAGGAGGTCCGGCAGCGCTTGCAGGGCGAGCAGGGCCGCGACGGCGACGATCGCCACCTTGCCGACACCTCTCCAGCGAATGCGCACCGAGCCCACCCCCACCTAAGGCAGGGGGGCCGTCGGTTTCTCCCCCCTCAGGTCCGCGTTTTGCGGGCTGCTTCGATGTCCTGCAGCTGGTCGTCGACCCAGTCGCCCGGGTTGCGGGAGAAGATGATCTCCTTCAGGCCCTGGGACCGGTGCCGCTTCTGCTCGGGGTCCATCGTCAGCGCCCGGTAGATCGCGTCGGCCTGCTCCTGGATGTCGAAAGGGTTGACCGAAAGCACGTAGTCGAAGAGCTCGTGGTGGGAGCCGGTGTTCTCGGAGAGCATCAGGACGCCGTCGCGGGTGTTCACGGCCGGCGCCTCCTTCGCCACCAGGTTCATCCCGTCGAAGAGCGAGTTGACCATCAGCAGGTCGAAGTGCTTGTAGCGGGCGACCGCGTCGTAGAAGTTCTCGTAGATCTTCAGGTCGATCGGCATCCAGTCGGTCGTCCCGTGCCGGTGGTTGACGACGGCGACCAGCGCCTCGATCCGCTCCAGGTACTCGGCGTACTCGGGCACGTCCTGACGCGAGGGCTGCAGGTGGGCGATGAAGGTGACCTTTTCGCGGAACTCCGGGTGCTGGGTGAGGAAGGTGTCGAAGGCGGCGAAGCCGCGCAGCACGTTCTTCGAGAGATCAGCACGGTCGACGCGGATGATCAGGTGCTGGCGCCGCCGCTCCAGCACCTCGCGCTCGGCCTCCGCCACCTCCGGGGAGTCCGCCGCCCGCTCCAGCCGCTGGGCATCGATCCCCAGCGGGTAGGCGCGGGCGATCGTGCGACCGCGCTGGTGGCGCACTTCGGCGGCGTGGTAGTCGACCTCGACCCCGTCGAGGAGCTCGTCGCAGCAGCGGAGGAAGTTGATGCAGTAGGCGTGGGTGTGGAAGCCGATGATGTCGTTGGCCAGCATCCCCTCGTAGATCGCGCCGCGGATACGCGTCGGCAGGATCCGCCAGCTGTCGGGCTGGGACCAGGGGATGTGGACGAAGTGGTGGAGGAAGGCGTCGGGCCGCTCGACGCGGATCATCCCGGGGGCGGTGTAGAGGTGGTAGTCGTGCAGCATCACCAGCGGGTTCTCCTGCCCCTCGATCTCCTTCAGGACCGCGTCGGCGATGTCCCGGTTGACCGCCTGGTAGCCGTAGTCCCAGGCGTCGATCTCCTCCTGGCGGATGTCCGGCGCGTTGGAGATGTCCCAGAGGTAGTGCTGGATGAACCAGAGGATCGGGTTGGCGATCACGTTGTAGAAGCGGTCATAGGCCTCGGGGTCGCTACCGACCAGCCGCACGCGGTAGTCGATCCCGTCGAGCTCCTGCCGGAGCGGCCCGCCCGCCTCTTCGGAGGCGGCCACGTCCTCGTCGGTCATCGCCGAGGCGATCCAGAGGGCGTCGCGGTGGGAGACGAGGCCCGAGAGGGCGGTGACGAGGCCGCCGCCGCCGCGCCGCACCGTGCGCTGCCCGCTCTCGTCGCGCTCGAACTGGAGCGGGCCCCGGTTCGAGACGATGATCAGCGGCGAGGAACTCACGCCGAAGAGGTTAAGGGGTGCCGACTCTCAGGCAGGTCGATCAGTCGTCGACGTCGCCGAGCAGGTTCAGCCAGTCGCGCAGCAGTCGCGGCGTCAGGAACATGCGGCGGGCGTGCTCCTTGCCCTCGCGGCCGAGCTGCTTGCCCAGGCCGGGGTCGCGGAGAATCTCCAGGCAGCGCTCGGCGCACTGCGAGGGGGAGTCGACGAGGAAGCCGCTGACCCCGTCCTCGATCTGCAGCGGAATGCCGCCGACGTTGCCGGCGACGGTCGGGCGCCCCTTCCAGAGCGCCTCGGTGACGGTCAGGCCGAAGCCCTCGCGGATCGACTTCTGCAGGCAGATGTCCGACTGCGACTGGAAGGCGTTGACCTCGATCGCGCCGACGTTGTTGAGGTTGCTGAGGATTTTGATGTCCTCGTCGCCGTCGGCGTATTCGAAGGTCTTCTGGAAGTACTCCATGCCCTCGGGGTCGTCGGTGGCCATCGAGCCGACCATCGCCAGCTGCGCCTCCGGCACCTGCTCGGTGATCTCGCGGTAGGCGTCGATGACGCCGATCGGGTCCTTCCACGGGTCGAAGCGCGAGACCTGGGTGATCAGCGGCCGGTCGACGTCGATCCCGAACTGGCGGCAGACGAAGGCGGCGTCCTCGGGTGAGAAGGCCATGTTCTTCGGCGAGAGCGGGTCAATCGCCGGGGGAATGATCCGCACGTCCTCGCGGTGCTCGCCCATCCCGTCGGGGACGTAGTCCTCGAGGTGCCAGACGCTTGCGTCGTACTCTTCGATCATCGGCAGCAGGCGGCCGATCGGCGCCGGGTTCGGCGTCGAGAGGTCGATGTGGCAGCGCCAGATCCAGTGCTCGCTCTTCGCTCTGGCGCCGCGCAGCAGCCCGATCGGCTGCGGGTCGTGGACGATGATCACGTCCCACTCGCCCTGCAGGCCCTCGGCGTTGATCTGGTTGATCTCGTCGAAGATCTCCCACTGTTCGTCGCTCAGCGTCTCCTCGGCCCCCTGCAGCGAGTTGTGGAGGAGCTTGGTTGCGTTGAAGAACTCTTCCTTGCCGAAGATCACGTGCCAGTGGGCGTCGAGACCGACGTCCCGCATCAGCGGCACCATCGTGTAGAGGATCTCCGAGACGCCGCCGCCGAAGGCGGTGGCGCTGACATGCAGCACCCGCTTGCCTTTGAGCGGCTCCGCGAGCTGGCGGATCTGCTCCGTCAGCTCTTTGCCGACTATGTGGGTGTAGTCGGTGAGGGTCTTGTGGCCGAGGGCGACTTCCTGAAGCAAGGCTGGAGTTCTACACCGATAGGCGGCGACATGGCGTCCAGCCGCGTGCCCGCCGCTATTCGGAGGAGGGGCTGTCGGGCCGCTTCCCGAGCTTCAGGTCGATCTGCTTCTGCTCGCCGTTGCGGAGGATCGTCACCTTCACCACTTCGCCCGGCTGGTGGGCGGCGACCACTTCGCCGAGGTCGTTCGGGGTGACGATCTCGCGACCGTCCACCCGTAGGATCACGTCGCCCCCCGTCAGGTATCGAGCTGCCTGGAAGGTGACTTTGTCGTCACCCCCCTCGATGCCCGCTTCCTCGGCCGGGCCGCCGGCGATGACTTCGGAGACGAGGCCGCCGAAGGTGGAGTCGAGTCCGAGCTTGCGGGCCAGCTGTGGGTAGAGCGGCTGGCTGGTGACGCCGATGTATGCGTATTCGGCTTCGCCGTCCTCACGCAGCTGGGCAATCGAGCGCTTGACGGCCGAGATCGGCACCGCGAAGCCGACACCGTCGTTGGCGCCCGAGTTGGTCTCGATCTGCTGGTTGATCCCGATCACGTTGGCGCCGGCGTCGAGGAGCGGGCCGCCGGAGTTGCCCGGGTTGATCGAGGCGTCGGTCTGGATCGCGCCGAGGATTTCGAACTGGGTCAGCGACTGCACCGCGCGGTCGGTCGCCGAGACCACCCCGACCGAGAGCGACTGCTGCTCCCCGAAGGGGTTGCCGATGGCGGCGACCGGCTGGCCGACGTGCAGCGCGCGGTCGTCGCCCAGGTGAAGCGGGTGCAGGTCGAGCCCGTCCGGCTTGATCTTCAGCAGGGCGACGTCGACGAAGGGGTCGAAGCCGAGAACTTCGGCCGAGACGATGTTGCGGCTGGGGAACTCGACGTAGACCTGCTCCGCCTGCTTGCGCTCGCCGCTCGATTCGTCGGTGACGACGTGGGCGTTGGTGATGATTTCGCCACTGTCGTCGACGACGAAGCCCGAGCCTTCGGCGGCGCCCTCTGATCCGAAGACCGAGCGGATCGTCACCACTCCCGGCGAAGCACGTTCGAACACTTCCTGGGCGTCGAAGCCGGGGCTGGAGGCCTCGATCGCCACCTGCGGTTCCTCCGATGGCCTCAACACCCGAGCGGATCCGCTTTCCGCCGTTCCCGAGTCGCTGCTCGAGCCGCAGCCGGCGATCAGCGCCAGGCAGAGCAGCGTCAGAAGGGCGAATGCGGCGCGCTTCACGAGCCGCTCCTCGCCGGCACCCGCAGGGGACGCTGGGGCGCGGCCTCGCGCGGCCCTGGGGGCAGGTCAAGGGTGAAAGCGGTGTAGCGACGGCTGGAGCTGAGCGTGATCTCGCCCTTCATCCGCTGCGCGAGCTCGGAGGCGATCGCCAGCCCGAGCCCCGATCCCCCCGCCTTGTCGGCGGTGTAGAAGCGCTCGAAGATCCGTTTCTGCACGCGCTGCGGGATCCCCGACCCGCTGTCGGAGACGGTCAGCTCGGCGCGGCCTTTGGCGGAATAGGTAGTCACGGTGACCTCGGTGCCCTCGGGAGTGTGGGTGAGAGCGTTGTCGAGGAGGATACGGATGACCTGTCGCACCCTGTCCGGGTCCCCCAGCGCCACTGCCGGTTGCTCGGGCGAGCGCAGCTGCAGGCGCGAGCCGCGCAGGTCGGCCCGGGCGCCGAACTCCTTCGTCACCTCGCGGGCCAGGGCGGTCAGGTCGACGGTGCTGGCCCGCATCACGACCGCACCCGCGTCGAGCTGGGAGAGGTCGAGGAGGTCGGTGGTGAGCTTGGTCAGCCGCTCGATCTGCTGGCGCATCGTCCGCACGAACTCCGCCCGCTCCTCCGGGCTCGGGTCCTCCTCTTCGAGCAGCTCGACGAAGCCGCCGAGGCTGAAGATCGGCGTCCGCAGCTCGTGCGAGGCGTTGGCGATGAACTGCTTGCGGGCGCTGTCGAGCTCGGCCAGCCGCCGCTGCATCTCGTTGAAGGTGCGGGCGAGGTCGCCGAGCTGGCCGGCGGAGGCGATCGGGATCGTCGTTTCGAAGTTGCCGTCGGCGACTTTGCGCGCCGCTTCCTGCAGGCTGCGGATGTTGCTGGCGGCGGCGCGCGAGTAGTAGAGGCCGATCGCGGTGGCGATCGCGACCGCGATCAGGCCGCCGGTGAGGATCTGCAGCTTGACCGCGTCGTCGCCGCTGGCCGAGCCGCCGATCGCGACGGCGTAGATGTAGACGACGGCGGTGGCGCCGACCGCGATCGCGATCGAGATCAGGGTGATGCGGCTGGCGAGGTCGCTGAGCCGGAGCCCTCGCATCGCGGCTACTCCCGGAAGCGGTAGCCGACCCCGCGCACGGTGAAGAGGTAGTCGGGCTCCTTCGGGTCCCGCTCCAGCTTCTCGCGCAGGTGGCGGATATGGACGTCGACCGTGCGCGGATCGCGGTAGTCGGAGTCGCCCCAGACGTGCTCCAGCAGGGTCTCCCGGGTGAGGACGCGGCCGGGCGAGCGGGCGAGGGCGCCGAGGATCTCGAACTCGACGTAGGTGACTTTGATCTCCTCGTCGGCGAGGGTGACCATGCGGCGGTCGAAGTCGATCGTCAGCTCGGCGCACTCGATCGCCCCGCCCTCGCTGGTCTCGCCGCCCATCCGCGAGCGCCGCAGCGCCGCTTTGACGCGGCTGCGGAACTCGCGCATCGAGAAGGGCTTGGTGATGTAGTCGTCGGCGCCGACCTCGAGGCCGGCGACCTTGTCGGTCTCGCTGCCTTTGGCGGTCAGCATGATGATCGGCACCTGGCTGCGCGAGCGCAGGGCCCGGCAGACTTCGACCCCGTTCAGGTGGGGCAGCATCAGGTCGAGGATGACCAGGTCGAAGCGACCTTCCTCGAAGCGCCGCAGAGCTTCGTTGCCGTCGAGAGCGGAGGTGACGTGATAGCCGTCCTTGCGTAGCGGGTAGCTGAGCAGGGTCTGGATCGACTGCTCGTCATCGACCAGGAGGATGCGCGTGGAACCGTTCGGCACAGCCTCAAGGGTAGTCACCGGCGCAGTTTGGACGCATGTGCGAGTACTAAGAACTAAGGATCTGGGTGACGGGACCGATAATGACCGCGAAGGCCATGGAAGCCCACGAATTGAAATCTCTGGTTGACGCCGGCTCCTACAAGCCGGATCCCGCGCAGGTCGCTGTCGCGATGCTCAGTCGTCGCGGCGTCCGCGAGCTGTTGACCGGGATTCACGCTACGGCTCAGCCAAATGGTCATACCCCCTCGCCTCCAGCCGCCCACCCCCGGGCAGCCTGATCGCGACGCCCTTCCCCTCCGCGACGCGGCCGATCGTGGTCAGCGTCGTCTCGGCTGCCGCGGCGACGGTGCTCTTCGCCTCGGCCAGTCGCTCGGCGGGCAGCGTCGCGAGCAGCTCGTAGTCCTCGCCGCCGGCCACTGCGAGCTCGAGGGGGTCGCGTCCGGTCGCTTCTGCGACTTTGGCCACTCCCTCTGCCAGAGGCAGAGATTTCGCGTCGAGTTGCAGTGCGACGCCGCCGGCCTCGGCGAGGTGGCCGGCGTCGCCGGCGAGGCCGTCGCTGAGGTCGATCATCGATCCGGCGCCCGCACGAGCGAGGGCGCGGCCGCTGCGCAGGCGCGGCATCGGGTTGAGCTGGCGGGCGAGCAGCGGGGCGGCGACGCCGTCCGGCACCGCCGCCGCGAGGTCCGGGTGATCGAGCAGGAGGCGACCGGCGGCCGCGCCCCCGATCTCGCCGGTAAGGACGAGGAGGTCTCCAGGTTTTGCGCCCGCGCGGGTGACGAAGTCCTCGGGCGCGGGGGCGTGGCCGACAACGGTCACCGCCAGCGTCAGAGCGGGGGCCCGGGTGACGTCGCCGCCGGCCAGCGTGGTCCCGGTCTCACCGCCAAGCTCGAGCAGGCCGTCGAGGAGGGCGAGGAAGTCCCCCTCGGAGAGATCGGCCGGGGCGCCGAGGACCACGTAGGCCTCCCCGGCCTCGGCCCCCATTGCTGCGAGGTCGGAGAGGGCGGTTGCGAGCGCCTTGCGACCGATCGTTCCCAGGTCGGCCTCCCCGCGGCGGAAATGGACCCCCTCGATGATCGCGTCGACCGAGGTCGCGGTGGCACCGCGTGGGGCCGTGACCGCAGCATCGTCGCCGCTGCCGAGTTTTACCTGGGGACCGTCCTCGGGTAGACGCTCACGCAGCTTTGCCAGCAACTCGAACTCGCCCATCCTCCGACTATCCCAAACACTAAGGTGCGCACGGACGTGGAGAGCCGCCAACCATTCCTGCATCGCGTAGGCGAGGCCGGGTCGCGGGTCGGCAAGAAGCCGCCCCGCAGCCGCAAAGTCCGCCTCGCCCTCCAGATCGGCCTCGCGCTGCTGATCTTCGGCTTCCTCGTGCTCACGGTGATCGACCAGTGGTCGGAGATCCAGGACGAGGGCGTGCACTTCCACGTCGGCTGGCTGGTCCCGGCGATCGTCATCCTCCCCTTCTTCTTCGTCCTCAGCGCTTACGGCTGGGACCTGACCCTGCGCTTCCTCGGCTACCGGATCGGGTTCGGCCGGGCGCAGGTCGCCTGGGGGCAGCCGCTGCTGGCGCGCTACGTCCCCGGCAGCGTCCTCTACGTGCTGGGGCGGCTGCTGCTCTCCGAGCGGGCGGGGATCCCGCGTCGGACCACGATCGCGAGCATCGTCTACGAACAAGCCGTCTCCGCCACCTCGGCGGTCCTCGTCGCCTCCTACTTCATCATCAAGCACCCGGACCTCCAGGGGCACGCCTGGCGCTGGGGAGTGCTGCTGCTGATCCCGGCGGCGGTCACCGTTCTGCACCCGCGCGTCTTCGGCCCGCTGACGAACTGGGCGTTGCGGAAGTTCGGCCGCGAACCGCTGCCGGTGTTCGTCCCCCTGCGCGGCATCATCGCCCTGATCGCCTTCTACACGCTGAACTGGGGCGTGATCGCGCTCGGTCTCTACTGCGTTGCCCGCTCGGTCACCAACATCCCCTTCGAGGACGTGCTGCTGGTCGGCTCGGCGCAGGCGATCGGCTACGTCGCGGCGCTGGTGACGCTGATCGCGCCAGCCGGCCTCGGCGTCAAGGACGCCGCCTTCGCCTGGGCGATGAAGGCGGCGCTGCCGAGCAAGAGCTTCGCCCTCGGGTCGCTGATCGCGATCGCCGTCCGCGGCGTCCTCACCCTCGCCGAACTGATCTACGTCGGTGGCGTCACCGCCCTCGGACGACGCGAGGGGTGGGCCATCCACACCGGGATCATCCATCCTTCACCCGAGGAGGAACGGGCGGAGCTGGAAGAGGCCGAGCGAGAAGCTCAGAGCGGGATGCGCGCGCCCAGCTGATACGCGGTCAGCGCCAGCGTCAGGAGCTGGAGGGGGCGGTCGCGGGAGATCGCGACCAGCGGCAGAGCCCAGATCAGGTACCAGGGAAGAAGCCAGGAGGTGGCGAGGAGGAGCGCGAACGCGGCCCAGCCGGCGGCGCGGACCCAGTCGCCCCCGCGCCAGGTCGAGGCGAGCAGGTAGGCGATCGCCGCCGCGAAGAGGAGGACGGCGGTGAGGCGGACCGCGCCGGTGTCGAGACCGGTGAGCCGAGCGGCGGTGATCGGAATGCTCATGTAGCTGGTTCGGCTCTGGTTCTCCCCGGCAAGGCCGAACCCGTGCAGCCAATCCCAGCCGAAGGCAACCCACGCCGTCACCGCAACCGCAAAAGCCCCTCCCAAGCACCCCAGGGCAAGCAACCCAGCCCTTCGTCTGTTCCTTTTCGTTGCTATTCCCCGGTAAGGAACAGACGAGGAGTGGAGGGCGCCGAGGAGGGCGAAGGGGGCGAGGAAGGCGGCTGAGGCCTTGATGGCGATCGCGGCGACGAGGGTGGCGCCGGCGCTGAGCTCGCGGGCGTTGAGGAGGGCGGCGACCGAGAGGGTCGCCAGCAGCATCGTCAGGCCGTCATTGTGGGCGCCGCCGACGACATGGACGAGGACGAGGGGGTTGAGGGCGACGAAGGCGGCGGCGCGCAGCGGGTCGACGCCGCGCCAGGCGGCCAGGCGGCTGACCAGGGCGGCGAGGCCGAGGACCGAGAGCGCCGCGGTCGTCTTCAGCACGGCGACGGCGACCCCCACCGGCAACCAGGCCAGGGGATAGGTGAGGAGGGTGAAGAGCGGGCCGTAGGCGCTGGTCGCTTCGGTCCAGGTGACGTCGGCGTAGGCGGGGTCCGCGGGGGCGGCAACTGGGGGATTGACGTAAGGGTCGAGGCCGTGGCGAACGCCGAGCCGGGCGTAGTCGACGTAGCTGTAGACGTCGTGGGAGAGGAGGACGGGGGCGACCGCGAAGCCGGCGACGAGGAAGAGGATCGCTCCCCAGACGACCCGGCGCCCGAGCCGCGGGGCCCAGGCGACGAAGCCGAGGTAGCCGGCGAAGCCGGCCCACATCAGCCCGAAGGCGAGCCCGGGATCGATCGGCCGCTACCTGCCCGCGGAGGCGCCGCCGCCGACTTCTTGCGGCGTGGGCGCGGGTTCGGGCGCCGGATACGGTTCCTGCCCGGCACCGGGCGCGTAGGCATCCGGGTCATAGCCGCCGACGGCAGCGCTCCCCGGTGGTGGTGAATCTCCTTCGCTGCCGCTCCCTCCGCCGCCGAGGGTGGCGTCGTCGCGTGGGCTCGAGCGGGCGTAGCGACCGTAGAAGGGCGCCCAGCTGACCTTCTGGTCGGGTTCTTCGAATGCCTCGCACGGCACGCCCCCGCCTTCGTAGAGCGAGTGCCAGATTTCCGCCGGGAAGGTGCCGCCGAAGACCGTCCTCCCGTGCACGCTCGACATCGAGATGTCGTTCGACTCGGGATAGCCGACCCAGACCACGGTCGCCAGGTTGGGCTGGTAGCCGGCGAACCAGGCGTCGGTGTATTCGTCGGTCGTCCCGGTCTTTCCCGCCTGGCCGGCGCAGCCCGTGTAGGCGGCGGTGCCGGTCCCTTCGGTGATGTTGTCGTGCAGCAGCCGCGTCACCTCCCAGGCGACCGCCGGCGAGACCGCCTGCTGCGGGTCCGCCGGTTCGGGATGGTCGACGTGGCCGTTGGGGAAGACGACCTTGGCGATCGCGACCGGATGGCGGTGCATGCCGCCGGCGGCGAGGGTCGAGTAGGCGCTGGACATCTCCAACGGCGAGACGCCGATCCGCAGGCCGCCGATCCCCTCGGCGGGGATCCCGTCGAGGGTCGAGGTGATGCCCATCTGCTGCGCGGTCGCCGCCACCGCCTTCGGGCCGACGTCGAGGTCGAGCTGAGCGAAGACGGTGTTGTCGGAGGCGACCGTCGCCTGCTGCAGGTTGACCGTCCCCAGATAGCCTTCGTCGGCCGTGTGGACGGTCCAATGCCCCCACCGCGGCAGATAGAGGTCCAGCGGTTTTGAGGTGTAGTAGGTCGAGTAGGGGTCGATGCCCTGGCGGATCGCCGTCGTCAGGACGAAGGTCTTGAAGGTCGAGCCCGGCTGCCGGTGGCCCTGGGCGGCGAGGTTGAACTTGCTGTCTTCGTAGTAGGAGCTGGAGACCATCGCCCGGATGTGGCCGTTGCGGGGGTCGATCGAGACCAGCGCCGAGGAGGGGTCGGTCGAGTACGGCAGCGCCGACCGCATCGCTTCCAGCCCCACCTGCTGCAGCTCCGGGTCGATCGTCGTGTGGACCTCGAGGCCGCCGCGGCGAACTTTGTCCGCCCCGTATTTCTCGATCAGCTTGTTTTCGACGTAGTCGAAGAAGTAGGGCTCGCGATGCTCGAAGTAGCTCTCGTCGAGGTTCACCCGCAGCCCGCTCGCCTGCGCCGCCTTCGCCCGCTCCTCGCTGATGTAGCCGAGCTTCGCCATCTTCTCCAGCACCTGGTTGCGGCGCGCTTTCGCGGCCTTCGGATTCAGCAGCGGGTTGTATTCGGAGGGCGCCTGCGGCAGCCCCGCCAGCAGCGCCGCTTCCGGCAGCCCCAGCTTCCAGACCGGCTTCGAGAAGAAGATCTTCGCCGCGGCGCCGACTCCGACCGCGGTCGTCCCTTCGACCGTCCCGTAGGAGGCGACGTTGAGGTAGGAGCCGAGGATTTCCTTGCGGCTGTGGCGTTCGGCGTACTCGAGCGCCAGCTGGGCCTCGATGATCTTGCGCTCCAGCGTCCGCTTCGGGTTGCGGATGCAGAGGTTGCGGACCAATTGCTGGGTGATCGTCGAGCCGCCCTCGACCGCTTCGCCCTCTTCCAGATCCTTCAGCGCAGCGCGGGCGATGCCCTCGTAGTCGAGCCCCTCGTGCTGGTAGAAGCGCTGGTCCTCGATCGCCACCGTCGCCAGCTGCACGGTTTTCGGGATGCGGTCGATCGAGACCAGTGAGCGCACCTGCGGCGAGGCGACGGTGCCGAGCTTGGAGCCGTCGGCGGCGTAGATGACGGTGTTGCCGTCCTGGTCGATCGGCTTGCAACTGCGCAGCGGCGGCGCGTCGGCGGCGACGTCGAGCACCCAGGAGGCGACCGCGATCGCCCCGATCGCGAGCAGGACGAAGACGCCGCCGAAGACGAACAGGAGCTTGCCGCCGATTCCTCCCTGGCGGCGCCGGCCTCGCCGAGTGCGCTGCGTCATCGAGCAGAGGGTACTTCGCGCCTGACCCTGGCTCTAGCGCCCGTCAGGCGACGGTGTCTTCGGTCGAGTGGTTGTGGACGATCCCTTCGGTGAGGAGCTGGTTGGGGACCACCACCGAGCTGCCGTCGCCGGGGTCGAGGTAGGTGTAGGAGAGGGTGATGTCGGTGACCCGTCCCGCGGTCTCTTCGAAGCTGATGCGGTCGCCGATCCGGATCGGCTGTGAGACGGCGATCTGGACGCCGGCGATGACGTTGGCGAGGGTGCGCTGGGCGGCGAAGCCGACGACCGCGACGACGAGCGCGGTCGAGGCGAGGATGCCGGTGGCCAGCCGGTGCAGCTCGGTGAACTGGCTGAGAGCCAGCATCGCGAGGACGAGGAAGACGCCGAGGAAGGCGAGGCGGCGGAGGATGCGCAGCCGCGTCCGGGTCGTGCGCGAGACCTGTGAGACTGCGGGCGACATGGAGAGCAACCTAGCCACCGCACCTGTCGGCGAGCCGGTGCCGCGGGAGTTCCCGCCCTCCAACTGGGGACCGGCGGGGGCGGTGCTGGGGGCGGTGGCGGCGATCGTCGCGGGGCTCCTCTTCGGGCTGCCGGCGCTGCTCTTCGTCGAAGAAGGGGACATCACCACCGCCGGCAACATCGTTGCCCAGTTCGGTCTTGTTCTCGGGTTCGTGCTCGTGCCGCTGTTCGTCACCCGCACGCACGGCGCCACCTCGCTCCGGGAGAGCCTGGGGCGGCTCGGCGTGCGTCGCTTCGAGCCTTCGGCCTTGAAGTGGATGGGCGCCGCGGTCGGCGCCTACCTCCTCTCCGCGATGCTCTACTCGGTTCTGATCCTCGAACCCGAACAGGAGGACATCGCCGAAAGCTTCGGGCCGGTACCGATCCAGATCCTGCTGATCGTCGTTGCCGCCGCGTTCGCCGAGGAGCTCTGCTTCCGCGGGCTGCTGTTCGGCGGCCTGCGGGAGCGGCTGCCGAGGTTCGCAGCCGCTCTTCTCGCCGGCGCGATCTTCGGTCTCCTCCACGCCTCCACCGGGATCAGCGCGGTGCCGCCGTTGATCGCATTCGGCTTCATCCTCTGCCTGCTCTACGAAAAAACCGGCTCGATCGTGCCGGGAATGCTGCTGCACATGCTGAACAACTCTGTCGCCCTCCTCGCTCAGTAGCATTCGCCGCCGTGAATCGCCGCCTCTCGTCTCTGCTCCTGGTCTTCTGCGCGCTCGCGCTGCCCGCAAGCGCGGTAGCGGCCTCGAAGCCGAAGCCCGTCCCGAAGCCTGCTCCGGTCCCCGCCGCGACGGTGAAGATCAAGGTCGGTCACCTGAAAAAAGGCCGCGCCGAGATCATGTCGACGGTCCCCGTCACCGGGACCCTGGCGCCCTTCGTCGCCGGCCAGAAGGTGCAGGTGACCTTCTACGAGGACGGCCACGAACTCTTCAGCCGCAACCTGGCGGTCCGCAAGGCGGGCAAGAAGGGGACCTTCCGCACCAGCATCAAGGTCACCGAGAACGCCAAGTACGCGGTTGCCGCGAAGCATGTCGCGACGCCGGAGCTGGGCGGCGACAGCAGCGTCCGCAAGAGCTGGAAGGTGAGCTTCCCCTCGCTGCACCAGGGCCAGTGCGGCGACGTCGTCGTCGGCTTCAAGAAGGGGATGCGGAAGATGGGCTACATCGCCAACGACGGCAGCTGCTTCGGCGGCAAGACCGGCCGCGGCGTCCTCGCCTACCGCAAAGTCAACGGGATGACCCGCAGTATGCGCGCCGGCGCCGGCCTCGTGAAGAAGGTCTACGCCGGCAAGGGCGGCTACGAGGTCCGCCACCCGGGGGCCGGCGAGCACGTCGAGGCGCCGCTCTCCAAGCAGGTCCTGGTCTTCGCCAAGGGCGACAAGCCGTTCGCGATCTACCCGATCTCCTCCGGCAAGTCCTCGACCCCGACGGTCACCGGCCACTACGAGTTCATCCGTCAGGAACCGGGCTACAACTCGCACGGGATGTACTACTCGTTCTACTTCTACGGCGGCTACGCGGTCCACGGCTACGAATCGGTCCCGGACTACCCCGCCAGCCACGGCTGCCTGCGCACCTTCATCGCCGACCAGCCCGAGATCTACAACCGCATCTTCTTCGGCGAGGACATCTTCATCTGGTAGCTGCGCCTCGTCTGCCGGAGTAAGTTGCCGGTGATGAAGGTTTTCGTTGCAGGCGCTAGTGGAGTTGTCGGGCGGCCGACGGTTCGGAGGCTTGTTGCGGCTGGGCATGACCTCGTCGGGATGACCCGCCGTGAGGAGCGGGCCGGTGAGATTCGAGAGGCTGGGGCCGAGGCGGTCGTCTGCGATGTCTTCGATGCTGATGCGCTTAACGCGGCGGTTGCCGCCGCCCGGCCCGAGGTGGTGATCCACGCGCTGACGGCGCTGCCGCCTCGGTTCGACCCGAAATCGGATTACCTGGCGGCGACCAACCGGGTGCGGGAAGAGGGGACGCGGAACCTGGTTGCCGCGGCGGAGGCGGCGGGGGCGCGGCGGATCGTCGCCGAGAGCGTCGCCTTCTTCTACGAGCCGGAGGGCGGCTGGGTGAAGGACGAGGAGGCGCCGCTGTTTCGCGACCCGCCAGGACGCTTTGCCGCCGGCCGCGATGCGCTGGTCTCACTAGAGAGACAGGTGCTGGAGGCGGAGGGGCTGGAGGGTGTCGTGCTCCGCTTTGGCTGGTTTTACGGACCCGGCACCTACTACGACCGCGGCGGCTCCGTCGCCGAGGAAGTTGCGAAGCGGCGCTACCCGGTCATCGGCAAGGGGCAGGGCACCTTCTCCCATGTCCACGTTGACGATGCGGCCGCCGCCTACGTGGCCGCCGTCGACCGCGGCTCACCTGGCGTCTACAACATCGTCGACGACGAGCCGGCGCCGCTGTGCGCGTGGTTGCCGGTTTACGCCGAGGCCCTTGAGGCGAAGTCGCCGCGCCGGGTGCCCGCTTGGCTGGCGCGCCTGGTCGCGGGAAAGGACCTGGTTGCGACCGCGACCACGATGCGCGGCGCCTCGAACACGAAGGCGAAGCGCGAGCTCGGCTGGCAGCCCGAGCACTCCAGTTGGCGAGAGGGGTTCGCCGCCTCGCTGGGCGCTTAGGATGCCGCCCGTGCCCGACCTCGACGCCGCCAAGCAGACCCTGATCGAAGAGCTGCGCGAGCACTCGCTGATCCTCGGCGAAGTGACCCTGGCGAGCGGTGCGATCGCCCAGTACTACGTCGACGCCCGCCGTACGCTGATGCGCCCGCAGGGCTTCCGCGCCGCCGGCGAGCTGATCGCCGCAGCCGCCGTCGAGCACGGCGCCAGCGCGGTCGGCGGTCCGGCCACGGCGGCGATCCCGCCGGCCTGCGCGGCGATCGCGGTTCCCGCCGGTTCGGACCTCGTCGCCTTCTTCGTCCGCAGCCAGCGCAAGGAGCATGGTCTGCAGCGTTGGGTTGAGGGCCCCGTCGAAGCCGGCGTCCGCTGCCTCGTCGTCGAGGACACGGTCACCACCGGCGGCTCCACCGCGACGGCGATCGGGCGGGTGCGCGAGGAGGGCCTTGAGGTCGCCGGGGTGGCCGCCGTCGTCGACCGCCTCGCCGGTGGCGCCGAGAAGATCGAAGCCGCGGCCGAGGCCCCCTATCGGGCCCTGGTGACGATCGACGAGCTTTACCCCGATCGCCCTGACCGTGGCTGATGGAGCCCGACGCGGTTGAGATCCGGGTCGTCGCCTGCCTCGTCGAGAAGCAGCGGACGACGCCCGACGCCTACCCGCTCTCGCTCAACGCCCTGCGGCTCGCTTGCAACCAGGCGACCAACCGCGACCCGGTCATCTCCTACGAGGAGGCGGAGGTCAGCGAGGCGCTGCGCCGCCTCGCGCTGAGGGGCTGGACCCGGCTCGCCAGCGGCGCCGGCAGCCGCGCCCGCAAGTACCGCCACCTGCTGCCGGAGGCGCTCGGGGTCGCAGACGACGAGCTGGCCCTGCTGGCGGTCCTGATGCTGCGCGGACCGCAGACGCCGGGGGAGCTGAAGCAGCGCAGCGAACGGATGCACTCATTCGCCGACCTGGGGGCGGTGCAGGAGGCTCTGGAGCGGCTTCGCGAGCGTGAGCTCGTCGTCCGCCACCCGCGCCGGCCGGGTCAGAAGGAGGAGCGCTACGAGCAGGTTCTCGGCGGTGGCGAGGAGGAGGCGGAGACGAGCGAAGCGGCGAACACGGCCGGGACGCCCGGCCCGGCGGATCCACCTGCGGCCTCACCGGCGCCGGCTTCGGATGCCTCCGAAGAGGAGCGGCTCGACCGGCTCGAGCGCGAGCTGGCCGAGCTGCGGGCGCAGGTGGCGAGCCTGCGCGATGCTCTCGGCGAGGACTAGTAGGAGGGCCTAGCCGCGCAGGTTGACGACCGCGGTCCGGCGTCCGCCCGGGATCGCGACCACCACGTGCGTCTTCAGCGCCTCGTGGGTCCGCAGCAGCGCCCTTCCCCCGGCGGTGAGCGGGACGCGGAAGGTCTGGGAGGCGCCGCCGGCGAGCCGGAAGGCGCCGCGGCCGACCAGCCTGCTGACCGGGCGGGTGCGGGGGCCGCGGCCGCGATAGTGGGCGACCGGGACGCGGAAGCGGGAGCGGAGGAGGATCTGCAGCGGGCATTCGTCCCCGGCCGGCCAGAGGCAGGTGACCCGGACCCGGACCTTCTTGCCGCTCGCTTTCAGCGCCGAGAGCCGCAGCGCGACGGGGATCGTCGCTCCCTTGCAGCCCAGCAGGCGGTCTTCGCCGGGGGCGAAGTCGAGCGCGTAGGCGCAGACGCGTTGGCGTCCGGACTTGATCGTCGGCAGGGTGAGGTCGAAGCCGTGGTTGCGGCCGGCTTCCGGGAACTCGCGGGCGACGTCGAGCCGGGGGGCCGTCGCGACCGGCCCGAGGTCATAGGTGAGAGCGCCGGCGGTGCCTTCCTTGCCGCCGACCGAGAGGCGGATCGCCAGCGGCGCGCTGAGGTTGTTCGGGTCGAAGGCCCAGCCGCGGACCCGCAGCTGGCCAGGCGCGGGGGAGCCGGCGAGGTCGAGGTAGCCGACCGGGTTGTCGCCGCTGATCAGCGTCGCCGAGCCGACGGTCGCGGCATCGACGTAATTGTTGTCGATGTTGATCGTCACCCCGCCGTAGGTCTCGTTGTGGCCACCGCGGTACTGGTGGATCCGCTGGTGCGGGGTCCAGGCATCGGAGGGGACGACGGAGTCGGCCGTGTTCTGCTGCCCGTTCCAGTTGGCGATCCAGATGGTGTCGGGCAGTTCGTAGCCGGTCCCGAGCTGGCCGGCGAGGTCCTCGATCCCAGAGGCGCTGCTGCTGTAGACGCCCGAGAGGTAGCCGAGCGCGTGCAGCTTCTTCGTCCAGGCCTCGAGGAAGGCGAGGGTGGCGGCGGTGGCGCTGGAGGTCTGCGAGTAGGACTCCATGTCGAAGTAGATCGGGCTGCCTGAACCCATCGCCACCGCGCCCGCTTCTTCGACCGCGTCGACCGCCGCCGCCATGCCCTGCGCGGTCGCCTGGCTGGAGGTCAGCTTGGCGCAGCTCGAGCAGCTGCTGGTCGGGGCCTGGAGGCCGACGTAGGTCGGGATCAGGTGCCAATCGGCTTCGGTCTGTGCTGCCACCCAACTGGCGGTCAGGTTCGGCTGCGAGCAGGCGCGGTTGGCGCCGCCGATGTAGACGCCGATGGCGCGGTAGGGCGAGCTCTCCCAGGCGGCCATCGAGCGCGACGAGGGGGCGGTGCAGGCGTCGAAGCCGAGCCCGGTGAAGACGGCGCCGCCGGCCGAGGCGGTGGCGCGCCGGGGCGCGGTCGGCAGGGCCGAGGCCCGCGCTGCCCGTCGCGGTTCGACCAGGATTGCCCGCCGCCGCCCCATCGCATCGGCCGGGCAGCGTTGCTGCGAGGAGGGCCTGCCGAGGTAGACCGCGCGGCGGTCGAGCCGCACGCAGAGGCGCGGGTGCTGCGCCAGGCGGATGACCTTCCAGCCCGCCGGCACCTCGACCGCCCGCCTGTCGAAGCGGACGCTCCCGGCGTGGGCCGTCCCGGCATTGGCGAGGCCCGATGAGACGAGAACGGCCAGCAGCCCCAGCAGCAGAAGCGGGCGGAAGGAGGGGGGCGTCCGGGTCACGGGCAGCACTCTCGGTACAACCAGCCTGCCAGGTCAAAAGTCGCAGGGTCGCGGGCGAAAGCCTGCAGGAAAGTGCCCCGAGCTGGATTCGAACCAGCGGCCTATCCCTTAGGAGGGGATCGCTCTATCCATCTGAGCTATCGGGGCCTGGCTGAATTCTCGCTTAGTTGAGGAAGGGTTGTCGAAGTTGGCTCGAACTGCGCGCCACATTTGCGGGTTGGCTCGGCAGGATGTCGTGCATGAGAGCTACTACGGCAGTAGACATGTCCGGTACACGGGATAATGTGCTGCACATGTCGAAAATGATCCAGATCAGGAACGTGCCCGACGACCTGCACCGGCAGTTGAAGATCCGGGCTGCCGCGGCGGGGATGAACATGTCCGACTACATCAAGCGGGAGCTCGACCTGCGGACGCGCAAATCGACGATCCGCCAGATCGCGGCGAGGAGGGACGGCCGGGGAAGGAAATCGACCGGCACCATCCAGGATACCGTCGACATCATCCGCGAAGCACGAGGCGACTGAATGCCGGTCGTCGATGCTTCGGTGGTGGTGGGATATCTGAGCGGAGAGGGCGCCTTCCTGGATGAGCGGTTGGAGGCCGACGAACACGCTCTCTGGGCTCCCCACCTGATCGACGCCGAGGTGGGTCACGCCCTGCGTCGGAAGGTGCGAGCGGGCCAGCTTGATGCGGAGACTGCGGGGGAGGCCGTATGGGCGATCAACGACTTGCCGTTGCGTCGTGTCGAGCACGAAAACCTCCTTCATGTCGCCTGGGACCTGCGTGAGAACTTCAGCTACTACGACGCGCTCTATATCTCCCTGGCGTTGATGCTGGGCGAAACCCTGCTCACCTTCGACACGCGGATGGCGCACTCCGGCCTAGACCTCCCAATCGAGGTTCTCAGTCAGGCGTAAAGCGTCTCGGAGGCGAGCTCGTCGGCGCGGCGGCTCCAGAGCTTCACTTCCATGAAGAGGTCGTCCCCGTACCCCTCGAGGGCGTCGAGGGCGATAAGCGTGAAGCGATCCTGGGAGATCAGCTCCTGGTCGACGGTCTCGGTCTCCAGTACGGCGGTGGCGGCGACGGCGCCGCGGACCAGCGGCCGTCCCCAGACCAGGGTCACGGCGCCGGCTCGCCCGTTCTCCCCGCGCCAGCGCCCGATCACGTCGTCGTTGAGGTCGATGCGCCAGTCCGGGTTGTCCTCGGCGAGGATGTCGGTGAAGTCGGCCTTGGCCTCGAAGCCGGTCGGCTCGCCCTCGGGCGGCTGCACGTAGGAGACGTGTCCGAACAGCTCCAGCCGCCCCTCCTCGCTCTCCGTCTTCGCCGAGCAGGGGACCCAGACCCGCCCGCCCCAGGCGCGCTCGGGGAACCAGTCGAGCTCGGCCGGCAACTCGACCCCCGCGGGCAGGTCACCGATCCCGTCGACGGCCTTCGCGAACTCCTCCCGCAACCGCTCGGCGAAGCGCCCGTGCGGGATCCCCTCCTGGGTGGTGTCGGCGATGAAGCGCGGGATCGGCCGCGAGTTCGGTCGCATCAGAGGCACTCTCTCAGGTCAGACGCGGCCCGCTCCGGCGGGTAGACGTTGATGTCGACGCCGGTGCCGAGCTCGAAGCCGGCCTTGATCGTCAGGCGGGGGGCGATGTCGACGTGCCAGTGGAACTGCCCGGCGCCGCGGGGGGCGGTGCGGACCCAGAGGTTTAGCTCGGGCGAGCCGTCGAAGAGGGTGGCAAGCGCTTTGAGGGCGGTGCGGATCATCGCGCCGCCGGAATCGTCCTCCTCGAACCGCGCCGTCTCCCGCCGCGGGATCACCCGCAGCTCGAACGGCGAGCGTGAGGCCCAGGGGCAGACGAGCGCCGCCTCGTCGTCGATCGCCACCAGCCGCTCCTGCCGCCGCACCTCCTCGACGAGGACGTCGCTGAGGAGGCCGCCGCCGGCGGTGCGTTCGCCGTAGGCACCGACCCGCTCGCGCTCGCGCGCCACCGCGGCCGGCACGAAGGGCAGCGCGTAGAGCTGAGCGTGCGTGTGCTCGAGCGAGGCGCCGGCGCCACCGCCCTCGTTGACGATCAGCTGCAGGTAGGAGGCCTCCGGGTGGGCGCGCATCCGTTCGCGCCAGGTCGCGACCGCGGCGGCGAACTGCTCGTCGGAGAGCTCGACCATCGCGGTCACGTGCTCGGGTGAGTTGATCAGCACCTCGTGCGCGCCCTCGGCCGGCTTGGAGGAGAAGAGGTCCGGTTCGCCGGCCCGTTTCGTCGCCAGCAGCGGATCGCCGGCGCTGGCGAAGGCTCCGGCGTCAGCCGCGGTGCCACTCGCAGGCTGGTTGGTCGCCTCCTGGTTGACCAAACCGCCTCGGCCCTCTCCGCCGAGCGCGGGATAGAGGTTCGGGACCACGCGGGTCGTCCAGCCCGGCGTGTCGGCTCCGCCTCCACCGCCTCGCGTCGCGTAGAGCTCGGGCGGGGTGCGGTCCTCGCGGCCCTCGCAGAAGGGGCAGTTCTCCGCTCCCTTCGGCTCACTCGCGCGGGGGGAGAAGCTGTCGGGACGCGCAGCCCGGCCCGGGGCGAGGATCGTCCTCAGCCCGGTCAGCTGGTCGATGCGGATCTCCGGGGAGCTCAGGACCGCGAGGGGGGGAGGTCGTCTACGTCGGGCTCGTCAGCGGCGGGCGGCTCCGGCGGCGTCGGCGGTGCGGGCGGCCGGGGTGGCCGCTCGGTCCCCGCAGCGCGGCCCGCGGCGCCTTTGCCGACGAACGGCTCGAGCACATCCATCGGCAGCGGGAAGACCACAGTCGTGTTCTGGTTGCTGCCGATTTCCAGCAGCGTCTGCAGGTAGCGCAGCTGCAGCGAGGCCGGGTTGGTGCTGATGATGTCGGCGGCGTCGGTGAGCTTCTGCGCCGCCTGCCACTCGCCCTCTGAGTTGATGATCTTCGCCCGCCGCTCGCGCTCGGCCTCGGCCTGGCGCGCCATCGCTCGCTGCATCTGCTCGGGGATCTCGACGTCCTTGATCTCGACCGCGGTGACCTTGACGCCCCAGGGCTCGGTCGACTCGTCGATGATCTTCTGCAGCTCTTCGTTGAGGCGCTCGCGGTCGGCGAGCAGCTGGTCGAGCTCGGCCTTGCCGAGGACCGAGCGCAGCGCCGTCTGCGAG
>Ga0070688_100000294_pt1 | contig 25572 bp, 14 predicted proteins | sample KBSS13HmetaG_FD_64679 | JGI IMG/M metagenome (GOLD analysis project Ga0070688, IMG submission 64679) | Switchgrass rhizosphere microbial communities from Kellogg Biological Station, Michigan, USA - KBS S1-3H metaG | ecosystem: Host-associated > Plants > Roots > Rhizosphere ...
ATGAGCAAGGACGCGTGGAAGCGCTACACGCAGAACGGCTCGTGGTCCTACGAGATCCTGGCGCCCGGCTTCAAGTACAACCTCACCGACATCGCCGCCGCGATCGGCATCCACCAGCTGCGCAAGTGCCACGCGTTCCATCGCCGCCGGCTCACGATCGCCGACCAGTACGACGCGGCGTTCGCAGACCTCCCCGGGGTCTCGGTTCCGCGCGTCGAGGATCGCGAGGGCCACGGCTGGCACCTGTACGTGATCCAGATCGACTCCGAGCGGCTCGGGATCGGTCGCGACGCGTTCATCGAGCGCCTCATCGCCCGCAACATCGGTGTTTCCGTGCACTTCATCCCGCTGCACGTGCATCCCTATTATCGCGAGCGCTACGCGCTGCGGCCGGACGACTTCCCGAACGCCTGGACCGCCTACGAGCGCATCATCTCGCTGCCCATCTACGCGAAGATGAGCGACGACGACGTGCGTCACGTGATCGATGCCGTGCGGGCGATCGTCGCGGAGGCCGCGCGATGAAACGCGCGCTCGACATCGTCGCCTCCGCGCTGGGCCTGCTGCTGCTGTGGCCCGTGTTCCTCGTCATCGCCGCGCTCATCAAGGCGGAGGACGGCGGGCCGGTGCTGTTCCGCCAGCAGCGCGTGGGGCGCAACCTCAAGACGTTCTTCATCCTCAAGTTCCGCACCATGCGCGTGGACGCGGCCGAGAGCGGGCCTGCGATCACCGTGCGCGGCGACGAGCGCGTCACCCGCGTCGGTCGCCTGCTGCGGCCCGGCAAGCTCGACGAGTTGCCGCAGCTGTGGAACGTGCTGTCCGGCGATATGAGCCTGGTCGGGTCGCGCCCCGAAGTGCCGCGCTACGTCGACCTGTACCGCGCCGAGTACACGGAGATCTTGAAGATCCGGCCCGGCATCACCGATCCCGCGTCGATCCGCTACCGCGACGAGAACCAGCTGCTCGACCGCGCCGAGGACGCGGAGCGCGACTACGTGGAACGCATCCTGCCCGAGAAGCTGCGGCTGTCGCGCCACTACGCGCGCCACGCTTCGGTCGGCTGGGACATCCAGCTCGTGCTCACGACGCTCGTGAGCCTGTTCTACCCGGCGCGCGCCGTGGAGCGCGTGGTCGACTGGCTCACCCCGTTCCGGTTCTGGGTCGGGTTCATGGTCCAGCTCGGTGCGCTCGTCGTGGCCGACATCCTGGCGCTGCTGCTCCGCTTCGATGGCCACGTTCCGGCGGCGGAGCAGGTCGCGTTCCTGCGCGTCATGCCGCTCGTGATCGTGACCCAGGTGATGTGGCTGCATGCGTTCAAGCTGTTCCACGGCGTCTGGCGCTACGCCACCGTGCGCGACCTGCGCAGCATCGCGCTCGCGATCGCCGGCGCGCAGTTCACCTGGTGGTTCGCGGCGGACTGGCTGCTCGGCGTGACCCACTACTCGCGCGGGATCGCCGCGGTCGATGCGCTGCTGTGCGTGGCGTTCCTCGCCGGCCTGCGCATCGTGCGCCGGCTCCACCGCGAGCTCAAGCCCGGCGGCATGCCGCTCCGGCGCGTGCTGCTCGTCGGCGACGAGGATCCCATGGCGCTGGTCGCGCGCGAGCTGGTCGAGCGCATGGGCGGCGAGTACGAGGTGATCGGCATGGTGAACGGGGACCCGCGCCGCAGGGGCGTGCGGATCCACGGCGTGCCGGTGCTGGGCACGAAGGGCGAGCTGGACGAGATCGTGCGGCGCACCGAGCCGGACGAGGTGCTCGTCGCCATGCCGGACTCCTCGGCGGCGGCGCGCGAGGACATGCTCCGGCAGTGCCGTGCGCTCGGCCGCTCCGCGCGCGTGGCGCCCGACATCGGCCGGCTGCTGATGAAGCCCGAAGCCCCGAAACTGGGCGGCGACTACAATCCGGAAGAGCTGCTGTTCCGCGAGGCCATCCACACCGACAGCGAGGTCGCGCGCACCATCATCGGGCAGCGCTGCGTGCTCGTCACCGGCGCCGGCGGCTCGATCGGCTCCGAGATCGTGCGCCAGGTGGCCGCGCACAAGCCGTCGCGGCTGGTGCTCTACGAGCGCCACGAGTTCGCGCTCTACGAGATCGAGCGCGAGCTGCGCCGGAGCTTCCCCGACCTGGCGATCGAACCGGTCATCGGCGACGTGGCCGACGCCGCGCGCGTGGACGAGGTCATGGCGGAGTTCGGTCCGCACGCGATCTTCCACGCCGCCGCGTACAAGCACGTGCCGATGATGGAGCGCAATCCCGGCGAGGCGCTGCGCACGAACGTGATCGGCACGCGGACCGTGGCCGAGGCCGCCATGCGGCACCAGGCCGAGGTGTTCGTCCTCATCTCCACCGACAAAGCGGTGGAGCCGGTGTGCATGATGGGCATCTCGAAGCGGCTGGCCGAGCTGTCGGTGCAGATGATGCAGAACGGTTCGCGCACCAAGCTGCTCACCGTGCGCTTCGGCAACGTGCTCAACTCGAGCGGCAGCGTGCTGCCGCTGTTCCGCGAGCAGATCGAGCGCGGCGGCCCGGTCACGGTGACGCACGCCGAGGTGACCCGGCTGTTCATGACCGTGCCGGAGGCGGTCCAGCTCATCCTGCACACCGCCAGCATGGGACGCGGCGGCGAGGTGTTCGTGCTCGACATGGGCAAGCCGATTCGCATCCTCGACATGGCGAAGGCGCTCATCCGCCTCTACGGCCTGCGGCCCGGCAAGGACATCGAGATCCGGATCACGGGCCTGCGTCCCGGCGAGCGGCTGTTCGAGAAGCTGCTGAACGACCACGAGACGGTGTGGAAGTCGGCGCACCCGAAGGTCCTGCGCGCGGTGAGCCAGCACGATCCCGCCATGGTGCGCGAGGAGATGGCGCGGCTGCTGCGCGTCTCCGAGGAGCGCATGGGGGGTGCTCGTGGCGTCGTCCAGTCACTGAACGAGTCGCTCTCCCAATGAGCGTCGCGATCACCGAACCGCGGGCCACCCACCTCGGGATGCCCGCCGAGGATGCGCGGCCGCGGCGGCGGCCCGGGCGCGTCTACCTCGTACTGGCCGCGCTGCTGGCGCCGATGTGCGTGCCCGCGGGTCCGGGCCAGTCGGCCGCGCTCGACGTCCTGAACCTGATCGCGATCGCCGCGTTCGCGCTGTTCGTGGTGGGGCCGGGCCGGCAGTCGCTGCGCGTGCCGCTGGCCATCCCGATGGGCCTCGTGGCGGTCGGTAGCCTGATCGCATGTGCCTGGGCGCCGTCGCTGGGACAGGCCGCGCTGTCGCTGGCCCAGGATGTCTATCTCTTCGCCTCGTTCCTCGTCGCGGTCAACGTGATCCGCACGCGCCGCGACCTGCGCGCGGTGCGCATCGCCTGGGTCGTGGCCGCGGTCGCCGTGTCGCTCGTGGCCGTGGGCCAGCTGGTGATCCACAACGGAGGCTCGCTGGGCTCGCTGTTCGGCTCGCGCGGCCTGCGCCCGCCCGGCACGCTCTACAACCCCAACATGCTCGCCGACTACCTGATGACGAGCGTGTTCGTGGCGATGAGCCTCGCGGCCGAGGTGCGGCGCCTCCCGCTGGTCCTGGCGACCGGCGTGATCGGATTCGGGCTCCTCGTCACCAAGTCGAACGGCGGCATGATCGCGTTCGCCGCCGGGCTGATCACCTGGTGTGCGGTTGGGATTGCGATCGGGCCGTCCCATCGCCGCGGCGGCCTGATCGCCGCGACCGCGCTGCTCGCGACGCTCGCGGGCGTGACCGTGTGGCTCAACGCCGAGTGGGGCCTCGCCGACGGCGCGCTCCGCTCGCTCAAGGAGCAGACGTTCGTGGGCCGCATGGAGAAGAGCTCCGCGAGCCGGATGCGGATCTGGGACCAGCTCGAGCGCGCGTACGCCCGCTCACCGCTCGGCATCGGGCCCGGCAACAGCAACGCGCTCACCGTGGGCATCGCCGACCGCGAGCGCCCCGACTCCTACCGCTCGAAGGAGGCCCACAGCGATTACCTGGGCTATGCCATCGAGCGCGGGCCGCTCGGGCTCATGGGCCTGCTCGGCTTCGTGGTCGCCACCTACCTGTACGTGGCCCGCTACTGGCAGGGCTCGCGGCACGCGAGCGGACGCACGCCGCGCCGCGCCGCGCTGTGGACCGCCTCGATGGCCGCCGTGCTCACCGCCTCGGCGGTGCACTCCATGGTCATCGAGAAGCTTCACTTCCGGCACTTCTGGCTGTTCATCGCGCTCGTCTGCGGCTCGGCGCTCATGGCGTCCGAGCGCCCGGCGGATGGGCCGGTGGATGCGCCGGCGGAGGTCGCATGAGCCGGTCCGGCCTGCGCATCGTGGACGTGATCAACCTGAGCTCGTCCGCCGACACGCTGCTGCGGGAGCGCGTGCTGAGCCTGCGCGCCAAGGGCGTGGACAGCCGCATCGTCTGCATCGACGGGCCGTACGTGAGCTCGCTGCGCCGCTCCGGCATCCCGGTCCACACCGTGAACCTGCCGCGCGGGCTCGACCCGTTCCGGCTCGCGTGGTCGCTCGTGCAGATGGTCGCGATCTTCCGCCGCGTGAAACCCGATCTCGTGCACACGCACTGCTCGGTGCCGGGCATCGTCGGCCGCGTCGCGGCCCGCCTGGCGGGCGTGCCGGTCGTCATGCACACGGTGCACGGGTTCGCGTTCCACGAGGGCAGCCGGGGCCCGGGCGCGGCATTCGCGATCGCCGTCGAGCGTTTCGTCGGCCGCCTCACCGACCAGCTCCTGAGCCAGAACCACGAGGATATCGACCGCGCCATCCGCCACCGCATCGTGCCCAAGTCCCGGGTCGAGTGGGTCGGCAACGGCATCGCGCTCGATCGCTTCACGGCGGCCGCGGCCGACGATCGCGCGGCGGCTCCCGCGCGCGAGCCCGGACGGCCGGTGGTGATCACGTGCGTGGCCCGGATGGAGCCGGTCAAGAACCACACGCTCCTGTTCGAGGCGGCGGTGCTGCTCCGGCAGCGCGGCCACCGCTTCGTGTTGTGGCTCGTGGGCGGGGGCGAGGGCCGCGCGCGCTGCGAGCGCCAGGTGGCCGAGCTGGGGCTCGCCGGCCACGTGCGCTTCCTCGGCTATCGAAACGACATTCCTGATGTGCTCGGCCAGTCCGACGTCGGGGTGCTCACGTCGCTCAAGGAGGGCATCCCGCGCGCGGCGATCGAGGCCATGGCGGCGGGCCTGCCCATGGTCGCGACCCGCGTGACCGGCACGCGCGAGGTGGTGCGCGACGGCGAGACCGGCTTCCTGGTGGACGTGGGCGAGCCCGCGGCGCTCGCCAACGCGCTGGCGCGGCTCATCGACGACCCCGCGCTCCGCGAGCGCATGGGCGCGCGTGGCCGCGAGGTGGCGCGGGCGGAGTTCGACGAAGCGTTGATCGTGCGCCGGCTCGAGCGCGTCTACCGCGCGAGCCTCGAGCGCCGTGGCATCGGCGTGCCGGCGGCTCTGGCCGGCGAGGTGCACGCGTGACCCCGGCCCCGCTCCTCGCACCGGCGCCGCCGCCCGCGGACGCGCCCGCGCCGCCGCCGGCCAACGCGCCGGCACCGCCCGCGATCTCGGAGGGCGCGCGCGTCGGACGCAACACCGCGTTCCGTGCCGCCGCCCAGGCGCTGAGCGCGGTGATCAACCTCGCCGGCATGGTGCTGCTCGGCAACCGGCTCTCGGCATCCGGATACGGTGAGTATGCCTACTGGTACGCGCTGATCCCGCTCGTCGCGAGCATCTCCGACCTCGGCGCGGGCGTGATCGTGACCCGCGAGATGGTGCACGGCCGCGACGCCGCGGAGCGCGTGCTCGGCGACGGCCTCATCCTCCGCGCGCTGGTCGGCGTGGCGCTGCTCCTCGGGAGCACCGTGGCTGGATTCGCCGTGGAGCCGGCCCACCAGGTGCTGTTCGTGCTCGTGACGCTGGCCGCCGTGTTCGAGTTCAGCCAGGACGCCGCGGTGTGGGCGTTCCGCGCCCGCGAGCGGCTGGACCTGGAGGCGGCGCTCCTGCTCGTCAGCCAGTTCACCTGGCTCGCCGGCATCGCCGTGGCACTGGCGTTCGGCGGCTCGCTGTCGTGGCTGCTCGGCTCGGCCGTGGTGGCGTTCGTGCTGCGCACGCTCACCGGTGCGGTGATGCTCGCCCGCATGGGGCTCCGCCCCCGGTTCGCGTTCGACGGCACGCGCCTGCGCGCGCTGATCGCCGAAGGCTGGCCGGTCGGGCTGTCGCTGCTGCTCGTGGTGTTCTACGGCCGCGTCGGCGTGTTCGTGCTCAAGGCCGTCTCCACGCCGGCCGATGTGGCGTGCTTCAACGTGGCCTACATGCTCTCGCAGCCGTTCGGTTTCCTCGCCTCGGCGCTGAGCATGGCCGCGTTCCCCGCGTTCGCGCGGCGCGCCTCGCGGGCGAAGATCGCCCCCGGTCCCGGGTCCCGCGGCCTCGCCGGGCCGATGCTCGCCGCGGTCAAGTACCAGCTCGTGGTCGCGGTCCCGATCGCGGCCGGGCTCGTGCTCATGGCCGGTTCGCTGGTGCCGCTGCTGTTCCACGACGGCAAGGGCTACGTGGGAGCGGTCGCCGCGCTGCGCGTGACCTCGCTCGCGATCCCGTTCGTGTTCCTCAACCTGCACGCGCGCTACCTGCTCGCGGCGATCGGCCGCCAGCGCGTCTACCTCGTGGCGGTGTGCGTCGGGCTGGTGGCGAACGTCGTCGGCTGCGCCCTCACGGCGCGCACGTTCGGCGCGCTCGGCGCGGCGTGGACGTTCGTCGGGGCCGAGATCCTCGTGTTCGCCGTGTGCCAGGCGTCGCTTGCTTCAACCGTGCCGCTGTCGACGCTGCTCGCCCAGGCGTGGAGGCCGCTGGCCGCCGCACTGCTCATGGGGCTCGCCGTGGCCAATGCGAGGTGGGCAGGGCTCGTCGGGGAAGTCGCGATCGGGGCGGTGACCTATGCCGCGGCGCTCGTCATCACCCGCGCGCTCTCGCGCGAGGAGTGGAAGGTGCTGCGCGGCGTGCTGGCGACATTCCGGCCAAGGCGGTCGGCACGGCTCGCGCAGCGCACAGGGCAAGCTTGAGCGGGGGAGAGATGTCCGTGGAGACGTGGATGGAACGAGCGAAGGTGCTGACGGGCACATACGGATCGAACGGAAACGCGCGCGCGGCCGCGGGCTGCGGCGACGCGGCCGCGAACGTGCTCGCCACGCTCTCGGTGGACGGCACTTCGACCGCGGCCATCGATGCGCGGCTCGCCGAGCTGGCGTCGCTGCCGTACGTCACCTCGGTGCTGGGGCTTCCCGACCGCCACCAGAAGGGCGCGATGGAGGTGCCCTCGAGCATCGGCATCGCCACGCGCGGCGTGATCGTGCCCGAGTTCACGTCGGTCGCGGTGAACGACGGCATGGGCGTGGTCGCGACCGACCTGCACGTGCGCGACCTGACGCCGGGGCGCATCCACGCGCTGCTCACGCGCATCGGCTCGCGCGCGGCCGGGCACGTGTTCGAGCGCAACCGCTACAGCATCACGTCGGACCTGCTCCGCCGCGTGCTCGTCGACGGCGGCCGCGCCGTGGCCGCGCGCTACGGCCTCGATCCCTCGGTCGTCGAACGGATGGAGAACGGCGCGCGCATCGAGCTGCCGGGCGACCCCGAGCGCGCGATCCGCCGCTGCGTGCCGCCGGCGCTGCTGAACGCCCGGCTCGTCGCCTCGGAGATGGGGCTCAACTTCGGCGGCAACCACTTCCTCGAGCTGCAGGTCGTGGACGAGGTTCGTGACGCCGCGCTCGCCGCGCGCTGGGGGCTCAAGCCGGGCCAGGTCGTCATGATGTACCACCTGGGACCGGGGCCGTTCAGCGGCACGCTGCTCCACCACTACTCGCTGCGGACCAAGCTCGACGGCCGCCGCGCGCCCGCGTTCTTCCTGTCCAAGCTCGGGTTCCACTACCTCCAGCGCATGGGCGAGGGAAGCGCCGCCGCCAAGTGGCGCACGCACTTCCGCCGCAACGGCTGGACGCCGATCGAGGCCGCCTCGCCCGAGGGCGAGGCGTTCCGCGCCGCGATGGCGATGGCCATGAACTTCGGCTACGCCTACCGTCTCGCCACCGTGCGCGCCATCGTCGACGGCCTGCGCGAGTGCCTGTCGCCGACCGTGCGCACCGAGCTGCTGTGCGACATCTCGCACAACAGCATCACCGAGGAGTCCGTCGGTGGCGAACCCGCGTGGGTGGCGCGCCACAACGCCTGCCGGCTCGTGCCGGGCCGGCCGACGATCGTCGCCGGCGCCTGGGACGTGCCGTCCTGGCTCGGCTTCGGCGTCAGCGACAGCGGCGGTCACATGCACTCCTACGACCACGGTGCCGGTCACCTGATCGAGACCGCGCGCGCCGCGGGCCGGTTGAGCGCCGCGCGCGACATGGTGCTGCGCGTGCGCATGACGCGTGGCCGGAACGCCCGCATCGTGAGCTCGCGCCAGGTCGCGGTGATGCACCCCACGCCCATCGACGCGCTCATGGCCCGGCTCGAGGCACACGAACTCATGCGCCCGGTGGTCCGCCTGCGGCCCATCGGCAACCTCAAGAACTGAGCCCCGGCGCTCTCGACGCGCTCACGGGACCCCACGATGCTCTCCCCGCACGAGATCCGCGAGGTGTGCCAGGCCGGCAAGGACCGCGACCCGGGCTGGTACCGCATCCATCGCCGGCTCTCGATCCACGTCACCGCGCGGCTGCTGCAGACGCAGATCACGCTCGGCCACGTCTCCGCGCTGATGCTTTCGCTCGGCGTGGCCGGCGCGGTGCTGAACGCGTCGCCGCACCTGCTCGTGAACGCGCTGGGCTGGGCGTGCCTCTACGGCGCGTTCCTGCTCGACAAGATCGACGGCGAGATCGCCCGCTTCCGCCGGCAGGAGTCGGTGATCGGCATCCTTCTCGACCGCTTCCATCACCGCATGGTCGAGCCGCTGCTGTTCCTCGCGCTGGGCTGGCGCGCATTCGGCGCCACGCACTCGCTGCTGCCGCTGATCGCCGCGCTGGCCGCGATGCTGGCGGCGAACATCGTCGAGGAGACGCAGCACCTGCCCGCCTACATCGCCGCCAAGTTCGCGCGCGAGAAGCGCGCCTGGCCGGTCTCGGGCCGCGCGCCGTCCGCCGGCTGGGAGCGCGTGGCGCCGTGGATGCGCTCGCTCAAGACGTTCCGCACGTTCATCACCGTGCTGCCGCTCGCGGCCGCCGCGGAGCTGCTGGAGGCGCTCACGCGCCAGCCGGTCACCACGTGGCTGCTGGTGACGAGCGCGGTGGCGCTCTGGGTGTACGCCCTGTTCCAGGCCGGCTACTACGTGGCCGGCCGGCTCGAGCTCGAGATCGACGAGCACATCCGCCAACTGCCGGCGCTGCCCGAGCCCGGGAACGCCCCGGTGGAGGCGGCCGCAGCGAACGAGCTGCCGGCGGTCCCGCAGGCGATCATCGAGCCGATCGTGGTCCATGACGGAACGTCGGCGCGCACGGGGACCGCCTGGCCGCTCCCCAGGCGGCGACGCTCGGTCACGGTGGCGTTGGAGCACGCCGACGCCGAGCGCGACCGGCCACGGACCCACGCCGAGCCGGAATTCCCCGAGGTCGAGAGCCCGGCGCCCAACGGCGCGCCCGATCGCAAGCCCGGTCCCGGACCGCTCGCGGTCGTCCTGCTCCTCGCCCTGCTCGCGGGCAAGGCCTCGGCCGGCACGTACTACGTCGACGGCTCGAGCCCGCAGTGCTCGAGCGCGGGACCCGGCACGCCCGACCAGCCCTACTGCACCATCTCCGCCGCGATCGCCGCGCGCGGCACGGCGGGCAACACCATCCTCGTCCAGCCCGGGATCTATCGCGAGACGATCACGTTCCCGGCCTCGGGCACGTCGCTCGCCCCGATCGTGCTCCGCGCGAACGGCGCCGGCGTGATCATCGACGGCGCCGACGACCTCTCCGCCCCGGGCCAGTGGGTGCAGTTCTCGGGCAACGTCTGGCTGGCCGCGGGCGTCAACTGGTCGCCGGGGCAGGTGTTCGCCGACGGGGCGCGGCTCACGGCGGCGAGCAACCCGCCGAACTCGCTCCCGTCCGGGACGTTCCGCTTCGTGCCCAACGACGGGCTCTACGTGAACGCCGGCGGCGGGAACCCGGGGCTCCACAACGTGCAGGCGAGCCGCCGGGCGAACGCGTTCGTGATCTCGAACAAGTCCTGGATCACGATCCAGGGCTTCACGGTGACGCGCACGGACGAGCGCTCGTTCAACATCAAGAGCGGCGCGAGCGACCTGGCGATCCTCGATTGCACGGTCACGTTCTCGAACCGGTACGGCATCTACCTCAACAACTGCGCGCGCGTGCGCATCGCCGGCAACGTGGTCACGGACAGCAACAACCACGGCATCATCCTCACCGCGGGCTCGACCGGGTGCGTGATCGAGGACAACGAGGGCGCGCGCAACGCGGTCCCGGGCGCGCGCTCCGCGAACGGCCTCTACCTCTACGGCTCGAGCAGCAACACGATCCGCCGCAACCGCTGGCACCACAACCAGGACACGGGCCAACACTTACAATCCGCCTCGAACAACAACCTGTCGTACAACAACGTCAGCTGGAGCAACGGCGACCACGGGTTCGACCACGTCGGAGCGAGCGGCACGCACCACCTGAACGACGTGGCGTACGGCAACTTCAAGGACGGGTTCTCGATCGAGGGCACCTCGCCGAACACGCAGCTCGCGAACTGCATCGCGGTGAACAACGGGGTGACCACGGGCGAGTTCGACCTCTGGGTCGACCCGACGTCGACGTCGGGCTTCGTCTCGAACGACAACATCTTCTGGAACTCCACGAGCCAGAGCCCGTTCAAGTACATCGGTACGCTGTACTCGACGCTCGCCGCCTACCAGGCCGCGAGCGGCCAGGATTCGCGCTCGCTCCAGGCCGACCCGGGCTTCGTGAACCCCGCCGCGGGGGACCTCCACCTGCTCGCCGGCTCGCCGGCGATCGACAGCGGCAACTCGTTGTCGCTGGAGTGGTCGGCCACCGACGCCGGCGGCTCCGCGCGCTTCGACGACCCCGCCACGGCGAACACCGGGCTGGGGCCGATCGCGTGGTCGGATCGCGGCGCGTTCGAGTACCGGGCGGGCGGAGCGCCGCCCGTGGCCGTGCTCGCCGCGAACCCGCCGCTCGCCACCGCGCCCGCGCTCGTCACGCTGGACGCCTCGGGCTCGAGCGATCCCGACAACGACCCGCTCTCGTATCGATTCGATTTCGGCGACGGCACGAGCGAGGGCCCGCAGCCGTTCCCGAGCGCCACCCACATCTACGCCGCCGGCACGTACACGGCCACGGTGACCGTGACCGATGGCTCCGGCCTCAGCGACAGCGCGTCGACCCCGGTGATCTCCAACCACCGGCCGCTGGCCTCCCTCGCCGGCTCGCCCGTCGTCGGGCGCGCGCCGCTCAGCGTGGGGCTCGATGCCTCCGGCTCGAGCGACGCCGACGGGCTCGTCGTCTCCTACACGTTCGACTTCGGCGATGGCACGGTCGTGGGCCCGCAGCCCGCGGCCACGGCCGCGCACCTCTACACCACGGGTCAGTGGCAGGCGACGGTCACGGTGACCGACGACCGCGGCGCCGTGTCGCTGGCCTCGGCGCCGCTCGCCGTGAGCGTGGCCCCGCCGAACCAGCCACCCGTGGTCGTGGCGCCGGCCCTCGTCACGGTGACCGAGGGCGACACGGTCTCGGTGCCGGTCACCGTGACCGACGCCGACGGCGATCCGATCCTCGACCTCCTGCCGAACCTCGCGAGCCTGCCGTCCGGGGACGATGCGGTGTTCACGCCGGTGGCCGACCTGAGCGGCGGCCAGCTCGTCTGGCACACCACGTACGCCGACTCCGGGACCTACCTGGTGACGTTCGTCGCCGACAACGATCTCTCCGACACGGCGTCGACCGTGATCCACGTCGTCAACGCCGACCGGGCGCCGCTCGTGACCGCGCCGGCTCCGGCGTTCGAGCTCGGCGAGGGCGTGCCGTTCTCGCTCGGCGTCACCGCCGTGGACCCGGATGGCGACGCGATCGCGACGCTGGTCGCGAACGTCTCGCCCGCGCCTGCGGGCGCGGCACCGGTGTTCACGCCGGCGCCCGGCGCCGGCTCGGGCACGCTGGCGTGGACGCCGTCGTTCGTCGACTCGGGCACGTACACGGTGACGTTCACCGCGGCGAATGCCCTCCAGGGCTCCTCCACGGTGACGCTCCATGTCGGCAACGTCGACCGCGCCCCGGTGGTCACCGCGCCGGCGACCGCGCACGTCGCGATCGGCAGCCCGATCGCGCTCAACGTCGGCGCCAGCGATCCCGACGGCGATCCCATCGATTCGCTCACCGCGAGCCTCGCCGGCCTGCCGGCGGGCCACACGGCCACGTTCACGGCGGCAGCCGACGCCAGGTCGGGCGTGCTCGCCTGGACGCCCGCGCCCGGGGACACGGGCCATTACACGCTCGTCTTCACGGCGGCCAACGCGCTCGGCGGCTCGGCGACCACGGTGCTCGCGGTCACGCCACCGAACCTCGCGCCGACCGCGGCGCTCTCGGCGACGCCCCGGACCGGCAACGCGCCGCTCAACGTGAGTGCCAACGCCTCGGCCTCGAGCGATCCCGACGGCGGCAGCCTCTCCTATCGGTTCGAGTTCGGCGACGGCGTCGTCCTGGGACCGCAGGCGTCGCCGCTCGCCAGCCACAAGTACGCCGCCGGCACGTGGACCCTGCTCGTGAGCGTGACCGACCCCGACGGCGGGGCGAGCAGCGCCAGCACGGTGCTGACCGTGGCCCCCACGGGTCCGGGCCTGAACCTCGTCCTCAATCCTTCGTTCGAGTCGAACACCACCGGGTGGGGCCGCTACGGGGCTTCGTCGTTCGCGCGCGCCGGCGGTGGCTTCGACCGCAACTTCTGCCTGAGGGTCCGCGGCCCCGCGAACCTGGGCCCGTTCGGCATCGACGACAGCACGAACTGGGTGGCGAGCGTGCCCACGAGCGGCACGCGCTGGCGTTTCACGGCCTGGGTGCGCGCGGGCTCGTCGCGCGGCTCGGCGAGGCTTCGGGTCCGCGAGCTGGCCGGCGGCACGCCGCTCGGGGACGTCGTCGTCTCCGCGCCGGTCCCGCTCACGGCGACCTGGCAGCCGCTGAAGGCAGAGATCGTCGCCACGGCGAGCGGCTCGACGCTCGACTTCCAGATCGTCGACGAGCCGCTGGCCGCGGGCGAGGTGTTCGACGTGGACAACGTCGCCATCCACATCATCCCCGCGACCGCGTCGTCGACGCCGGTCACAACGAGCGAGACGCCCACCGAGACGCCCGACAGCCGCGGCCAGATGGGTGGCGCGCCGCCCGGCGCGGGGCCTGATGTCCCGGCGACCACCGCCCCCGCTCCGGCACCCGCCAGCGCGGCCGCCGCTCCGGCCCCGTCGGCGCGGTTCGCGGTGTGGATCGAGCCCGGCCGGCCGGCACCCGGCGCCACGCTCTCGTTCACGACGACCGTCCCCGGCCCGGTGCGCATCGACCTCTTCGACCTCGCGGGACGTCGCGTCCGGCGCGCGCTCGATGAGCCGTCCGTGGCACCGGGATTGCACAACGTAACTTTGGATGGCCGCGGCGACCAAGGCGAACGGCTCGGGAGCGGCGTCTACTTCTATCGCGTGCAAGCCATTGAGCGCGTGGTCAGCGGACGGTTCCTACTGGTGCGCTGATCCCGGCGGCGGGCGTGCTCGGGTGCGCACGCGCAACGCTGGGGCAAACCACCATGTGCGGCATCGCGGGCAAGCTCAGCTTCGAGCAGGGCCGGGGCGTGGAGCCGGGGCTCATCGAGCGCATGTGCGAGGTGCTCGCCCATCGCGGCCCCGACGACGGTGGCATCTGGTATGACGGGCCGATCGGGCTCGGCCATCGCCGGCTGAGCGTCATCGACCTGAGCGAGGCCGGCCGCCAGCCGATGTGCAACGAGGACGGCTCGCTGTGGGTCGTCCTGAACGGCGAGATCTACAACTTCCCCGAGCTGCGCCACGAGCTCGAGCAGCAGGGCTACCGCTTCCGCACGCGCACCGACACCGAGGTGCTGCTCCAGCTCTACCACCGCGACGGCGTCGACTGCCTGCACCGGCTGCGCGGCATGTTCGCGTTCGCGATCTGGGACGTGCGCCGGCGCGAGCTGTTCCTCGCGCGCGACCGCGTCGGCAAGAAGCCGCTCTGCTACCACGCCGACGCCCACGGCATCACGTTCGCCTCCGAGATCAAGGCGGTGCTCCAGGATCCCGAGGTGGACCGCGAGCCGGACCCGGTGGCGATCCATCACTACCTCACCTACCAGTGCGTGCCCGCGCCGCTCTCGGCGTTCAGCGGCGTGCACAAGCTGCTCCCCGGGCACTACCTGCTCGCCCGCGACGGCCGCTACACGGTGCAGCGCTACTGGAAGCTGTCGCATCGGCCCAAGTTCTCCCCGCGGAACGAGCACGAGCGGCGGGCGCTCGAGGTCGAGCTGCTCCAGCGCCTCGACGAGGCGACCGCGCTGCGCATGGCCAGCGACGTGCCGATCGGCGCGTTCCTGTCCGGAGGCGTGGACTCGAGCGCGGTCGTGGCGTTGATGAGCGACCGCTCGAGCGAACCGGTGCGCACGTTCTCCATCGGGTTCGAGGACGGCGACTACAACGAGCTGGCGCACGCCCGCAGGGTGGCCGCGCACTTCGGTGCCGATCACACCGAGTTCGTGGTGCGCGCGAATGCGCTCGAGGTGCTGCCGCAGCTGGTGTGGCACTTCGACGAGCCGTTCGCGGACGCCTCCGCGATCCCGACCTGGCACCTGTCGAGGCTGGCGCGCGAGCACGTCACCGTGGTGCTGAACGGCGACGGCGGCGACGAGAGCTTTGCCGGCTACGACCGTTACGTGGCGAACCAGTTCGCCGGCCGGCTCGCGCCGCTGCGACCGGTGCTCGGCAGCCGGGCGTTCCGGCGGGCGCTGGACCTGCTGCCGCACGGCTCGACGTCGGCGAGCGCGCGCTGGCGCCTCAAGCGCTTCGTCGAACAGCTCGGGCGCGAGCCGCACGAGCGGAACGCGGCGTGGCTCGCCCACTTCGATCTGGGTGCGAAACACGAGCTCTACTCCGCGGCGTTCCGGCAGTGGGCGGGCACGCGCGACGCCGAGGAGATGCTCTACGCGCGCTATCGCGAGGCGGACGCGGACAACCTCACGGACGCCATGCTCTACGCCGACGTCACCACCTACCTGCCCGACACGCTGCTCGTGAAGATGGACATGATGACCATGGCGCACGGGCTCGAGGCCCGCTCACCGTTCCTGGATCACTCGTTCATGGAGTTCGCCGCGCGGCTGCCGGTGGACATGAAGCTCGATGGCCGGAACACCAAGGTGGCGCTCAAGCGCGCGCTGCGCGGCGTGCTGCCCGCCGAGGTGCTGCGCCGCCGCAAGATGGGCTTCAACGCGCCGATCGATCGCTGGCTCCGCCGCGAGCTCAAGGAGCTGTCCTACGACCTGCTGCTGTCGCTGCGCGCGCGCGGGCGCGGCTACTTCCAGCCGCGCTTCGTGGAGCGGATGCTGCGCGAGCACGCCCAGGGCACGCGCAACTGGCACGTGCAGATCTGGAACCTGATGATGCTCGAGTACTGGCATCGCACGTTCGTGGACGAACCGGCGACCGCGATGGTGCGTCCGGCGTGAGCGGGCGCGCGCTGGACTCAGCGCGGGCGCGGGGCCTTGGCCTGGGGGCGCAGCAGGACCACGCTGGTATCGCGCGCGTCGTAGACGTAGTCGTTGATCACGCTCTTGCTGCCGCAGCCGGAGCCGCAGTCCTCGGCCCAGTCGCTCGCGAACAGCACGCGGCGGCCGTCGGGCGACGGCACGGGGTGGGCCTCGGAGCGGTAGATGCTCGCGGTGCTGTGGTAGTGCCCGAACCGCTCCACCCGGCCGCTGCCGTCCAGCTTCACGGCCAGGATCTCGCCGCTGAACCGCTTGCGGAACATGCCGCGCGCGTAGCTGACGTAGACCCAGCCCGGGCGGGCCGTGTTGCGCGCGGAGGCGTGCATGAAGCTGGCCTCGTTGTCGGGATCGGTGAGCGGCGTGACCTTGCCGTCGCGCAGCCGCACCTTCACGGTGCGACCGATGCGCGAGCCGGGGCAGGCGCGGCCGCCGATCAGCACGTCCTCGTTCCCGTCGAACGGGTCCAGTGCCATGTCGGCGTGCTTGAGCGGGAACACCCAGCCGTTCGGACGCGCCGCGAACGAACCGCAGCGGAGCGAGTTCGCGGCCATGTTGTGCGGGCGGATCACGAGGTTCGAGTCGACCTCGAAGATGCGGTGCAGGTCGCAGAGCGTGTCGCAATCCACGCCGCCGCTGCCGAACTTGAAGTCGATGTAGCGGCCGGAGGGCGAGATGCTTATGTTGCCGTTCGGGCAGAAGTTCGGATCGCCGGTCTTGAGGCTGCACGGCTCGAACGTGTAGACGGGGCCGATGCGCGCGGCCGGGTAGGGGCGCAGGCGGGGTCCGCGCGGGTCCATGTCCACGACGACCATGCGCGTGCTGTCGGAGATCACGACGTAGCGGCCGTCGGCGGAGACGTTGCCCTCGCCGGAGCCGATGCCGTAGTCGGCCGGGAACGGCAGCTTCCACGACCGCGTCTTCTTGCAGTTCACGACGTCGAACCACATCAGCTCCGTGCCCGCCTTGTTCACCGCGATCTGCTCGTTCGCGTGGGCGGGGCTCGGGTGCCAGCGGTAGTCCCAGTTGTCGTAGGCGTCGCACGGCGTGAACAGCGGCTGGTAGGTCTCGCCGTCGAGGATGATCGGCGAGGACTTGGCGGCGCCCTTGCGGTTCTGCACCAGGAGCAGCCTGCCGGTGGCATTCCACGGTTGCTGCTTCGAGTAGACGTGTCGCGCGTCGGTGCCCCACACGCCGGCCACGGGCGCCACCGGGGTGCCGGGATCGTTCGTCACCCGCATGAGCCGGGTGCGGAACGTCGGATCGACCGACGGGGCGAGGTAGCTGGGCCTCGCGACCTGGGGCGCAGCGATGATCCGCGACGAGTCGGTGAGCGTGCCGGTCATGCCCGGCGCGAGCTGCGCGCGCGCGACGCAGGCCCACGCGAGCGCAAGACCTGCCACAAGACCTGCCAGGAGATCGGCCACGACATGAGCTGGGCTCACGGTGCGGCGCTGTTTCGCGGCGGGGACGCGCGGCGTGGGGATCAGCATGTGTTGTTCAGTGTAGCACGCACCGATCGCATCGCGGTCCGTGCGCGGACAGCTTTCGGTCAAACTTTTCCGTGTCGGTCATTCGAGGGGAGAACATGATGCTCGGGCTTCACGCGATCCTGGGGCGCGCGGATCGCACGCGCCCGCTGCTGTTCGTCGTTGGCGCGCTCGCGCTCGCCAGCCTGCTGGCGGCGGCGCCGGCGCGGGCCAACGACACGTGGTACGTCGACAACACCAACGCCAAGTGCTCGGACACCGGCCCGGGCACGAAGCAGAAACCGTACTGCTCGATCGGCGCGGCACTCGCCGCGCACCGCGACTCCGGCGTCACCATCGTCGTCCGCGGGGGGCCCTACCGGGAGAAGGTGGTGATCAGTGCGACCGGCTCCGGGGGCTCGCCGATCGTCGTGCGCACCGACGGTTCGCCGGTGGTGATCGACGGCAGCGATGACTTCTCGCAGGCGGGGCAGTGGGTGTCGTCGGGGAACACCTGGCACGCCGCGGCGGTGACGTGGGATCCCGTCCACGTGTTCGCCGATGGCGTGCGTCTCCAGCCGTCCACGGACCAGCCTTCGCACCTGCAGGCCGGCGAGTGGCGCTGGATCGACGGGTCCGGCCTCTACGTGAACGTGGGGGGCGGCAACCCCGCTTCGCATGCGGTCGCGGTGGGGCACCGCACGCACGGGTTCTTCATCAGCGGCCGCTCGCACGTGTTCATCGACGGCTTCACCATCCAGCGCGCGCAGGACATGGGCGTCGAGCTGGTCGGCGTCTCGGACGTGGTGGTGAAGCGCAACGTCGTCCGCCAGTGCGGCTCGGCCGGCATCGGCGCGCGCTCCAGCGTGCGCGTGCAGGTGTTCGGCAACAGCGTGAGCGAGAACGACCACCACGGCATCGAGTTCCGCAACGGCGTCACGCAGTCGATCATCGACGGCAACGAGTCGTTCGCGAACGCCCACCAGGGCCTGGCCTGGGCGACCGGCATCTACCTCGCCGGCTCGTCGGGTAACCGCGTCGAGAACAACCGGCTGCACGACAACCAGGACAGCGGCTGCGAGGTCCAGTCCGGCTCGAACGACAACGTCCTGTCGCAGAACATCTCGTGGTCGAATGGCGACCACGGCTTCATGCAGCTCTACTCCACGGGCACGTTGATGCTGAACGACGTCGCCTGGGGGAACCACACCGAGGGCTTCTCCGTCGAGGGCAGCTCCACCGGGACGCGGCTCTACAACTGCATCTCGCTCAACCGCGCGCTCGCCCAGGAGACCTACTGCATGTTCGTGGACAGCTCGTCCACGCCCGGCTTCGACGCCGACCACAACATCTACTGGAACATCGCCGAGCAGCCGCCGATCAAGTTCGGCAAGGTGAAGTACGCGAACGTCGCGGCGTTCCAGGCCGCGACCGGCATCGGCCCGAGCTCGTTCGGCGCCGACCCGCGCTTCGTCGACGCCGAGCACGGCGACTTTCACCTGCGCGCGGACTCGCCGGCCATCGACGCCGCGACCACGTCGATCCCCGGCTGGCAGCAGCTCGACGCGGACGGCTTCATGCGCATGGACGCCCCGGACACGCCGAACACCGGCGAGGGACCGGTGGGCTACGCCGATCGCGGCGCGCTCGAGTTCCAGGCCGGCGTGCTCGCGGTGGGCGACCGCGGCGCGGGAGTGTCACTCGCGCTCTCGGGCGCGTTCCCGAACCCGAGCCGGCGCCAGGTGGCGTTCACGCTCCGGCTGGGAAGCGCCGCCGACGTGAGCATCGCCGTCTACGACGTGCTCGGCCGCGAGGTCTGGAGCGAGCGGGGAGTGCGCCCCGCGGGCACGAGCACGCTGGGCTGGTCGCTCACCGGCGCCGGCGGCGCACGCGTGCCGAACGGCCTCTACCTGGCCCGGGTGCGGCACGGGAACGAGACGGCGCAGGTGAGGTTCGTGGTCGCGCGCTGACCCTGGCGGGGCGTCCAGAGGCCGCCCACCCAATAAGAAAAAGGTCGTGCTGCGAAGAGTCTTCGCAGCACGACCCGAAAAAAGCGGGGGCGGGTGCCAGCGTATACACCCGCCCTCCGTCAACGGCGCTCTGGAGCTTGGGGTCTCCCGCGCCTCGAACTGCCGGAGCGGCAGCGGGGGCCGCACCCGCTGCTCGCTCGCGGCAGCAATACGAGTGGTCGAAACCGAAGCTCCGATCCACTCGTGTACGGTCCTCGAGGTTGCCCTCGAGGTTCGTACGTCGCCCGGAACGGCGCGATTCCAAAGATGCCATGCAGGGAGGACCTACTCCGGGGGGCAGAGGCCCCTCGCATGGAATCGCGCCGAACGTTCCGGACGTCCGACTCTCTCTCGTTACGCCAGACATGTATTGCAAGCTGGATGCCAAGGGTCGGTGGGAGCGTGTCGGCGAGGTCTGACTGCGGCTTACGCCATTCGCACCATCGGTCAACAAGCAGAAATCGATGATCTGGGCGTGTCGATTCCACAATCGGCGCGGTTTTTCGGCGGGAACGACCGCCGGTTTCAGTCGGCGGTCGCCCCGGGCTGGCCGACGCCGCGGCCCGCAGCCTCGTACACGCTGAGGCGCGTGTAGAGCGTCTTGAGGCCGATGCCCAGCGTCTCGGCGGTGCGGCGCTTGTCGCCGTTGAACTCGGCGAGCGTCGCGAGGATGAGCCGGCGCTCGGTCTCCTCGAGCGACGACCCCACCGGCACGTGCAGCACCGAAGCCTGGCCCGGGCCACTCGGCCTCGAGCGCCCGCCGGTGATGGCGATCAGGTCGGGGCCGATGACCGAATCGGCGAGGATGGCGGCGCGCTCGACCGCGTTCTTGAGCTCGCGCACGTTCCCCGGCCAGTGATGGTCGATCAGCTTCTCGATCGCCTCCGGCGACCAGCGCTTCGTCGTCTTGTCGCGGCCGTTGATCTTGCCCAGGAAGTGGTCGGCGAGCAGCTCCACGTCCTCGCGACGGTCGCGCAGCGGTGGCATGGCGATCGGGAACACGTTGAGCCGGTAGTAGAGGTCCTCGCGCAGCTTGCCGTCCCGCACCGCGCGGCCCGCGTCGCGGTTCGTGGCCGCGATCACGCGCACGTCCACGGGCACCGTGTCCGAGGCGCCGACGCGCAGCACGGAGCTGGTCTCGAGCACGCGCAGCAGCTTGGCCTGGAGGTCCATCGGCATGTCGGTGATCTCGTCCAGGAACAGCGTGCCGCCGCTCGCTTCCTCGAAATAGCCCCGGCGGCGCGAGTCGGCGCCGGTGAAGCTGCCCTTCTCGTGCCCGAACAGCTCGCTCTCGATGAGCGTGGACGACACGGCGCTGCTGTTGACACCGAGGAACGCGGACGAACGGCGCCGGCTCAGCAGGTGGATCGTCTCCGCCGCCAGCTCCTTGCCGGTGCCGCTCTCGCCGGTCAGCAGCACGCTCGCCTCGGTCGGCGCGACGCGCTCGATGAGGTCGTAGACGCGGTCCATCGCCGGCGAGCGGCCGACCAGACGGCCGAAGCGTCCGAGCTGGCGCAGCTCGTCGCGCAGGCCGCGCGCCTCGGCGCGGTACTGGCGCGTCCGGGCCACGGCCGCGAGCAGCGTGCGCAGCCGCTCGCGGTCCACGGGCTTCGTCAGGTAATCGAGCGTGCCCACGCGCAGCGCCTGCACGGCCGATTCCACGCTGGCGTTGCCGGTCATGACGATGAAGTCGCAGCGCGCCGCCAGCTCCTCGTCGCGCAGCAGCTCGATGCCGTCGCCGTCGGGCAGCCCGATGTCGAGCAGGACGACGTCGGCATTCGCCTCAGCCAGCATGCGCTGCGCCTGCGCGCGATCGGCGGCGAAGCGGACGTCGTAACCCTCCCGGGTCACGAGCAACCCGAGGCTGTCACGCAGCCCCTCGTCGTCCTCGACGATCAGTGCGGAGAACCGGGCCATGTCCCCATTCTACCGTCAGCGCCGCGCGAACGCGCGCGGCGGCTCGTTGAGCTCCACCCAGTAGCGTGCCGTGTCGACCACGTAGCTGCCCGGGGATTCCGCGTCCATGCGCTTGACCACGTAGCTGTTCGCCCCGAGCTCGTAGCTCCTGGCCACGTCCTCGGGCTGGTTCGAGGTGGAAACCACGACGACCGGCAGCTCCCGCGTGCGCTCGTGCTCGCGGATCTGGCGCAGCACGTCCAGCCCGCTCAAGCCGGGCATGCGCAGGTCCAGCATGACCACGACCACCGTGTGCGGCGCGGCCGGCTCGACGCCACCCGGCTTGAGGCCGAGCACGCGCAGCGCCTCGTCCCCGTCGCGCGTGACGCGCACGTCCGCGTGCAGCTTCGCGCGCTCGATCGCGCGTCGGGCCACGTATAGATAATCCTCGTCATCGTCGACCAGCAGGACCCCCGGAAACAGGTTCATCGTTCCTCCTATTCGGCAGCGTGAACCAGAACCGCGCCCCGTTCACCCCATCACTCTCGGCACCCACTCGGCCGCCGTGCGCACGGACGATCTTCGCCACGATCGCCAGGCCCAGCCCCGTGCCGGCGAACTTCCGCTTCGACGGCTGCTTCAGGAACGGCTGGAACACCGCGTCGCCGAGCGCCGGGTCGAAACCCTCACCGGTGTCCGTCACAGAATAGACGTTTTCACGCGCCTCCATGCGGCCGGAGATCACCACGCGCCGCGGCTCCTTCCCGTGCGTGAACTTGACCGCGTTGCTGAGCAGGTTGTGGAACACGCGGCCCAGCATCTGCGGATTGCCCTGTGCAGGCGGCAGCTCGTGCACCTCGAACCGCACGGCGCCGCCGTCCACGCTCGCGACCACGACCTCGGCGCAGGCCTCGCGGGCCAGCGCGGTCATGTCCAGCATCAGCTTCGGCGCGGCGACCTGGCCGGCCGAGACGAACTTCACCAGCTGGTCCAGCAGGTCGCGGGCGGACAGCATGGCCGCCTGGATGCGTTGCAGATGGTCGATCGAGGCGGCGTCGAGCCGCGATCGGTTGTCCTCGAGGACGATTCCCGAGAAGTTGACGACCGTCGCGATCGGCGTCCGCAGGTCGTGCGAGATCGCGTGGCCGAACGCTTCGACCTCGGTCAGTGCCTCGCGTAGCTCGACGGAGGCGGCGCGCAGCGCCTGTTCGATCTGGGAGCGCTCGTACACGGCAGCGGCCAGCACCAGAGTGCTCACCGCGGCGACGGAGAGGAAGATCTGGAGCAGCCGCAGCCAGTCGTTGAGCGCGACCGAGTCCGCGACGAGCGCGCCGCGCAGCGTGCCGGTCACCGCGATCGCCGCGAGCGCGAAGACGCCCGCGGCCGCGGTGCGCGGATCGAAGCGGTAGGCGATCCACGTCAGGATCGGCATGCACAGGAACTTGAGCTCGACCGGGTGAACGCTCACCGGCGCGATCCAGCCGAAGACGTTCTGCCCGGCCGCGAGCAGCGCCGCGAACACGCACACGGCCTCGATCACCCGGCCGCGCGTCCACGTCGTGCGCGGGACGCCGTTCCAGAGCAACATCAACGGTGCGACCACGACCGCCCCGCCCATGTCCCCGAGCCACCAGGTCGTCCAGATCGGGCCGAAGCGCGACCACGGCGCATCGCCCGCGAGCGTCAGGCTCGAGACCCCGAGCGTGGCGCTGATGGTTGTGGCGAGCACGCCGGCGAGCGCGGTGAAGCGGAACGCGTCGAGGCCGGTGAGGAACGCGTCGCGGCCGTGGGCGTAGCGGTTGACGAGCCAGGCGCCGGCCAGCGCCTCGAGCGTGTTGCCGGCCGCGATCCCGAGGCACGTCGCCACCGAGCCGTGCGTGGTGATGTTGGCGACGAACGCTCCCACGGCGATCGCGGGCCAGGCGCGGTAGCCGAGCAGCAGCAGCCCGGCGAGCGCGATCCCGGTCGGGGGCCAGACCGCCGTGGCGCTGGCATGGACGATCGCGAGCATCAGCCCCAGCTTCGCCGCCGCGAAGTAGCTGACGCTCAGCGTGAGCAGGATCGCGACGCGCTGGAACGGCCAGGCCATCGCCGGCAGGCCGGCGCGCGCGGCAGGGCCGCCGACCGGTACGGCGGCGCCCTCCTCGACGGGGGGCACGGCGCCGATGGACCGGGCCCCCGGAGGCGCGGACGGCGGGACCTGTGCCATGCGTGGCTCCCCTCTGTGGCCTGAAGCCTACAACTTAACCGCCGGTCGGCTCCGGGGCCAAGGGGATTTCGCGGCGCGCACCGCGGTGCGCGTGCGCGACGTCGGGAGTGTCAGTGCCCGAGCGCGCGACCGCTGAGTACGACGCGGAATACGAACCACACCACCGACAGCGCGGGCAGCAGCATCACGCCGCACCACATGAGGTGGATGACCCGCCGCGTGGCCAGGTAGCGACGCAGCTCGGTCACGAAGCGCACGAGCCCGGCGATGAGCATGAGCGGCAGCAGCACCGGCAGCCACATGAGGGCCAGGAACGCCCAGTCCTCGAGCCGCGACGCCCACGTCTGGTGCAGGCCATGCGCGCCGCGCGCCGCCTCCGCGAGCCGCGGCGGGCGCTGGCCCAGCGCCGCCCACTGCGCGAGCGCCGCGGGCTTGTCCGGCGTGCGCACGAGCACCTGCTCGCGCGCCAGATCGTAGACCACCCAGGCGCCGTCCGCACAGCACTGCGCCAGCACGAGTGACTGTCCGCGGGACGCGGGAACGCTCAGCCGGCTCAGCGAGCACTCGAGCCCCGCGAAGCGGCCGAAGCGGTCGTTCCGGCGCACGAGCTGGAAGCACGTGTTCCCGCAATCACAGCCGTCGCCGGGATGGATCCAGTGCACGGTCGCGAGGTCGTTGTAGGCGAGGTCGGCGTGACGCTCGGCGAAGCCCGCGGTGGCGAGCGCGGGAGCGGGTGCCAGGCCGAGCGCGGCGGCGAGCAGCCAGCGGGAGGGGAGCATGCCGGCGTTTTCGGCGTCTGCCGGCGCGGCATTGAGCGCGGCCGCACGCTCCGCCGGGGGCGGCATCGCGAGGCTGTAATATGGAAACCAAGCTCGTTCGCACACGCATCGCCCCCCGAGGAGCCCGCATGCGCGCCGTGGCCGCCCGATGACCGTGCCGAGCGCGGTGGAACCGCTCGCCCCGTCACGCGCGACGTCCCGCGTCGACTCGATCGACGTCGTCCGCGGCGTGGTGATGGCGCTCATGGCACTGGACCACGTGCGCGTGTTCTCGGGCGTGCCCGCCGGCGGCCCCACGGCGGCCGTGTTCCTCACCCGCTGGGTCACGCACTTCTGCGCGCCGGCGTTCTTCTTCCTCGCCGGCACGTCGGCGTTCCTGCGCGCGGGAGGCAGGCCGGGCGAGCCTTCGCTCTCGCGCTGGCTCGTGACCCGCGGGCTGGTGCTGGTGGCGCTCGAGCTCACCGTCATCCGGCTGTCGTGGACGTTCAACTTCGACTACGCGCACTACGTGCTCGCCGGCGTCATCTGGGCGCTCGGCGGGTGCATGGTGCTGCTCGCCGGGATCGTCCAGTTGCCCGTGCCGGCGATCGCGACGCTCGGCGTGGTGCTGATCGCGGGGCACGACGCGATCCCGCTGCTGCTCCACGGCCAGGTTTCGGGGCTCCTCGCCACCCCCGCGGGGCCGCTGCTGCGCGTGCTCTATTTCGGCGGCGCGTTCTCGCTCGGCGGCGCGCCCGAGCCCAACGCGTTCGTGCTCTACTCGCTCGTGCCGTGGGTGGGCGTGATGAGCGCGGGCTACGCGTTCGGCACGGTGATGACGCGCGAGCCCGGGGTGCGACGCACGACATGCCTCAAGCTCGGGCTCGTGCTGACGCTCGCGTTCCTCGCGCTGCGCGGCTTCCAGCTCTACGGCGACCGGCCGTGGATGGCGGCGCCCGCCGAGACGCCGTGGGCGCCGGCGTGGATCCGGTTCCTCGCCACCACGAAGTACCCGGCGTCGCTCCAGTTCCTGCTCATGACGCTCGGCCCAACGCTCATCGCGCTCGGCGCGCTCGAGGGCCGGGTCGGCCCGCTGGCGCGCGCGTTCGTGCCGCTCGGGCGCGTGCCCATGTTCTACTACCTGCTCCACATCCCGCTCATCCACCTGGTGGCGCTCGTGGTCGCCACCGCGCGCACGCCGGCGGCGCTGCCGTGGCTGTTCGCGAACCACCCCATGCACCCGCCCGAGCCGCCCGGGGGCTATCGCTGGTCGCTGCCGCTGCTCTACGCGATCACCGTGCTCGTGGTCGCCGCGCTCGTCATCCCGTGCCGGTGGTACGCACGGGCGAAGGCGGAACGGCGGTGGCCGTGGACCACCTACATTTGAGTTGTGCTCGGAAGATTGCTGATGACGGGGTCGGTGTCCCGTTGTCGGCCCGCCGGAGCGCCGGTCTAGAACGCGTACTTGAGCTGGTGGCTGCGGGCGCTGGGGATGC
>Ga0070688_100000296_pt1 | contig 25505 bp, 26 predicted proteins | sample KBSS13HmetaG_FD_64679 | JGI IMG/M metagenome (GOLD analysis project Ga0070688, IMG submission 64679) | Switchgrass rhizosphere microbial communities from Kellogg Biological Station, Michigan, USA - KBS S1-3H metaG | ecosystem: Host-associated > Plants > Roots > Rhizosphere ...
TCGGCACGCTGGTGCTCGCCTGCTGCTGCGCCTCGCCGCTCACCGGCTGCGCGGGCCGGCCGCGGCTGCTCGCCGAAGCGGACGCTCCCGGCGCGGCGGACGTGCACTGGGCGTGTCACGACTCGCTGCTCGCGGTGGCGCTGCACGGCTGGGGCGTGTCACTCGTGGACTCCAGGAGCGGTCGCGAGCAGGCGGCGTTCCGCCTTCCCGAGATCCCGCCCCACGCCGCCCGAGGCCTGGACGTGAGCGCCGCGGGCGAGACGCTTGCGGTCGCCACCGCGGACAGTGTCCGCGTCTTCGCCACACGCGGGCTCCAGCCGCTGCTCGCCGCACCCGGCAACGCCGCTACGCTCGCGCTGTCCGCGGACGGCTCGCAGTTGCTGTGGTCGGACGGCGCGCTCGGCCGACTGATCGAGGTTCAGACCGGCCGCACGCGGTGGCAGGGTACGCTCGCGGCCGGGCCCGGCGCGCTCCTCTGGGCGGAGCCGCTCGCGCACTTCCTCGTGCCGCTCGATCTGCGCGTGATCTCGGCGGCCGAGGACGACTGGCCCAGCTTCACGCTGGACACGTTCGAAGGCGCACGCCCGTGGAAGCTCGCACTCCCATCCGCGGGTACCACGCTCGCGGTGGCGGAATCCACGATGCACGTGTCGATGTGGGACCTGCCGAGCAAGCGCTTCCGTCGGCGGCTCGTGTTCGGCGGCGAGGGCCGGCTCGAACACATTGCGCTCTCGCGCGACGCGCAGCTGCTCGCCACCTCGCTCGGCGGGCGCACGCGCGTGCTGTGGGCGCGCAGCGGCCGCACGGTGGCCGACTGGGCGCCGCACGGCGGCGCGGAGGTCGAGGACCTGGCGTTCTCCGCGGATGGCTCGCGCCTGGCGACGGCGGGCGCCAACGTCGTGCGGACCTGGGCGATGCCGGCCGCGCCTGGAAGGCGTCCCTAGCATGTGCGGGATTGCCGGTTGGTACGCGCGCGATGGCCGCGCCGTGGACGCGGCCGTCGTGCGCGCGATGTGCGCCACGATCGTCCACCGCGGCCCCGACGACGAGGGTGTGCACACGGACGGCGACTTCGGCTTCGGCATGCGCCGGCTCTCGATCGTGGACGTGGCCGGCGGCCACCAGCCCATGACCAGCGAGGACGGGCGCTACGTCCTCACCTACAACGGCGAGATCTACAACCACCCCGCGCTGCGCGCCGAGTTGGAATCCCTGGGCCGGCGCTACCGCACGAACTGCGACACCGAGAGCATCCTGCTCGGCTTCCAGCAGTGGGGCCCCGGGGTGTGGGCACGGCTCGAGGGCATGTTCGCCGCGGCGATCTGGGACGCCCGCGAGCGCACGCTCCACCTGGCGCGCGACCCGCTCGGGATCAAGCCGCTCTACGTTTCACTGCAGAAGGGCGGGCTCGGCTACGCCTCGGAGTTGAAGGCGCTCGTGCCCGTGCCGGGCTTCACGTTCACGCCGGATGCGCGCGCCACGGACCAGTACTTCGCGTTCGGCCACGTACTGGCGCCACACACGATCTACTCGGAGGTGACGAAGCTCGAGCCCGGCTGCGCGCTCACGATCGGGTCCGCGGGCGACCCGCGCACCACGCGCTACTGGCGTTTCCAGTACTCACCGGAACGGGAGGCGCCGGAGGCGCCGGAAGCGGAATACATCGAGCGCTTCCGCGACACGTTCACCGCCTGTGTCCAGCGCCACCTCCAGAGCGACGTGCCGTTGGGCGCGTTCCTCTCGGGCGGCGTCGACTCGTCCGCGGTCGTGGCGGCGATGAGCCGTGTCATGCGCGAGCCCGTGCGCACGTTCACGATCGGGTTCGCCGACGCCGCGCACGACGAGGCCCCGTTCGCGCGCGCGGTCGCCGCGCACCTTCGCTGCCGACACACCGAGCGGCGCGTGGAGCTGGAGGACGCCGCCACACTGCTGCCGCGGCTCGCCGTAGCGTACGACGAGCCGTTCGCCGACCCGTCGGCGGTCCCGACCTGGTATGTGTCGAAGCTCGCGCGCGAGCAGGTCACGGTGGCGCTCTCGGGCGATGGCGGCGACGAGCTGTTCGCGGGCTACGAGCGGCATCGCTCTGAACGGATGCTGGCCGATGGCTCGCCGATGTTCGCGTTCGCGCGCGTGCTGGCGTCCCTCCCGCCGCTCCCGATCGCGCGCTGGAACTACCTGCGCCAGCGCGCCGCGAAGATCAGCGGCGACGCCAGGCTGCCGAGCACGTTCCAGCGCTTCTTCAGCAAGTACCAGCTCCTGCCCCGCCCCGCGCGCGCGGCGCTCTATCGCGCCGAGTTCCGCGCCAAGCTCGAGTCGGGCGACGAGCTGGAGCGGCTGGCGGCCGCCTACTTCCCCACCCCCGTTTCCCGTGATCCCGTCGAGAACCTCTTGTATGCCGACACCGTCGTGCGTCTACCAGACGACATGCTCACGAAGGTGGACCGCGCGAGCATGCAGCACTCGCTCGAGGTGCGCGTGCCGTTTCTTTCTCATGTGCTCGTCCAGTTTGCTGCAACGGTGCCCATCGACCTGAAACTCCGGGGCGCCACCGGCAAGTATCTCGTCCGCAAGGCCTTCGAGCCCTGGCTACCGCCGGGCGCGCTCGACCGTCCGAAGCAGGGTTTCGCGGTGCCGCTCGCTAACTGGGTGCGCGGCGATCTCGGGACCTACGCCGAGTCACTGTGGCGCGACGCGCGCGCGGACGAAGCCGGCGCTCTCGAGCCCGCGGCGGTGGCGGCGCTGTTCCGCGAGCACCGCGAGGCTCGCGCCGACCGCTCGCAGATGCTCTACGCGCTGGCGATGTTCGCGCTGTGGTGGCAGAAGCGGCCGAGGTAGGCGTGCGGGTTTCACTGCTTAGGAAACCGCTGCTCTATCCGTATGAGCTACGGGGCCACGGGGCGGGGACTCTAGTGCATCGCTTGGGGTTGCGCGAGGTGGCTCTGGCACTGGATGAACCACCTCGATTCGGCTTGGCTACGGTCGTGGCCACGGTCTGGACCGATGCACCTAGTCGTTATCGTGGGACATCGGCCCTGAATAGCGAGCCCGCAAGACGTGACCGGTTCCAGGTAGCACGACCACTCTTTGTCTGGTGACCGAGTACCACACGGCTGTGCTATCCCCGAGCTTCACCGACTGATGAACCTCCCGGCCATCAGCAGCGACGACCCTGATGTTGTGCCCATTACCCTGCTGGACATCGACGTCAAGCACGGCGATCGCGTAGCTCGGATCGCTCGGGATGCCTTGGTACTCGGGCTCACTCAAGAACAAGTGAGCTTCGGATGCCTTCACCGAGCTCACCCAGTAGGCCGAGTCTGCAGCTCCTACGAGATGCCCATCCACGTAGACGCGGGCGCCACGCTCGAGCACATCACCTTCGACGCGGAGATGGCCTTCCTTCCCAGTCAACGAGCATGCTGGAATCAACACCAGCAGCAAGATGCAGAGTCCCCTCAACTCACGCCCCCTCGCCTGGCGAGCCCGTCAATCCTTCCGGCCTCCCGCATCACTGCCTCATCCGACAGCTTCGCGTACCTCTGCGTCGTCGTGATGCTCGCGTGCCCCAGCACCTGCTGCAGCGCAGCCAACGATCCGCCTCGCTCCAGCCACTGACACGCGAACGTGTGCCGCATCTGGTGGACGTGGAAGCCCTCGATGCCGGTCAACCGACGCACCCGGATCGCGAACGATCCCGGTGAGCCTGTCGCGTACGGCACCAAACGACCCACGCGGCCACGGAGCTCGACCAGCAGCTCCGCCGAGAGCGGCACCCGTCGCACGCGCCTGGACTTCGTGTGCGCGACTTCGAGATACCGCTGCTCGCCCACCTCCCCGGGCACGCGAACGCGCTTTGCGTCCGCAGCCTGGGCTCTGCACAGCTCGCCCCAGCGAAGCCCGGTGCCGAGTGCCATGCGACACACGAACCCGTAGGGCGCTTCCAGCGCGGCAACCTTCGCCGCTTCCTCATCGGTCAGCCGGTCGGGTGGCCGCTCCTGCAGCCGCGGCATCACCCGTCTCGGGAACGGACTCTTCTCCACGAGCCCCGAGTCCTCGCACCAGTTGAACAAGCTCCGCACGTCCGAGAGCACGTGCATGACGCTCGCCGCACTGAGCTTGAACCGGGACTCCAGCCACAGCCGGAACGATCGCACGTCCTCGCGTGTCACCCGCTCCACGAGCATGTGCCCGAAGAACGGCTCGATGTACGTCCGGACCCGCTGGGCCGCCAGCTTTTTCCCCTTCTCGTTCCGTCCGAGGGCGATGCACGACTCCAACCAGCGCTCGCATGCGGTACTCACGCTGCCCGCCTGTCGCGGGTTCACCGTGCGTCCTGCACCCTATGCGCGGGCGGAGTCACACGCCTTCGCGAAGTCGTCGCCGAGCGAGATCCATTGCTCGCCTCCACTCCGGAAGATCCGCATGTACCACCCTGGCCGACCTTTCCGCTTGAACATGCCCTTCGGCAGCTTCGGCATCTCATGCCCCTTTCCGTGAAGAGGCCGATGCGAGCCGTAGGACGTCGCGTGCCGCGTAGATTACGGAGGTCCCGTAGCCGAGACAACGCGTGATTCGCCCGGTCTTCTCCCAGCGCTGGAGCGTCTTCGGGCTGGTTCGCAGATACGCCGCTGCTTCGTAGCGGTTGAGGTTGATTCCGAGCGGAAGCTTCCGCGCCGCGCCCTCCTCGAGCTCGCGCTTCGAGCGCTTTCGCCACGCCAGCTCACCCCGAAGCTCTTCGATCTCCTGGCGCTGGCGCTCAATCTCCTGCTGCTGACGCTTGAGCGTCACCTTCGTCACGAGTTCCGTGACCTTCATGCTGCCCTCCCTGCCGCGGGGGGGGAACAGCCGGTCGCGCTTCCGATGGCGTGATCTGCCCCCTGGCTCGTTTGTGCTGTCGAGCGCATGCCAGCACTCGGGGCAAGGTGCGCCGGGTTGCCAGACGTGCCTCTTGAACGAGGAGGGCTGAAGCGAGCGAGGCCGCTCGCGACTAGGCCGCAACATTGCGGCTCAACGGGGACCGAGGCTGGGCCCCTCTATCCCCGACAACGTCTCGGGGTGGTTCCTCCGTAGCAGTGCGAATCCTGCGCCTGCCGGACAAACAGGGTCAAGGAGTTTGTGTTCACCCCTGACCACCGCAACGTGCCCACTCCAGTCCAGCAATTCCGGGCCCTGTCCGTGGCTGTTTCAGTTATGCGTGGTATTGCCAAGGGGAGCGAGAGCTCTGGACGCGGAACCAGCTACCGACCGCGGTCCACGTCCCAGAGAGCCATTGCACCGTTCTCCACACAAGGGAGAATTACGCGCGGGATTTCCTTATCCAGCCCTTCCGCACTGACAGCGCGCTCTGGGTCCACAGGGACTCTTGCGCAGGCATTTAGCCAAGCCTTGTCCCGAGGGGTCAGGGTGCGAATCAGGCCCAACACCCAGATCGTGCGGCCAGACGCGAAACTGAATGACTTCACCATCGTCGTGCCTGGCGACCGGCTCCCAGGCCACTCTCCACTCGGCAGGGCCTCGCTGGTGAAAGCAAACGAGATGATCACAACCGTTCCAGGCGGCCCCGAGTCCACCCAAAGGACATCTCGGGCTGAGATTCTCGACAGGCTCATGACGCTCAAGCCGTCGGACGGGACGGCAATGTGCAGCGGCATTCTGATTCCTGGACTCGGCTCGGCTGCCGTCCACGCCCTATGAAACCTCCCATCGCGTTCCCGCGATCCTGCTGCTAACTCCCTAGGCATCGCCTGCAGCCCGATCTCCCCGTCCCAGCCAGTCGATGCGCGGTCGTGAGCATCCTCGCTCACAAATGCGAGATGGCATGCGCCCGACATGTGCAGACTCACCTTCAGGCTGGACGAGAACTCCGGGCTGGTCACAAAGACATCCTCAGACCCGGCTCTTGCGAACCACCGCCACACAACGGATCGCCGGTCGGGCCTCCCGACCGCGATTGACTGGTCAAGCTGCAGCTTGCTCAGCAACCACCTCCCGGCCGCCTACTCCAAAATCCGAAGGCTTCACGGTCAGCTCCTGGCCTTGCCACTTTCCGGACCCGCTGGTCTTCCATCCCCGCGCCCGTCACCCTCTACAACCTCGTCAAAGCCTACGGGCCCATGAATTCGTAAGGTCGTTGGTTTTTCATGCGTTGGCACGGCTTGCGCGAACGTCAGGAGAAACTCAGCAATCTCGCTGGGGACCGGCTTCCCCTCCTGAACAAAGCGGTTCGCTACGTGCGTCAGCACCTCTTCTCCGCACGCGCTAAGCGCAGCGGCAAGAATCGCGCTGGCCCGAAGACTGTCCCCTCGAATGAATGCAATCCCGAAGGCATTCGCCCAAGCCTCAGCATCGCCTGGCTCGATGACGGCAGCCACTTCATACGCTCTCATCGCATGTTGATGGTTTCCCGCTCGCAGCTCGATGCCGCCAAGGTTGAACCATGCGACACCACACAATGCGTCTGCGTCTAGCGCCCTCAGACAAGCTAGCCGACCCACATCGTCACTTGGAGCCTGTGCCCCGAGCTCTCGCCTAGCTTGTTCAGGGTGCCGTCGCTGTGCTGCTAGCCGAGTCACTTCAAGAACGTGCCTGGCTGCTTCGGCGCGAATGAACCTTTGTGCGTCCCTCGTTTGCAGCTTCTGAAGCTCCACTGGCACCACTTTCGCGAACTCGGCAACAGAACGCTCGTAGCTCCCAGAAAACAGCAGGGAGTCTGCAAACGTACTTCTTGTGTCCAGGTCGTCCTGAAGGCTTAAAGCGCGCTCATAGCACTGCGCCGCTGCTCGAAAGCGCCCAGCGAGGTGGAGCATTCCCGCCAATTCGCGCCAGTAGTAGTGGCGCCCTAGGTAGGCGGGCTCCAAGACGGCCGCAGCGCGGTACTCGCGAAGTGCTTCCCTGTACCGGAACGCCACACGAAGAACGCTGCCGCGGTTGTAGGTCACGATTCCAGCGCTCCCCAACTCACCTTCCCGTCTCAATCGCTCAGCCAGCGTTCTAAGGACTTCCAGTCCGACGGGAAGCAGACTGACGTCTCCCTTGGGTTGGGCAGACAGAAACGGCATCAGGAATGGCTGGATCTCGCCGAAGCTGTGACCCTCGTTGACGAACTGCTCTGCAATCGCGAGTGCCCGCGCTTGCTGATTCCCTCGTCCCAGACAGCGGGCCATCAGGAAAGCGATTCGGGGGTGACGAGTAAGCGTTGAATCGCTCGCAAATGAGGACACTAGCGTCGCCGCTTCAAGCGGATGCCCGTGCCACTCCAATGCTAGTCCGATTGCGATCATCGTATCGCCGCTCAGGGCCACCTTGTTACCCACGGGTGCGTAACCTTGTTCCGTGTGTAGCGTGAACCCATTCATCCCGGCGAGCTTCACGGAAATGCCCTGAGGCCCAATCTCGACAGTGTGTCGCCCCGGCAGAGGCCTGGCTGCCATTTCAAATTCCAACAACCTAGCAGTCGAACTCGCTGCCTTTCGCAACTCGAGCGCAAGGTCGAGGCTTGACACCCCGTGGGCGCCCGCCGGATCTACTGACAAGAGAACATGTAGAGGGCGTCGAAGGGCCGGAGATCGCGTTTGTCTGAACGCAAGGAGATCCTCCTTGAGCCGTGCAGCGGTCTCATCCCTCCAAGAGTCGGACTCCTCGAACGCGATGGTCATTCCCTTGTCGCTCGCCCCGACCGTGAACGGGTCCACTGAATGAAACCAGCGGGCGAACAGTGTCTTGGAAGGGGCGTGATATCGAACCAGCAAAACCGGCAGCTGAAGTGAATGGAAGTATGCGCACTGGCTGGCAGGCAGCCAGATCTTCAACGCTCTGGCTAGCTTCGGCTCATCCGTTGCTTTGAGCTGAACAAGGAACTTCTGCCCAGTGGCCTGCTTCTCGTCGTCAAACAGTTCAACTTCCCCGTCTACCCCATAGTCTTGTTCAAGGCGTCGAAACAACCAACCGCTGGGAAGGGCCTTCTCAAGAGCAATACGCGATTCACTCTCCAGTTCGTGCGCACGTGGACGCTGAGGCATCTTGGTCACAGTCTCTTCCGCTCGTGTTGAACCTGTCGAACGTGGCGATCCCGAAGCCTGGCATCTACAGCATCGAGATCTTGATGGACTCACAGCTGGCGTTGCTGGCGAACTTCTGGATTCGGTTGTTCCCCCTATCCGAGACGAAAGCATTCCCGGCAGCATCCACGGTTACGAACACAGGCAGATTGAGTTGCCCATTACCGCTACCAAAGCTGCCCCACTCACTGACGTAGATGCCGCTGCTGGTGAACACCTGAATACGGTGGTGGTTGGAGTCCACGACGTAGATGTTGCCGCTCGCATCTGCGGCCACACCGACCGGGTATAGGAACTCCCCGGCACCGTTGCCTAAGCCACCCCACTGGCCGATGTAGGCACCAACGTTGGTGAACTTCTCGATGCGGTGGTTGTACTGGTCAGCCACGAAGACGTCGCCGCTGGTGTCGACCGCCATGCCCAGGGGAAACCGGAACTCTCCGTTGCCAACTCCATACGTGCCGATCTGCGAGACGTAGGCTCCGCTGCCGGTGAACTTCTGGACGCGGCTATTGCCATAGTCCACCACGAAGACGTTGCCGCTGGGATCGAGCGCGACGCCGGCTGGCTCGTTGAACTCGCCAGGCCCGATTCCGTACGTCCCCCACTGGGTGATGTACGCGGGCGCTTGAGCTGAGGCTGAAGCCGGGGCGAGCGCACTCCCAATGAGTAGCGCCCTCGTCAACGACGTGCGCCAGCGGTTGTGGAGCATTGGCAGGACCTCCGAGAGAGGGTACGGAGCGTCCTGCTCGAGTGCGGCCGTCCGAGGCAATATCAGCGCGCGGAGGCTCTCAGCCGCCGAACGAGAACCTTAGGGATCGATCGGGGTACCAGCCATGTTCCGCTGCGATGGCACGTCCCGATTACCGTCACGCTCCCTTGTAGAACGCCGCGATCGTGAAGAGAACGGCGATGGCGAAGTAAAACATCGCCGTGGTGTGCGGCAGGTCGAGCGCCCCGATGACGAAGAACACCACCGCCCTATCAGCGGCCCAACCCGACTACCCTTCTCCGCGGCCATAGCTTCCGCTCCTTCCGGAGGTAACACACCTCGCGAGCCAGCCAGCGGGCTGGGCCTTCGGCTACCGAGTGTCGGCGCCCTTCGAGACCGTCCCACCCTTCGGCGCGTAGCGGGACTTCAACTGGCCCCAGGTCTCGTTCGAGGTGGTCGTCGGCAGCGTCGCTCCACGCGATGCGATGATGAGGTAGTTCGCACAACCCACAGGGTCATAACCTCCGCCAGCCGGGCCCAGGTTCACGATCCTGCCGTGGTGCCCATTCAAGAAACTGGCGGGCTGGGCGACGCCATAGTTGGCGTCTGCTGCGTAGCACCACGACGGGCTTCCACTGCTTGAGATAACAGCCTCGCTTACGATCCAACCGCAATCTGCTTCCGACGCAACCGTGCCGTCGGCGTAGACCGGGAGCGGAATGGCTTCACCAGCGTGAATCACGCCCTGAGCCACGGCTACTTCGCTCGGAGAGGCGAGGCCTCCGCTCGCGGCCGCCCGGCCAGCCCAAAGGTAATGGCACAGGGCGAGCAGAAACATCCCGGCGCAGACGTAGAAGAACTTGCGGCCCATGACAGGACCTCCGATGTGAAAGTTTGTGGCAGCGAGGTGCAGGCGGTCGACTCGCCAGTCATTTCAGATCAGCGGTAGAGGCGCTTCAGCCTCCCCCACGTCGTCGCCTTCGTGGGCGTCGGCAGTGGGCCGAACTTCTGGATGCGGTTGTTGCCCGAGTCCGCGACATATACGCAGCCACTGCCATCTACGGCAATGCTTACAGGATAAAGGAATTCGCCGTTCCCACTCCCGTGAGCGCCCCACTGTGCCAGATAGCCGCCGTTGCTGGTGAACACCTGAACGCGATCATTGTAGGTGTCCGCCACGAAGACCTGACCACCGGCATCCACCTGGAGTCCATAAGGCAGAGAGAACTGGCCGTTTCCGCTGCCTTGGCTTCCCCACTGCGTCAAGTAAGTGCCGCTGCTGGTGAACACCTGAATCCGATTGTTGTAGGTGTCCGCTACGTAGACATTGCCCTCGGGACCCACCGCCACACGGGCTGGGTTGTTGAACTGCCCAGCCCCGGTACCAGGCGTGCCCCACTGCGTCTGCAAGGTGCCACTCGCCTTGAACGCCTGGATGCGATTGTTGTCATAGTCGGCTACGTAGACGTTGTCGTTTCCGTCGACGGCTACGCCGAATGGGCCGTCCAAGCTGCCGACCGCCGCAGGCCATTGGAGCAAGTACGTTCCGCTGCTACTAAACTGTTGAATGCGATAGTTGTCCTGATCGGCCACGTAGACGTCTCCGGTAACGTCAACCGCAACGTCCAACGGGTACATGAACTGCCCGTCACCGGCGCCAAACGTGCCCCAGCGGCCCAAGAAGGCGCCGCTGCCACTGAACACCTGAATGCTGTGGTTGTACCGGGCCGCGACGTAGACGCGGCCATCTGGACCGACGGCAACTCCCCAGGGTGAGTTGAACTGGCCATCTCCGTAACCGAAGCTGCCCCATTGGGTGACATAGATCCAAGCTTGCGCTGCAACCACGGAGGGCACGACTCCAACCAGCAGGAAGACTCCTGTGCAGACGGCGAGGAACCTGCGGGCCATCTCGGAGATCTCCCGTACGATTTGCCCAAGAGCGGGCCTAGAGGTGAAACGTTTCATGGCGGGACCTCTGAGAGAAGAGGGGGGTATGGAGCGTCCTCTCATGTGCGGCCGTTCAAGGCGTGCTCTCCCTACCGAGTGTCGGCGCCCTTCGAGACCGTCCCACCCTTCGGGGCATATCGTGACTTCAACTGGCCCCACGACTCGTGGAGCGCCGGCGTGGGGCCGCCGGAGAATACGTTGGAGAAGTGCGTCCATGTCTCAGCGCTGCCCGCCCCGGTGCCCTGATAAATGTCACCGTTCGCTGTCACTACCCATGCTCCGAGGCTTATGCCCCCGGCCGCAACCACGGGATTGCCGGGTGCCTGCGCCTTGGCGGTGGTGTAGCCGAAGTGGAACGCGAGCGAGAGGCAGAGCAGCGCGGCGCAGAGGTAGAAGAATCGCTTCATGGCAGGAGTTCCTCGAGCGGGTGTTGGCGCGGAGCGTCCTGCTCGGAGCGGCCATCCGTGGAGCGCGGACATTGAATCTACGGCAGGACCACAGCGCGTGAGGTCACGAACTGCGAGCCTGCGCGCACGCGAACGAAATACGTACCAGGCTGCAGTGATCGGCTTTCACCCAGAAGGGGTCCTATCGGTTGGCTCCGGCCAGCGGGCAGACGCAGTTGGAGGGCTGGCGCCACGCTTCGGCCTTGGACATCGACAATCTGGACCTCCACGTCGGAGGCGCTTGGAAGCGAGAGCGAAGCGCTGATGCCGTCGCGGGTAGGATTGGGCGCGATCTCGACCCGGAGACCTGACGCGCTAGAGGCCGGCGGAACACCGACCACCCCACTCAGTGCGTTGTTGCAGAAATCCCAACGAGGCACCCCCGCGTTGTAGTAGTAGACGTCGCCATTTTCAAGAATTGCGAAAGTCCCATCGGTGCCGACGATTGGAGAAGTCCCCGGCACGGGCAGGGTCACGAGATCCATCCCGTAACCACACGGCGTGTACACAGGGCCGCCGACATTCCCCCGCACTAAGACGCGATTCACAACCAGAACAAGACTGGCCTCTTGGGAGTTGTTCCAGTGCACCAGAGAGATACTGGATTCGGACTGCGCGTCGGCACGGCGTGCACTCGGTGAGATGGCGAGCGCGAGCACAAGTAGGCCCGCAGCGATCTGTAGCCACTGGCGAGGGGCCATGGCAGGAGCCTCCGGATGATGGGGACGGGGCTCCCTGCCCGTGCGGCCGTCCGTGTGGGTCGAGTGCTTAGCGGTAAGTGCGCTTGAGCCGGCCCCAAGTCGTGGGCTTCGTGGGCGTGGGCAAGTGGCCGAACTTCTGGATGCGATTGTTATTGGTGTCCGCAACGTAGATGTAACCCGCGGCGTCTGTCGCCACTCCCCACGGGTAGGAGAACTGCCCATCACCACTGCCTTCGCTACCCCACTGGGCGACGTAGTTGCCGGTGTTCGTGAACTCTTGGATGCGGTGGTTATCGGTGTCCGCAACGTAGACATTGCCAGCGGCATCAACCGCCACGCCGCGCGGGATGTTGAACTGTCCCTCGCCACTACCCGCTGAACCCCACTGCGTGAGATACGTGAGGCCGCTGGTGAACGTCCGGACTGTGTTGTCCCAAGTGACGTACGCGTTTCCGGCTGCGTCCACCGCTATTCCTGAGGGGACGCCACCAACCCATCTGTCGACAAGGTGCCCGCCACCGCCCGTGAACTTCTGGACATAGCCGTTTCCTGCGTCCGCCACGTAGACTTCGCCGTTTGCACCGATGGCCAAGCCCCTAGGCTCCTTGACGGGTAGGTACCAGCCGAATGCCGGGTCGGCGCTCCCGTACCACTCGTCAATGAAGGCGCCGGTGCCACTGAACCTCTGGATGCGGTGCAGTCCGGCATCCCCGACATAGAGATCGCCGGCCGCGTTAGTCGCGAGGCCTTCTGGCAGGTCGAAGTACCCGTCTCCTCCAGGAAGATCCCATTGCATGAGGAACACACCAGTGCCGCTGAACTTCTGGATGCGGTGATTGCCTTTGTCAGCGACGAAGACCTCGCCGGCAGCGTTGACCGCCACTCCCACAGGATGGTCGAACTGCCCGTTCCCGCTCCCAGACGTGCCCCACTGGGTGATGTACTGGGGCGCTTGAGCTGAGGCGGGAGCCGGCATTACGGGGACGAGGCCGAGCGGGATCAGCAACATCCCGAGACCGATGCGGCGGGCGGGGCTACCCATGGCGGCCTCCAGCATGAGGGTGCGGAGGGCCCGTGCGGCCGTCCGTGCAGGCCCGGAGCGTAGCATGGGCTCCCCGCAAGAATTCGCTGCGAATTTCTGCCGCACTTCGAGACACGGGTATCTGGCAAATGCGCGCGGCCCAGCGGGGGGGCTCCCCCCCCTGCCCACTTCGCGACGCAGGGCCTCCAGCGTGTCCGTCCAGCACGCGACGCAGGCGTCGGTGGGGCGACGCGCCAGCGAGAGGTGCGAGCGCAGCATGAGGCCTAGCGCGTCCTACGACGTTCGCGAGCGGGGCTCGACGCTGATTGAGACGTGAGGTGGGTCAGTGCGGGTGACTCTCATCGCGGATGTCCCACCCATCCCACGTATCATCAACGTCGCGGTCGCCCCCGCACTCGTCCCCGCCCTCGTCCCGTCTTTCTGCACGCTCTACTTCGTTTCGGCGCCTTTCGAGACCGTTCCACCCTTCGGCGCGTAGCGGGACTTCAGCTGGCCCCAGGATTCCTGCAGTGCAGGAGTGGGCGAGCCGCTCAGGATGTTCCCTTGCAGCGTCCAGCCATTTCCGTCGCCGATGTACCAGTCCCCATTGGCCAGGAGAGCAATGGGATCAGGACCGTAGTTGGCAACGATCGGGTCCGTGCCTGGGATTGGCGGAAGAGCATCCGGGGCCATCCCCCCCGCTCTGTGAAGCGTCCGACCAACTACGCCCGCTATCCCGCCTACGTGGTTGCGGTCGATGTCACCAACAGAGATCAGATTCCCGGGCTGGGCGGTAGCGCTGCGTACGCCAAGCTGGTAGGACAGCGCGAGCAGGAACAGTCCGGCGCAGACGTAGAAGAACTTGCGGGCCATGAGAGGACCTCCGAAGGAGCGTGTGGAGCGTCGTGCTCGGGGTGCGGCCAGCCATTCGTGGACAGCGCTTGAGGTAGCACCGCCGGTGCGTCGGCCTTACGCGACGCGGGGCGAGAGCTACTATGGTTCCATCATCATGCGAAACGTCTTGCGCAGCGTCGGATTGCAGAATACGCGGAGTAGGCCCTCTCCGTTTGACCCGGGAACCGGGTCTTCGAGCCCAGCCTTCGTCTTTCCCGAGTGGAGTAGCTCGCCGTCCTCGTTGTAATCCAAGAGCTGGATGATCCGTATCCGCTGGTGGACGCAGTCAACCTCCCACTGCACCTTCGTCTGTAGGTACCGCTCGTACCCCATGGTCGACGTGCCCATCCTCTTGAATCGCGCAATGATCGCGTCTCGTGCGGAGGTGTAGCTGCCCGTACTGTCCGCACCTTGGATGTGCACTGACCAGACGGTCGATGTGCCCTGCGGCGTCTTCCGAATCGTCCGGGGCAAGAACCAGTAGTTCTGCTTTTCGCCGCCACCAAAGTAGATCCAGTCCTCACTCAATGCCGTCGTGTACACCCTCAGAAATGGTTCCGGGATGTCGCTCGACGAGGTATCAGCCAATGGTTGGGCGCTCGCTCCGGCGCTTAGTGTCAGGCTGAGGATCAGCCACCAGTGTCTCGCGGTCATTACTTTTCCCCCCGAGCGATGAGGGTGTCACCAGCTGGACACCGCATCAGCGGTAGCGGGCCTTGAGCTCGCCCCACGTTCCTGCACGGGCAGGGGTCGGCGCTCCGGAGCGGACGGCGATGATCATGTAATTCGCTGTCGCAAACCACGGGTCTCCCCCGCCGCCGCAATTCCCCTGAGTACACCAGTAGGCGGTGATGACTCGGCCCTGCGTGAAGCATTTCTCCAAGCTCGCAGCTGCGGAGGCGCCGCCAAATGATGCTGTATTGATGCTCACGAGCCAGTGACACTCGCTCTCCAGCGCCTGCGTCCCGTCGGAATAGGTGGGAAGCGGAATGGTCGCGCCGCTGGGGAGCACACCTGTCAGCACGGCGACCTCGCCCGCCTGGGCGATCGTCGAGGTCGATGATGCCTGGGCTCTGGCCAGCTTTGCGCCGAACTGGCACCCGATCGCGAGCATGAGGACGGCGGCGGACGCGTAGAAGAAGCGCTTCATGGCAGGAGCCTCCGGGAGGAATGAAGTTGGCGCGAAGCGTGGAGGAACACGCTCCACATTGTGCCAGCGGGATCAAACAACAAACTGACACACCCTAAGTTGAACGTGCCTCTGCTGGTAGCCCCGCCCCTTCCTAAGGCTTTCAGTTTCTCGGAATTCTCGCCGCGACCAAAGGCATAATTGGCCTAGCCAACGCCTCCACGTAGCAGGCACGCACGGCCCGCTCGGAGGGGGCGGAGATAGGAGGCGAGAATGTACCGGTGGGTCAGGTATCTGTTGGTGATGCTGACGGCCGTCGCACTGCCGTCGCCGTCTCGGGCCCACAAAGAAACCGATCACTCGGGCGGGTACTATGTGGCCGGAAGAGGGATGGTTGATCAGGAAGAGCACAACCGCATCGTCGCGCAGCAGCTCCGCGATAAGGCCGCTGCGCGGGCTGCGGAACGCATGGCCGCCCACGTCCAGATGAAGACCGCGCAGATGTGCATCAGGAGCGGCAATGCAGCACGCGGTGCACAGCTGCTGTATGACGCATGCAAGGCCGAGATCTACTACGCCAATGCCCAGAACGACGAAGAGCGAGCGATCGTAGCCTCGCGAAGCGCTTGGGAGAGCGTTCGGGACGACATCTGGAATCTGGCCCCGCGCTTCGAGAAGTGCGGCGGTGAGGACTTCGCCAGAGCCATCACGCGCGCATCCCTCCTTGACGGTAAAGGGGCCGCCGATCTCTTCGAGCGCGGCCGGGACAAGCTGGTGGACTGTATCTTTGACGGCCTCAACCCCGATCCGGATGCACGCGCGAGCCATGGCCGCAATGGCCGAGATCCCTACAGTAAGGAGCCCCGTTCCGAGCCGGCGCGGCCGAGTGGCTCCGGTCTGCGCGAGTTGCACGATCAGAGGTCCGGGGACCATCACTAGGCACAAGGCCAATCCCAACTGCCCGCGGCTGACAACCGCGGGCAGTTCTGTCCTTCGCCCGAGCCCGCGCGCCCCAATGCCGCTGCGACATTCCGCCGCATTTCGAGGCGCGGGTATCTCGCAAAAAGCGCCGGCCCAGCGGGGGCTCCCCCTGCCCACTTCGCCTTCCGGCGCTCGCCGCGTCGATCCCGCGACGCCGGCGACATGCTCGCGACGCTAGTGCGTCCAGCGTGCCCGTCCAGCGCGCGACGGCAGCGTCGGTGAGCGGGACACGCACCAGCGAACGGCTCGAACCGTCCTGACGCGTCCTGCAGCAGCCTGACGCCGAGTGCTCCAATCGCATGTGGCCGCTCTCCCATCCACTGAAGGGCACCCTTTGTGTATTGCCGCCACCTCACCCGCGGGCACATAATGGGTATGTGGGACCATAAACCAATGAGGGAGGCGCCCTGTGAAGAGACGAAAGGACATGCCGACGCCAAGGCTCCAGGCAGTCGGGTACGTGCGGGTGAGCACCGAGGACCAGGTGCGAGAGGGCGTGAGCCTTGAGGCTCAGCGAGCGAAGATCGGTGCATGGTGCGAGGCCAACGGGTACGCGTTGCTGGCCGTCCACGAGGATGCGGGCCTGTCGGGCAAGGACGCGGACAACCGGCCCGGCCTACAGCGGGCCATGGACCAAGCCTGCGGCGAGAGAGCAGCGCTGGTCGCCTACAGCATCTCCAGACTCTCACGTAGCACGCGGGACATGCTCTCGATTGCCGAGCGCCTCGAGGACTCGAGCGCTGACCTCGTATCTCTGAGCGAGCGGATTGACACGACCTCGGCCGCGGGGCGCATGGTCTTTCGCATGCTGTCGGTGCTCGGGGAGTTTGAGCGGGAGCTCGTCGGGGAGCGGACGTCGCTGGCGATGCGCTACAAGTCCTCGAAGGGAGAGCACGTAGGCCGACCCCCGCGCGGGACCAGGATCCTCGACAAGCGGCTGGTCATCGCCGATGAGCGCGAGCTCGAGGTCTATCGCCGCGCGGTCGCTCTCCGGGCTTCAGGGCTCACCTACTCCCAAGTAGCCACCGCACTTGCCGCCGAAGGCTTCTCCCCCATGCGCGGACGTCGTTTCTGGCCCAGCGCCGTCCATCGCATGGTGACGAACCCGCGCCTAGCCCAGGTGGTAGCGTGACTCCAAAGCCAAAGCGGATCGGACGACCACCACGCGAGAAACCAGCGGAGCGGCTAGTGGTCTATCTTGCGGTCCCGCTCAAACGGCGGCTCGAGCATCGTGCGGTCGATGAGCGGCGTCCCGTGACCGCCCTCGTCGCCGATGCCGTCGCTGACTATCTTCGCCGGAAGGCCGCCCCACGGAGCTGAGCTTGGCCCCCGGGCGACTCCCCCTTCAGCCGAAAAAGCAGACCCGAATTCAGGCAGAAGTTACCCCGCGTGGGGGGAGAAGCAGGGAGACCGGGGGGCAGCGGCACCCTTCCCCTACCCCCAATCGGAGAAGCCGGGAGACGAAGGGGGCAGCTCACAAGTGGTCTTCGCTCCGTTCGGCGGTCACGTCTGGACAACTTGCACGCGGGCTTCTAGCGTGTCGTGGTGGTCCCCGTCGAGCGCACGGTGGCGCTCGCGAGCATGGATGCTTATTCGCGGGGAGGCTGCTATGAGATGGCGTCGCTGGACCGTCGCGTTCGCGACTGTTCTTATGCTCTCAGCGACGCACGCCTTCTGTGCGGTTACGGGCTCCCCCGGCCCGAGCCAGTTGTACGGCCATCTCACCTCGGACCGAACTCTGACGGTCGCCAGCCCCGGCCCTAACTACGAGATCATCGGCGACCTCACAATTGATCCCGGCGTTACGCTGACGGTTGAACGAGGAGTCAGAGTGAGGGCGACTCCGTACTCGGACTTCCTTGCTTCGGGCCAGGACCCGACCTTGGTCGAAGTCAACGTTGGCGGGAGCCTCGTCGTTCCTCCGGGGCCAGACTCCGTCACCTTTGAAACCCTGACCGGAACATCGATCGCGTGGTACGGGATATTCGTGCTTCCAACCGGAACCGTCGCCATCTCCGATGCGCTAATCCAGAACTGTGCCCACGGTCTCTCGGCACCACGTGGCGGAACGGTCGCGGCCACCCGCTGTGCTATCGCGAGGACGGATACGGCCATCAAGGTGGCGGGCTCATCCGCTCCGCTAGTCCTCGCCCAAGCAACTCTTGATTCATGCGTCGTCTTGAACGCAACGTGCGGCATCGCTCTCGCGAACGCATGGTGCTCACTTCGCGGCTGCCGCATTGCCTATGCCGGCACTGGAGTCCTCATCGGTTTGACGCCTCCCTCCCTGTCGGACTCGCTGGCGCCCTGTCCGAACATCGTATCTAACTGCAACCGTGGAGTATTCGCGCTGAACGCGGCTGTCGTCGAACGGTTCGTCGTGCACGACTGCAATACTGGTATCTGGTGCCTGGGGAACGAGCGCATCAGCTACTGCACGGTGGCTGACAACACGACCGGGATCTTTGAAGACCAAAACGGCGCCTACCCTGGCGAAGTCGCCAACTCGATAATCACGTCAACGCGCTTCAACTGTTCTGGGCTTGTCGGCCGAGGCACCGCGCACCACTCGGACGTATGGGGCTACAACGGTCGTAACGGGAACACCTTTGGCAACTTTGTTGTCGGGTATCCGACGTCCAGCTTCGACCCGTATTTCGTCGTGGGCGACCCGGACTACCACCTGAGCCCCGCCTCGTTCTTTACCAACTACAGCGCGTCCGGCGGCGAGATTGGTGCATACGGACCCGGCCCCGTGGGTCCTCTCCCGGTCTCCAGCGCGTCGGTCGTCAGCGCAGACGGGGGCTCGGGCGTCGTCCGGATCAGGTGGTCGGTCGGCGCGGTGGGCCAGAAGGCCAGCATCCTGCGGCGTGTCGAGGGCATCGATTGGGAACCCTGCACCGTTCTCTTCAGCGGCGACGATGGCGTCGTCGCGCTAGAGGATCACGAAGTTACGTCCGGCACGAGGTACAGTTACACCGTCGGCACGCTGAGCAACGGGCAAATAGGCATGGACGGTGAGGTCTCGGTAACCGTCGAGTCGGCGGTGGGAGTAGGTGCCCAAGCGGAGGTGACGACCCTCGGTCGGTTGACCATGACGCCCAACCCGACTCCGAATGGATGGAGAGTTTCCTTCGCGGCACCAACCGGCGAAGGCACGACGGTTGACGTACTTGACGTGACCGGCCGGGTCGTCGGACACCGTGACCTCAACGCAACGGTCATCGGCGAGAACTCGACCTACATCTCCGCCCGAACGCTCAGATCCGGCGTCTACTGGATTCGTGTCCGCCAGGCAGGACACGAAGTCCTTGCCCGGGCGGTCAAGCTGAACTGAACTTCCGAAGAATGAAGGGCTCCCGACCGTAGTGGTCGCCGCGAACGGGCACGTGGGTACTCTGTGGGTCGCTCGGTTCTCAACGGCGCGGAACCTCCCGTCCGTTTGGATCGGCACCCTGCCACGGTCCGAACGGCAGGCCCGTTTTGGCGCGGGGTTTTCGTGGCGTGGGCACTCGTGGATTCATTAGACTTACGCATCCCTCAGCGGGGCCAACGTCCGTTGTCCGCGGCCGAATCGAGTGTTGGCCGCATAGGAGGCCGCGATGCAGCTCCCAGGCTCGGTACCGTTGGCCGTTGCAGTTCTGGCCCTCACCGCCATTTCAGCAGGTGCTCGGCCCTTCATCCTGTCCCCTGCCTCCCCTGCCTGCGCACCACTTCCTGCAGGGGCAATTGGTTGGTGGCCGGGAAACGGGATTCCCAACAACTCGCTCGGGGGGCTCGCGACTGTCCCCTACGGCGGCCTGACGTATCAGGCCGGTGCGGTCGGCAGCAGCATGGCTTTCGATGGCACAACTGCGTGGCTCGAACTTCCCTTCACTGCGGCCATCAACTTTGAGCCATCTGCGGCGTTCACGATCGAGTCTTGGGTTCGCGCCGACGGCGTCGGCGGTGCCGAGACCGGATACCGCGCGATCCTGGTGAAGTGCCCGCTGAGCGGGCTTTGGGACTGGGGTCTCTACGTCACGCCCGACAACAGGTTCATGGCGGGGTGCCAGTCCGGCCACGCCGTGACTTCCTCAACCGTCGCCTTGCCGGGACAGTGGAACCATGTCGCAGTGACCTACGACGCCGGATACTGGACCCTCTTCGTCAATGGCGTCGTCGAAGCAACTGCCAGCGGCCCATCGATCTTGATGTCTGACGGCAGCGCCGCCCTCGCGCGCAAGGGTGTTGGTCCTTGGTTCAACGACTTCTTTCAAGGGGCCATCGACGAGTGTGCTCTCTACGCCAGAGCCTTGGACTCAACTGAGATTGCGGCAATCCATAGCGCAGGCGCGGCCGGAAAGTGTGAGTTTGCGACGGCGGCAAAAGCTAGCACGTGGGGCGCACTCAAGACCGCTTACCGCTAGGGTCCCGATCTCAGGTGACAATCCGGGTGCGATGGATGACCTCTCCTGTCCATTTGGGTCCTGCTCTGGCCTCAGAAGCTGCAACGCCCCTGCGGGCCCGCAAGGGCGTTGCGACATCGACGTTCCCCGACTGTGGCGGCGGTTGATGCATTCGCCTGCTCGAACCGCTGGCTGGCTTCGCACTGCACCCTAGGGAACTAGCGCGAGCCTACGGACTGTAGTCCCTTGCGGCGTGCGAACGCGGACAAAGTACATTCCTGCGGCAGCGAGACCACCTCGCGCGTCCTTCGCATCCCAGGAGACGGTCAGCCAGCCGGCAGGCTGTTCTCCGTCACTGAGTTGCCTCACCATCCTTCCCTGAGAATCAAGGATCTCCACTGTCGCTCGCATCCGATCGGGCAGACCGAGTCTAAGCGACATGCTCGAGGCCATAGGAGAGGGCACGGGGTGACCCACCGACAGTGTCTTCGGGATTGCGCTTCCTGCGACGCCAACAGCATTGAGCGGAACGAACGGCACGGCTGGGCTCTGGTTTCCGTGAACATCGACGGTCGTCACAGCGTAGTACGCAAAGTAGCCTGGGCTGTCCCCAAAGTTCGTCGCCGTGGTGGTGCCGACGCGGTGAGCCGCATCCGTGGGCGGTGGATTCTCCAAGCCGCGATAGATGGCGTAGTGCGCGAAGTCGGCAACGCTTACCGCCGGCCAGAAGAGAGTAGCCGTGCCCGTCGTCATCACACCGGAGACCGACGCAGGTGGCGGTGGCGCAATGTTGTCCACGGAGTAGCCGGGTAGCTCATTCGAGAACCACAACGCTGAACCACTCGATGCCTGCATTACCACGCGGAAGTTCAGGATGGCGGGATCACTCTCCGTCGAGTCCGCCGGCGTAACTACCACCTGTGAGTACGTGGGTGAGTAATTTGGAGTGATCAACCCACTCGCAGCCACCCACGGTGCCAACGGCGATGAGTTCAACCGACGTTCGATCCAGTAGCAACAGAGTTGGCCAGGGTACGCCGCATCGTCTATCGGACTCCGATTCCAAGTCGTCCGGGTGTGTGTGCCTTGGTCGTCGGGAATATCGCTGACCATGGTGAGGACGGGCGCAGCAGCCGGGTCACGGTCGAAGTTCGCGAAGTAGGTCAGTTCCCTGTACACGGTGAATGAGATGGAGTCTCTCGTTGTCGTAGTATCTCCCGACCATGCAACGAATCGATCACCGGGGGATGCGACGGCCGACAGTGTGAGCGGACTTCCCGGGGGATAGAAGTCCTTGTATCGCGAGCGGTTGATGACACCGCGGCCGAGCACGATCGTCGAGACGGCGAATCCGGCAGTGTCGAAGTCCGAGCAAGCCCCGCTCGGGAGCGGAGTCGTGCCCCCCCCACCCTGCCAGAAGACATTGTTGCTGTTGTGATCGCCTGCGGGGGTCGTAAGCGTCACGTCGTTCGCGCCGCCTGAAGTGGTGATCTTGATTCGAGTGAGCGCGATGCATGCTGGCACGTCGCAGCCGCTACAAGCGCCCGTTCCCACAGTCTTGGCGTTATTGATAGTCAGATTCATGCTGAAGTACTCAGTGTTTGCGAGGAGATCCTGAACAGCAGCTAGGGGCACACCAATCGCGCACTTGATACGGGCCGTGCTTGGGCCCACCGCATCGACTTGATACGCCCCAATGCCCCCGGCCGACTGTCCTGCGGCCCAATCGACGCAAACGACGTCCTCCGCGTTGGCCATTGTGTTGAAGCCCAGGGAAGCCTGGCGGCAAGACCCCACATTCTTGAATTGCCACCACGCGGGGAGGGCGGGGGCTCCGGTCGTAAGTTCGAAGTCGACCTCGTTTCCGTTAACCCCTGCAAGGTCAGCATCCACGATGAAAGAAGCGACTAAGAGATTGGAGCCTGCATTCGAGTTGCATGCGAACGCTCGGTTAAGAGTCCCGAGCCCCTCCCCTTCGCACCGGGACCAGCGCAGGTTGAGCCCTCCGGCCTGAGCGCACGGCGCAGCCAAGAGGAGCAGACAGCCTATGCGCAGTCCAATGGAGCCCATGCCACTCCTTCGCATGAATCAGCGCCAACGCGTGTGTGACGGCGGAAGCCGTCGCGCATGGCAGGTGTCGGACGAGGTCTACGCCATCCAGGAGACGCCGCAATCCTACCCCCTGCCCGCTCCGTCGGAGAAGGCACTTATGGGAGCGGCGAAGACTGGACGGCGGGAGGCGTCCCAATCTGCGCGGCGCCTGGAACGAGCGGCCGCCAGGCCCCTGCGATCACACTGCACCACCGAGGGCCTGATCATGCGTGGCGGGCGGAGTGACTCGGGGCTGAGGCAGTCAATCCTACGAGACCGGCCTTTTGGTGGGTGACGATCTGGGTGACGATGGATGACCTGTCCGGGCCATTCGGGTCCTCTTCTGGCCCCACAAACGACAACGCCCCCGCAGGGCTAACCCGCAAGGGCGTTGAGACATCGACGTTTCCCGATCGTGGCGGCGGTTAGTGTCATTCGTCTTAGGAAACCGCTGCTCTATCCGTCTGAGCTACGGGGCCACGGGGGCGCTACGCGAGGCGGCTCTGGCACTGGATGAACCGCCTCGATTCGGTTTGGCTTCGGTCTCGGGTGGCTACTCCCGCAACTAGAAGTTGGGTATTTGCGACCAACGCAGACCAAGTGACGTCTTCTGAAAACGGTTCACCTCAAGGACTCGCACTACAACGGACTTCGCTGCCGAGCCCTCCCAGTAAGAGGACTTCAGACTGAGCGCGGCGCTCGCCCATAGCTCGTACCGCCCCGGTGGAAGATCTCGGAACAAGACCTCCTCCGGGTTGTCCTTGTCCTCCCCATGTATCTCGGCGGTCCGAAGCGTGTCTCCCCCGCGCATGACCCGAACCGACACGTCGCACCGAGGATTCGTATGAACGCGCACAACGAGAGCCGTCCATGTGGAATCGCTCTCTGATGCGGGGTCTGCCAGCCCTCGTGACGCAAGAACGCAACACGCGGTCAGCAACACCCCGGCAATCAGGGCCTTCATTTCGCGGCCTCTCTTCTTTGTCCAGTGATGCTCATCGTTCACGAGTCTCGCCGCCTCCCGCATCACAGCCTCATCCGATAGCCTCGCGTACCGTTGTGTCGTTGTTATGCTCGCGTGGCCCAAGACCCGGGTCGCGAACGATCCCGGTGAGCCCGTCGCATACGGCACCAACCGACCTATATGACCCCGGAGCTCGGTGAGCAGTTCCGCGGAAAGTGGCACCCGTCGCACGCGCCTCGACTTCGTATGCGCGACTTCGAGGTACCCTGGCACGCGCGCGTCTCCCGCCGACAGCGCTCACGCTGGCACCGGATCGACTCGATCCGCCTCGGAGTCGGGCGGCTCGCCCAGGAACTCGACCCAGGCGCGCTTCAGGCACGGGTAGTTCTTCGCCGCCTCTGCGAGCGAGAGGAACGCCTGGAGGTTCTTCTCGAAGCGAGCTCGGAGCGCGGCGTCGGCGATTTCGCCATCGACGAGCGCCTTGTGTGCCTGCGCGAGCGAGAACATGTCCGGGTAGATCCGCGCGCCGAGGTGCTCGAGCGGCATGCGCAGGGCCCAGAGCCCCCGATTCCCGCCCACCATGGACGGTGACGCGCTCAACAGCAGGCCGTGCTTCCCATCGAACGGCTGGGGTCGGAACCGCGACGTCCAGTCGATCAGGTTCTTGAACGTCCCCGGCATCGAGCCGTTGTATTCAGGCGACGAGACGATGAAGGCGTCGCTCTCCTCGAGGCGGCGCCTGAGTTCTTGAGCGCCCGCCGGCATTCCCTGCGAGCTCTCGACGTCGCCATCGAAGGACGGTACGTCGAAATCCCGCATCGACGTGAGCTCCACCATCGCGCCGTTCTGCTCCGCGATCCGAGCGGCGAGCTTCGCCAGCTTCCGATTGAGCGAGTCCTCGCGGAGCGACGCCGCGAACACGAGCACCCTGAGCTTGGGTCCCGACCCCGGGTCGACCATGTTCTGTTCCCTCCCTTCCAGGCGCACTCCAGCGCGCCGGAACGACTCTCGTCCGACGTCTCAGAGTCGGAACATTGGCAGCGGATTCCGGGCAGCCCGCGTGGCGGTCAGCGCCAGCCGAGCTGCGGGGCGACGTACTTGAGGATGCTTTCGAGCAGGTGGGCGTTGTACTCCACGCCCAGTTGATTCGGGATCGTGAGGAGCAGCGTGTCGGCCGTCGCGATGGCCTCGTCGCGCGCGAGCTCCTTGACCAGCACGTCGGGTTCCGCGGCGTACGAGCGGCCGAAGATGGCCCGCGTGTTGGCGTCGATGTAGCCGATCTGGTCCTGGTCATTGGCGTCGCGGCCGAAGTACGACCGGTCGCGGTCGTCGACGATCGCGAAGATGCTGCGGCTGACGGACACCCGTGGCTCACGTCGGTGGCCGGCTTCCTTCCAGGCCTCACGATAGGCTTCGATCTGCTTGCGCTGCTGGACGTGCAGCGGCTCGCCGGTCTCATCATCTTTGAGCGTCGAACTCTGGAGATTCACGCCGAGCTTCGCGGCCCACTTGGACGTGGCGTTGGAACTCGAGCCCCACCAGATCCGCTCGCGCAATCCTTTTGAATAGGGCTCGAGCCGCAGCAGGCCTGGCGGATTGGGGAACATGGGCCGCGGGTTGGGTTCCGCGAACCCGTCGCCCTTCAGCAGTTCGAGGAACGCTTCACTCTGGCGCCGCGCCATGTCGGCGTCCGACTCGCCGTCGCGCGGCTCATAGCCGAAATGCCTCCAACCGTCGATCACCTGCTCCGGTGATCCTCGGCTGATGCCCAGCTGCAGACGCCCACCCGCGATGATGTCCGCGGCACCGGCATCCTCGGCCATGTACATCGGGTTCTCGTAGCGCATGTCGATGACGGCGGTCCCGATCTCGATCGTCTTCGTGCGCGCGCCGACGGCGGCGAGGAGCGGGAACGGCGAGCCGAGCTGGCGTGCGAAGTGGTGTACGCGGAAGTACGCGCCATCGAGGCCCAGCGCTTCGGCGGCCACGGCGAGCTCGATCGACTGCAAGAGCGCATCGGACGCCGTGCGGACGTCGGAGTAGGGCGCCGGTGACCAGTGCCCAAAGGAAAGAAAGCCGATCTTCTTCACGACCCCGCCCTCACTTCCCGTGGTAGGCGCGGTTCTTCTCGCCTCTCTCCCACGGCTTGTACTCGAGCGCGAAGCGGATGC
>Ga0070688_100000299_pt1 | contig 25340 bp, 20 predicted proteins | sample KBSS13HmetaG_FD_64679 | JGI IMG/M metagenome (GOLD analysis project Ga0070688, IMG submission 64679) | Switchgrass rhizosphere microbial communities from Kellogg Biological Station, Michigan, USA - KBS S1-3H metaG | ecosystem: Host-associated > Plants > Roots > Rhizosphere ...
CTTCCTACGAGCCAGCCCCGAGCGCCGATCCGTCCGTCACGCCCGCGTCGGTGACTGTCCCCGGGGCAGGGGGGCCTCGTGCATCTGTGCCGATGAGTGACCTGGACCCGGTGCCGGTGCGGGAGAATCCCTGTCGGCCCCGCCCGCTCGCAGCGCCCGCTCGGCCGCCTGCTCCCGCTTGCGCTGCATGAACGCCGCGCCGTACGTGCGCTCGGCCTGATACTGATTGTGCGGCCGGCATCGCAAGCGGATGCCGTCCACCGTTGCCTTTCCGCCACGCGCGAACTCGAGGATGTGGTCGAACTCGAGATCCCTGCGCTCTTCGCACCGGTGCCCGGACTCACTCTCGTAGGTGCACTGGCCACCGTCTCGCTCCCAGACGGCGTATCTCACATGCGCGGGAATGTGGCGGGAGTCCCGGCGAGTCGGCCTGGACTTCCGGTGCGGACGATCGCTGGCTGCGAACTTCCGGCGCTGCAGCAGTGCGACATAGGCCCTCAGGGCACGACTGAACACCCCGGAGAGGTCGCCCGGTGCGACCCGATGGCCCAGCAGATCCTGCGCCTGCCGCAGCAGCTCGTGCGATGCCTCGTCCATCGTGAACTGAACACAGTAGGTCTTCGCCGAGAGCGGCTTGACCCGGTCGCGATCGACCGGCGCCTGAGCGAGGGCCTGCGGCTGCGAGCCAGACGTGAGCGCAGGAATGACAGGGTCTTCCGCGGGTGTCGGCGCGGTCGCTCCCAGAGTCAACTCGTTGGCATTCAACAGCTGCGTCGGCTCCTCAACTTTCCCCGGGGAAAGCTCGGTGCCCTCTGGCACCGACACAGTCGGCGCCGCCGCGACTTCGCGGATCGTCGCCGGCACGTCCGCCTTGGGGAACCGCTCGGCGAGCATCTTCTCGATCTGTCGGCGGCTCTTGTGTGTCGCCGCCGCCAGGAGTTCTTCGACGTTGTCGGGTCTGAGACACGCCATGAGCTGGATCAACCCGCTCAGATGCACGCGCCCCTTGGCGAGAGCGTCGTGAACGGCCGGGAACCTGCGGATCAGCCTCGCCGCATAGATCCGCTTGTACGCCGCAGCCTCGGACAGGTGGAAGTGCCCGACGCAATACTTGTACATCGAGCTGTAGCCGGCGGGCAGGTAGAGCTGCCGGCGATCGATCTCCGCGATGTAGGCGATGAGCTCGGCGGTGTCAGAGTTGTTCTTGGCCAGACGCGCTTCGAACTCGCGAAGCAACACGGCGTCGGACAGCCGGAGCAGGGAAGGCCGCTTCACGGCGCACTCCTCGACGGGGGCGAGTGGTCGAGGGCCGAAGCATCAGATTACTGCGATCAACTCAGGCGCTGCGCAAACATCCGGACAATTCAGCTCGGTCCGCGCGAGCCTATCCGCCGCGTCATTTGCGCACGCCGTGCGCTGGATGCCAGAGAAATCAGCGCCTGCGGCGGAGTTAGCGCGGCGGGGCCACCGAGTCCCCGGTCACGAACGTGAACTCGTACACGTCGCGCCGCAGCGTGCCCTTCGTCATCCGGATCCCGTCCGTCATGTGCACGGTGTACGTCGTATGTCCGTGTAACGGCTGGGAAGGAATGAAGTACACCTTGCCCAACGTCGACGGCAGCGGGAGGTCCACGTCCCGGGTCTCGAAAGCGTAGGCCGCACTTGGGAACGCCTGCGTGTAATGGATGTAGGTCTTACCCTGGACGAAACGCGCCGTGCCCGCGACATCCTGTCCCTGCGGGTCGGTCACGTGCAGGTTCGTCACGTCCAGTCGCGTCGAGTCGATGTCGTCGGTGAAGACGATCGAGTCGATGGTGTTCACGGCCCAGGCGTAGTTGCCGACCACGGCCGGCGCCGTGCCCGTCGGGCCCGCGGTCTCGACCAGGATCTCGCTGTCCAGGCCGGGCGCGGTGATCTGGTTGTCCGAGCACGCAGCCACGCCCAGCAGGGCGAGGGTGCAGGTCGCGGCAACGATCAGGAGCGGGCGGCGGCGGAGCGGCATCGGGTCCTCGGTGACGTCAGCGGGGGTCTGCCAGAGAAAGCAGCGAGCCGCGGACAGTAGCGACACCGCCGGACGCGGCGCAACCGGGCGCGAGGCTTCACTCTCATCGCTCGTCGTGACCTGAGCGGCGGCCCCGTCGGGTGTGAGACCCCGGTCGTCCCCCGAGTCTCACATCCCGGAGGACTTTCATTGGCGACCGGCGTGGTGTGCGCTAGGCTGCCGGCCCTTCACTGGAGACTTTGCATGCGCCGCAGCGTTGCCCTCTCTGACATCCTGGCGCTCGCAGGCATCTGGATGCTCTCTGGCATCCTGATGCTCTGGCCGGCGTTGGCCTCGGCGCAGGGCGCCAAGGCGCCCGGCTTCCAGGTCCAGGTCGACGGCCTCGTCTACTCGCCGGGAGGCACCGTCGAGAGCCTCGGTGGAACGCAGCTCTCGTCGCTGCTGCCTTCGGGGCCCGGGTTCGCGGTCACGGGGAGCCTGGGGTTTGCCCGTCGCTGGGTGGTGGAAGCGCGGGTCGCATACTTCGGCAGCAATCAGGACGGCAGCTTCCACTTCGCGGACGGACTGCCGCCCTCCGGTCCCTACGCGATCGACCGCGAGCTGCACGTGACCAACGTGCACGCGCTGCTCGCCTACCGGCGTCCGCTGGCGGCGAAGGTCCAGCTGGAGCTCGAGGCCGGCGGCGGTGTGTCGCAGTCGCGTGAACGGCTGGTGCTCTCGAACCCCACCGGCGAGAAGGCGAGCGCCGTGGGAGTGCAGCTCGATCCCTCGTACACCGCGGGCGCCGCGCTCGGCTGGCTCGCGGGCTGGAACACCGACGTGATGGGCAGCGTCCGCTGGAGCATGAGCGCCGTGGGCGATGGCGCGGTGTGGACGAGCGGCGACTCGCCGGCGTTCATGAACTGGACGCTCGGTCTGCGCTACCCGCACGACACCCGCTGAGCGCGGTGTGCGCCGGGCACTTCACGTGGCGGCGCTCGCGCTCGTCGCGCTGAACGTCGCCCTGACGGCGCTCCCCGTTCGCGCGCAGTCCGTGCGCTACGTGGCGCGGCTCGCGAACCGCAATCGCGTCGGGCTCACGATCACCAACTACGGCTTCCTCGGCAACAACTTCACCTCGCGCTCGCCGTCGTTCGAGTTCCCGCTGGGCTCGGGCTACGAGCACATGTCGCGCGCGGGACTGTGGATCGGCGCGCTCGCCGTGTCCGACACCGGCGCGTTCACGGGCGTCACCACGGCGCTCGTCGACGCCGTCCAGGGCGGCGCCTCGGCCGACGAGACCGAGTTCTCGCCGCTCGGGGACGTGGTGAGCGAGCGCTCTCGCATCCCCAACAGCCGCGTCTACTCGCCCGCTGCGATCTCAGATCAGGACCTGATCTGCGAGTACACGGACGCCATCCCGAAGAGCCACAGCGGCAACCAGCGCGAGAACCACCAGCCGCTCAACATCCGCGTGCGGCAGGTGACACTGGGCTTCACGCTGCACACGGCGGACGCGTTCGTGGTCGCGCGCTACGTCATCACCAACGATGGGGCACCCCTGCGCGACGCCTGGGTGGGGCTCTATGCCCAGTTCGCCTCGGGTAACAAGAACAGCTACTCGGTGTGGCCGCCCTCGGCCGGCTCGGGGCCGGGCTCGTGGTACTACAAGGCGCACATCGAGTACGACGCCCCGCGGCGGCTGTTCTCCGAGCGCTACTGCGCGGCGCCGCCCTACCCGGACAACTGCCGCGCCTCCGTGGTCCCGCCGTGGGCGGGCATCAAGATCCTGGGCGTCGCCCCCGACAGCATCGCGTCCAAGCACGTCAACTGGCACTGGTGGACGTTCCAGCCCGGCGACACCGCGCGCGACGAGGACCGCGACAAGTACCGGCTCATGAGCGAGACCCAGATCGACGACGGCAACGGCTGCGAGCTGCTCGGGGCGTGCTCGCCGATCCAGCTCCTGAGCGTGGGGCCGTTCGCCCGCGTCGACCACGGCGACAGCATCTCGGTCGACGTCGCGTTCGTGGGCGGGGAGGACCAGCCAGCGCTGCTCGAGCACGCCGAGTACGCGCAGTTCGCGCACGATGTGAGCTACCGCCTCCCGAGCGCGCCGCCCTCGCCGCGGATGCTGCTGGAGACGGGATCTCAGAGCGCGGACCTGTGGTGGGACGACTCGCCCGAGTCGGTGGTGGATCCCACATCCCAAGCGCCCGGCGGGCACGACTTCGAGGGCTATCGCGTCTACCTGGGCCTGGACCAGCAGGCGCCCACGCGCCTCGCCCAGTTCGATCTCCCAGATACCACGGGCTTCAACACCGGGCTCGAGCCGGCGCGCGCGCCCACGCCCCTCGTGAGGGACGGGATCTCATATCCGTACCACTACCGGATCACGGGTCTCAGAGACGGCTTCCGCTACTGGGGCGCGGTCACGAGCTACGACACCGGCGACCCCTCCGTGGAGAGCCTCGAGAGCGGTATCTCACAGAACAAGTTCCTCGTTGTCCCGACGGCGAACGCCACCGAGCACCGTGGTGTGGTCGTCTTCCCGAACCCCTACCGGGTCGAGGCCATCTGGGACGCGGGCAAGGTCCCGAGGGATAAGGTCGTATGGTTCGCGGGCTTGCCGTCCAGGTGCACGATCCGCGTCTATACTCTAGCGGGAGACCAGGTTATGGCCCGGGAGTTCGACGGCTCCACTTACCACACGGAGAACGTGCGTGGGGTGTGGACGCCCGAGCGCAACCCCGACACCGGGCCGCCGGCGCTCTCGGGCGCGGCGTTCGCATGGGATTTGATCACCGATCGGGGCCAGGCGACGGCGACCGGGCTCTACATGTGGACAGTCGAAGACCACACCGGCGGCCCCGTCCAGCGGGGCAAGCTCCTGGTGGTGAGGTCCGACCGCGAGTGATCGAGAGCACGAGCGCGGTATCCCGGGCCGACCTGCGAACCCAGCAACATATTACAACTTGGACCCTTGACGGGTCTTTGAAGCCCGACCTAAGTTCGGCGCCCACTTCATGAAGACCCCTGCCCGAGTACTCGCTTGGAGCCTCATCCTGATCGCAACGGCCCTCCCGGCGTTGGCGGATGACAAAGGCACCATCACCGGGAAGGTGTCGGACAAGAAGACGGGTCACGCGCTGCCGTTCGCGAACGTGGCCGTTCCCGCGGCGCAGAAGGGCGCACTGACCGACTCCGAGGGGCGCTTCACCATCCCCGGCGTGCCGGTCGGAACATATGAACTGAAGATCCAGTTTCTCGGGTATAAACCTGAGACGGTGCCGGGCGTCGTCGTCGTCGCGGGCAAGCCCGTCGCCATGGACGTGAAACTCGAAGAGATCGTCGTGCACGAGGAGAAGGCGGTCGAGGTGACCGCCGAGCGCCGGCTGGTCGAGACCAAGCAGGGCGCCACCGTGCGCAGCGTCACCGCCAACGACATCCGCAACCTGGCGGTGAACACGGTCAGCGACGTGATGAAGCAGCAGGCGGGCGTCAGCAGCGACGCCGAGCAGATCCACGTCCGCGGTGGCCGCGCCGACGAGACGATGTTCGTGGTCAATGGCGTCGTGAACCGCGACCTCGTCACCGGCCAGTCCACGGCCGGGCAGCTCAACGCGCGCTCGGTCTCCGAGGTGAACGTGACCACGGGCGCCTTCGACGTGCGTTACGGCAACGCGCTCGCCGGCATCGTCGAGATCCATTTGAAGGAAGGCACCGACAAGCAACAGCTCGGGCTCACCATGGCGGGCGGCGCGTACGGCGGCCGCCAGTGGCAGGGCGTGTGGAGCGGGCCGGACCCGATCTGGGTGCGCGGCCTGTCCGCGATCGGCATCAAGCTCCCGGGCACCATGAGCAGCGTGCTCGATCTGTCTGGGAGCCTGTACGAGACGCGCTTCAGCTATCTCGGCGCCGGCGACAACCTGAGCCTGATCGAGCGCACGCTCATCCCGCCGCCCACGCTCCACCCGCGGCTCGTCTCCAGCTACGAGGACCGGTTCCTCGGCATCAAGTTCAAGTACGACGACATGTGGGCGCCGTCCGAGGACAACCGCTGGGCCGGGCGCTACGGCCTGAACTGGAGGCCGAACGCCTCCGACAAGTACTCGTTCGACTTCTCCAAGCGCATCGCCATCGACCAGGGCTTCAGCCGCACGTTCATCACCGCGCAGGGCGATGCCGGCGACCCCGCCTACCCGTGGCAGTGGGACCATCGCATCGGCCACGCGCCCACGATCTTCGAGGACAACGTCCAGACCTCGCTCGAGTGGCGCCGCACGCTGTCCACCACCGGGTTCACCACCCTCCAGCTGTCGCGCTACTTCTACGCCCAGCGACAGGACGTGCAGGGCAAGATGTGGACGGATTACGTGCAGCCCGACGACCGCTCCGCGTTCCCGGTCGGCGACCCGCGCCGCGACGACTACTTCTATGACACCGGCGACAACAACCAGTGGGCGGACCGGCGCACGAACAGCTGGGGCCTGCAGGGCTCGTACACGCAGCGCCACAAGCACAACGAGCTGGAGTTCGGGCTCGAGCACCAGTGGCAGGACGTGCAGTACCTCACCATCCAGGACCCGTGGGTGTTCGACCCCGACGGGCTCGGCGCCTCGCACGACCTGTGGAACGTGCACCCGATGATCGGCGCGGTCTACGGCCGTGACCGGCTCGAGTTCGAGGGCTTCGTCGCCAACATCGGGCTGCGCGCCGACTACTGGTTCATCGGCCGCGAGGCGGAGCAGGCGCTCGGCGACACCACGCGCCACAACATCGCGCCCACCACGCGCACGGAGTTCTACAACGACACGCAGTCGTTCTTCGGCCGGCGCGTGAAGACCCACTTCTCGCCGCGCGTGATCGTGGCGCACCCGATCACCGAGAACAGCAGCTTCTTCTTCAACTACGGCGAGTTCACGCAGTGGCCGTCGTATCGCTACGTGTACTCGAAGCTGAACTCGATCTCGAGCGAGTCGTTCCCGCTGCAGGGCAACCCGAACCTGAATCCGCAGGTGTCGGTGAACTACGAGGTCGGCGGCAAGCACCAGTTCCTGCCCACGGCCGCGGCGAACCTGACGTTCTTCGTGCGCGACGTCTACGACTACCCGTCGGCCTCGCGCGTGGACCCGATCGGCGGCTCGGACATTTCTTCCTACTTCATCTACCTGAACGGCCACTACTCCCGGTCGAAGGGCTTCGAAGTCGAACTCGAAAAGCGACGCTCGAATCATTGGGCGGGGAAGATCTCGCTCTCCTACCAGCAGACCCGCGGCAAGAGCAGCGACCCGAACGAGGAGCGCGCGCTGCAGGAAGTCGGCGGCAGCAGCGAGACGCGGCTCTCCGAGGAGTTCGTGCGCTGGAACCGGCCGTTGAAGCTGGGCGCGAACTTCGACGTGCGCTGGGACGACAAGGCCCCACAGCATTGGGGCGTGCTGCAGAAAGTCGGGATCAACCTCTACGCGCAGGCGGAGTCGGGCCGCACGTTCACGCCGATCGCGGCCGGCTCGGGCGATCCCGTGGGGCTGCCGAACTCGCGCAACGCGCCGGCGCAGTTCACGGTGGATCTCAAGATCAATCGTTGGTTCAAGCTCGGCACCCAGCGCTACGACCTCAGCATCTCGGGCTCGAACATCTTCAACAACTACGCGCTCAATGTCGTGGACCCTTACAGCGGCCTGGGCCCGAGCTGGGGTGACGGCCAGTACGACCCGCGCTACTTCACCGGCTTCAACGACTTCACGCGCGTGAGCTCGGTCGACAACCCCTCGAACTACGGCAACGGCATGTGGAAGGCACAGCTCGATGTCGATTTCTGATCGGCGCACGCCCGCACGATGTGCTGCACGCCGCGGTGGCGGGCTCGCAGCGGCGCTCGCGATCCTGCTCGCGGGCGCGCTCGCGCCGCGTGCCGCGCACGCCCAGGGCTCGCTCGGCGGCCAGCGCGCGGGCACGTCGTCGGCGACGTTCCTCCGGATCGGCGTCGGCGCGCGCGCGGTGGGTATGGGGGAGACGTTCGTCGCGGTGGCGAACGACCCCAGCGCCATCTACTGGAATCCCGCCGGGCTCGCCTCGCTCCAGCGTCGTGAGTTCTCCATCTCGCACGTCGAGTGGCCCGCGGACATCGGCTACGACCACGTCACGCTCACGCTGCCGTCGCGCCGCTTCGGCGGCTCGTTCGCGCTGCAGGCGGGCCTGCTCGGCACGCGGATCGACGAGACCAGCGAGCTGCAGCCGTTCGGGACCGGGCGCACGTTCTCGTACTCGGATTTCATCACCGGGCTCGCCTACTCGCGGCGCTGGACCGACAAGCTCCTGGTCGGGTTCGGCGCCAAGTATGTGCACGAGGACCTCGGCTCGGAGGTGGGCGGCCCGACGACGTCGGCGTTCCTGTTCGACGTGGGATCGATCTACTACCTGGGCCTCGGGAGCGTGCGCATCGCCACCTCGCTCACGAACTTCGGCTCGGCGCTGCGGCCGAGCGGCAATTACACGTCGCCCTACGACGGCACCACGTCGCAGTACGACGCCTTCGATCCGCCGCTCATGTTCCGTTACGGGGTCGCGTTCGAGCCGATCGAGAACGACACCCAGCGGCTCACCACCGCGCTCGAGGTCGCCCAGCCCGCGGACAACGAGCAGCTGGTCAAGGCCGGCCTGGAGTGGATGTTCAAGAACACGCTGGCGCTGCGGAGCGGCTACAACCTGCGCGCCGACGCGATGAAGTTCTCCGCCGGCGCCGGGTTCAGCGGCACGTTCGGCGACTACCGGGGCGCGCTCGACTACGCCTATACCGACGGCGGCCCGCTCGGGGCCGTGCACCGCATCTCGCTGGGGCTCCGCTTCTGATGCGCCGCGTCCTCGCCTGCCTCGTACTCGTGCTGCTCGCTGGCGTCCCGCTCGGCTGCGGCGGCAAGTTCGAGCTGCCCACCGAGCACCCGAAGCAGATCGTGCCCTCGGACGGCAGCTACGCCCTGCAGTCGACGTGGAAGGGCATGAACGGCATCCAGGACCTGCTCATCACGCAAGGCGAGGGCGGCCAGCTGTTCGTGCTGTTCTACGACGGCGTCGCCAACCAGCCCACCGATCCCATCCAGCAGCACGGCGTCGTGCTCCTGTTCCCGCTCACGAATCCGAAGCCCATCGGTCCGCCCTACTTCCAGCCGACGCTGAACATGTTCAAGCCGATCGCGTTCACCGCCAACAAGACCCGCATGTTCGTGCTCGACAAGGGCGACTCGTGCAAGGCGAAATATGACGTGCGCCGCTCCACCTGCGAGGCCGACACCGACGCCGATCCGGGGAACATCAGCGACCACCCGTTCCGGAGCCAGATCTTCGACTACGCGGCGACCTGGCGCGTGCGCGAGTACAACATCGGCGGTGGCGACACGGTCTCGACGTTCACTGACACCACCGTGGCGCAGCCGTACGGGATCGCGCTGGACGACGCCGGTCGCATCTACGTGTCGTGCCTCGCGGTGTTCCTCGACTCGCTGCAGACCAACAAGAGCATCCGCACGCGAAAGTTCGTGAGCCGCATCTACCGCTACGTCCGCGGGCAGCGCTATCCGGGCATCCCGGACGTGAACATGGTCGGCACCGAGTCGTGGTACCGCGACAGCACGTGGAAGGTGCTCGACGGCTCAGGGCTGAGCTCGATCGCCGACGCTCGCGGCATCTTCATCCCGCACGGTGGCGCCGACCCGCTCTACATCGCCGACCGCGGCAACAACGCCGCCAAGGCGATCTCGTCCACGGTCAACGAGCTGCCGTTCCTCAAGGTGGACGGCCAGGAGACCGGCGCGATCTTCAACCATCCCGAGGGCATCGCGGTCGATCTCGCCGGCTTCTTCTACGTCGTGGACCGCGACAACAAGCGCGTGCTGCGCTACAGCTCGGTGCCGGCCACGTTCGTGCAGCGAATCGACCAGGAGCCGAACAGCGACGGGCTGCCGCTCGCGGACCCGATCGGCATCGCCGTCGACAGCTCGGGGGCGGCCTACATCGGCGACCGCGGCCGCGGGCAGATCATCTATTACAAGAGGCGCCCGTGACGCTGCGCCCGCTCCTGCTCGCGTCGCTGCTCGCCCTGCCCGTCGCCGCCGCCGCGGACCAGGCAGATCACCTGCCGCCCGGCCGCGCGCCGGCGCCGGCGCCCGCATCGCGCGTGTCGAAGTCGCGCCCGGTGGCGCTCGGCGCCACGGCCGCGTCCGACACCTCGGCGCGTGTGTACGTATCGCTGATCTCGGGGCGCGACGAGAGCGGCCGCGACCTGAACCTGATGAGCATGAACGTCACCAACTTCGGATTCATCGGCAACAACTTCACCGTGCGCACGCCGTCGATGGAGTACCCGGTCGGCACCGGGCACGAGCACCTGGTGCGCGGCGGGCTCTGGGTGGGCGCGCTCGCCTTCGATGCGAACGGCGCCTTCATCGGCGTCACCACCGCCGCCAAGGACGGCTTCACCGGCGACGCCTCGGCGAGCGCCACCGAGTTCTCGCCCGAGGGCGACCGCATCGACGTGCGCTCGTCGCTGCCGAACAGCCGGAAGTTCTCGCCGCTCGCGGTGAGCGAGCGCGACCTGCGTGGCGACTTCGATGACCTGCTGCCGAAGCGCGCGCAGAACAACCGCGAGGACCACCGGCCGCTGGGCATCGTCGTGCACCAGGAGAACTACTCGTGGTCGTTCTCTGACTACCGGCACATGGTGTTCTACCACTTCGCGATCCGGAACACCGGCGCGCCGCTGCGCAACGTCTACGTCGGGCTCTACAACGAGCTGGCGAGCGGGCCCAAGAACAACTTCTCCAATTGGCCTCCGAGCGGCGCGTGGTTCAGCAAGAAGCAGATCGGCTGGGTAGACTCGCTGAGCCTGTTCACCGAGCGCTACTGCGAGAGCGTGCCGATCCCCGACAACTGCCGCTACTCGATCACTCCCGAGATGGTTGGCTACAAGCTGCTCGGAGTTCGCCCGGGCAAGCTCAGCGACCCGGACAAGATGGTCACGATGCAGTCGTGGAACTTCTCCCCCGGCAACGTGGACCGCGACGAGGATACCGAGCTCTATGCGCTCATGAGCGCGGGCACGAAGACGAACTTGAACCCCATCCCGCCCGATCTGGCGCCGCGCGACGGCGACCCGGTGGAGATGGTCGCCGTGGGTCCGTTCGCGCAGCTGAACCAGGGCGACACTATCCAGGTCGACTTCGTCTACCTGGGTGGGAACAACGACGCCGAGCTGGACAAGCGCGCGCACACCGCGCAGCGCGCCTACGACCTCAACTACCTCGTGCCCGTGCCGCCGCCGTCGCCGCGCTTCAAGGTGGTCGCGCGCCAGTCCGCTGTGGATTTCTACTGGGACGACTCGCCCGAGCTGTTCGAGGACCCGACGAGCCCGATCCGGAAGGACTTCGAGGGCTATCGCCTCTATGCGGGCAGCTCGCGCGACGACCTGCGCCTGCTGGCGCAGTACGACCTGGCGGTGGCACCGCATGACACCACCGGCTTCAACACCGGCTTGGACGTGGTGCGCTTGGCGGCGCCGGTGACGATCGACGGCGAGACGTACCAGTACAGGTACACGGTCACGAACCTGCGGAACGGCTTCAAGTACTTCGCCGCCGTGACCGCGTACGACCTGGGCACGACCGAGATCGAGTCGCTGGAGAGCGGGCGCACGCAGAACGAGGTCATGGTGGTGCCGGCGCCGCAGGCGGGCGAGCGCCAGCAGGGCGTGGTGGTGTTCCCGAACCCGTACCACGTCGAGGCGCTCTGGGACCACGGCACGAACGTGCGCAACCACTACCTGTGGTTCGGGAACCTGCCGTCGCGGTGCACGATCCGCATCTACACGCTCGCCGGCGACCTGATCTACGAGACCGACTTCGACGGCGCCACGTACAACGGCAGCAACGCGCGCGGCATCTACGATCCGGCAAGCGACCTGCCGGGCACGTTCTCCGGCGCCTCGTTCGGCTGGGACCTGGTGACGCGGCGCGGCCAGGCGGCCGCGAGCGGCCTCTACCTGTGGTCGGTCGAGGACCGCGCCACGAGCAAGCGCGAGCTGGGCAAGTTCCTCATCGTGAAATCCGACCGCGAGGGACTCCAGTGAAGCGCGTCCTGCTCCTGCTCGCGGTACTCGCCGCGGTCGCCGGCCTCGGGGTCACGTCCGGCTGCGGGCTGACCAAGAAGCTCACCGGCACCCCGCACGCGAACCAGCCGCCGCACACGGTGCTGTTCGTGAACGGCGCCATCGACACGGTCAACCACGTCGTGCACCTCTACTGGTTCGGCACCGACGCCGACGGCGCGATCGCCGGCTTCGAATGGCAGATGCTGAATCCGCACGCACCGGCGGATACCGCGTGGCATCTCACCACGAACACCGATTCGGTGTTCATCGTTCGGGACACGACGGGTTACACGAACCCGGTATTCACCGTGCGCGCCATCGACAACGCGGGGGCGCGCGACCCGAACCCACCGCGGCAGACGTTCGAGTTCAGCAACCAGGCGCCCACGGTGCGGCTCACGACGAAACCGCTCGCGACCGACACGACGTTCGCGTCGGTGAGCGTGGCATGGAGCGCGGCCGACGCCGACGGAGACGTCAGCAAGCTGAGGTTCCTGGTGTGGCTCGACGGACGCAGGGACACACCCGAGATCACCACGGCGACCTCGTTCACGATGCCATCCGACCGCTTCCTGGTGAACGGGGTCATGACCACGGGGCCGCGCAAGCTGTTCGTGCAGGCCATCGACGACGGCGGGCGTGCGAGCCCGATCGACAGCGTGGGCTGGATCGTGCGCCGGCCGGTCTCGGGGCCGAACGCGCGGCTGCTCCTCGTGGACGACGTCCCATCCAGCAACACGCTCAACAGCCGCTACGACACGCTCTACTCGAACTCGATCGGGCGCGTGGGGCTCGCGACCAGCGAGTACACGATCCTGCGGCTCGACCGCACGCAGCCATTCAAGACGGCCAAGGACGCCGAGCAGACGTTCAAGCTGTTCGAGGCGGTGGTGTGGTATCGCGGCGTGCCGCAGCCGCCGAGCCCTGGGAACGTTCTCGGCATCTGCGAGCAGGGCATCGGCGAGTACGCGCGCGCCGGCGGCAAGATCTTCGTGGAGGGGATCTACGGCTTCAGATCACCCAACACCGGCGGCAGCCTGAGCGAGGACTTCGTCACCACGTACCTGGGCTCGCGGCTCGTGCGCCAGTTCTCGACGACGCTGCTCGATTCGGTGGCGGCGTTCGGCAACCTGAACCCGTCGACGTTCGTGGGCAACCTGGACGTGGGTGGCGGGCTCATCGCCAGCGACACGATCCACTTCGCAGGCATCCTGCCGGTGGCCAATAACTCGGACGGTGGTGGCCTGCGCGAGTTCGTCGCGGACGACATCTCGCGGGTCGCGTTCTGGGCCGGGCCCAACACCCTGTCGCCGCCCAACGCCCAACGCGTGCCCCTCGGGCTCACCGTGCCGCAGGCGAACGGTGGACGGATCGTGGCGCTCGGCTCTCCGATCATCGTCACGCCGGGAAACAATGCCGGGGCGGCCGGGTTCATCACCGACTTACTCCGGCACTTCGGGCTCGACAGGCCCTCGAGCGGGCGCCCGCTCGGGCTCGACCGGCCCTGAGCCTCCCGGCCGAACGCCGTGGAGGAGTGACGGTCGCGGCGTGGCGCGGTACGACCGGCCGGGTCAGGTTCTCCTGAGGGGAACTTAGCGTTCTCCCACTGAAGTTCGGACCCTCTGCCTGCGGGTATCCAAGCGTAGAACCACGTCCGGAAACACCCCGGAAACGCTGAAATTCCTTACGGTTCGTCAGGTGTCGCTGGTATCATCGCCGCGGTTAAGTCCTGGTCATCTCCCCCCACTACAGGTCGTCGTTTGCTGTCGCGCGGGGCCACCAGCGGGCCCGCGTTCGAGGAGGCACCGCCAGCAGACTGCCAGACCCCTTCACCGCGTTCCACATTTGTTCCGTCCACCTGCAACGAGGGGATCACCCATGAGCAAGATGTTCACCCGATTCCTGGCGGTCGCCGCGCTCTTGTGCGTCGCCGGCGTCGCCTCGGCGACGCAGTTTCCGAACGCCACGTGTCCGGATTCCGTGACGATCCAGCAGATCAAGAGCACGAATGCTTGCAAGCCTGCTCTGGCCGACACCGTCGCCGGCGTATCCGGCGTCATCATCGGCTTCGACCCCATCGCCACCGGATTCGACGCGTTCATCCAGGACCCTGCCGGCGGCCCGTTCTCGGGCATCGACTTCTTCACGCACAGCGTCAACACCAAGGTCGCTCCCTATAACTTCGCGATCGGCGACCGCATCGTCGTCGAGTTCGCGAAGGTCGACAACTTCGCTGGCGACGAGGAGATCGACGCTCCGAACGGCAGCTTCGGGTCGCCGAACTTCATCGTGCGCAAGGTCAGCTCCGGCAACGCGCTGCCGCCGTTCTTCGTCGGCACGACGACGCAGCTGAACCAGCTGCCCACGAACACGTTCTTCGAGCAGTACGAGGGCTCGCTCGTCAAGATCAACGGGCCGCTCACCGTGGTGCGCACATCGCTCACCGGCGGCCTCGGCGCGAATAGCTTCCTCGTCATCAGCCCCTCGGCGCCGAGCGACACGGTGTTCATCCAGGGCAACAAGCTCACCGTGTTCGCGCCGCCGCCCGTGGGCACGAACATCTTCAGCGTGCAGGGCATCGGAAACCAGTTCAGCGTCAGTGCAGGGAATGCCTACGCCATCATGCTGCGCGACGGCAACGACATCGTGCTCAACACGCCGCCGAACGTGACGGACGCCTACCCGCTCACCGACAACACGATCCTCGTCAAGTTCGACCGCAACGTCACCACCGCCTCGGCGACCACGCTCACGAACTACTCGCTGGCGTCGTTCGGCTCGGTGAACTCGGCGGTGATGAACGACCAGGCGTCCGTGATCCTCAACATCACGAACGGTCTCTCCCACGGCGATCTCGAGACGGTGACCGCGAACGGCATCGTCGGCCTCGCCGCTGGGCAGACGATGACCACGCCGCAGTCGCGCACGTTCGTGAACGGCGTGCTGACGTCTGCCGAGATCCAGCAGGCCAATCCCGACTCGCTCGCCGCGACGAACCCGCCGTGCCTCGACCGCTCGCGCTTCGCCGGCGGCGGCGGCCAGATCTCGCTGGGCAACGTCGGCACCCGCGCCACGATGGCGGCCACGTCCGGCGCTCGCTACGGCTCGATCTACTACATGATGGATCCGGGCAACCCGACCCGCGGCGGTGTGGCGGCGTTCGCGCCGCCGGCCGTACTGACCATCGGCCACAAGTGGCGGCTCGTCGGCCAGGTGCAGGAGTTCTTCGGCGAGACCGAGTTCTCCAACATCATCGACGCCGCCGACCAGGGTGTGCTGGCGGTGCCCACGCCGAAGCTCGTCTCGGTGATCCAGGCCGCGCGTGACACCTGCGACTACACGAACACGCTCAAGGACGGCGAGGACTACGAAGGCCGGCTGGTGACGGTGGGCGCGGTGAAGGTGGTTCAGCGCTTCCTGACGCTGCCCACGAACGGCTTCCACGTCGCGGACCAGAGCTACCCGGACACGATCTTCGTCGAGAACTTCAACGGCGTGCTCGACCCGCTCGTCTCGCCGACGCTGGGCCACAACATCCAGCTCACCGGCGTCGTCCACTACTCGGGCGGCAGCTTCCGCATCGTCCCGCGCGGCTACAGCGACATCGTGGACCTCGGCGTCGCGGGTGTTACCCCGACCAACGGCCGCCTGTCGTTCAGTGTCGCCCCGAACCCGGCACGCCACGCGTTGTTCTCGTTCAACCTGCCGCAGGACGCGGACGTGGACATCGGCATCTTCGATGTCGCCGGACGCCAGGTGGCATCGATCGCCAGTGGCAGGCTCCCGGCCGGCAGTTACCAGCGGCAGTGGTCGGGAGAGATGTCCGACGGCCGCACGGCGAGCGCCGGCGTCTACTTCGCCCGCATGAAGGCGAACGGCGCCGAGACGTCGCTGCGTACGGTGTTCCTCGGGCAGTGATCCGTAGCTAGTCCCGGCATCAGCGCAACGGCCGGTCGCCCAATCGGGCGGCCGGCCGTTTGCATGCCGATCGATGGCAGAGCGCCGGCGGCCTCGCCCGGGCGGCCGGGCGGCCCGATATCCGTTGGGAGAATCGCCTCGGACCCGCATGTTGCGGGGCGTTTCGCGCCTCCCTATGATGCCGTGGAATGCGTTTGGAGCACCCTTGGGAACCCTCTCCGGCGGCGCCGCATCCGTTCCACAGCCGCCTGCCCTACGACTTTGCAACCCGGAGAACGCCATTTCCGTGACCCCACAGACCATCCCGGCGAGCCGGTGCGTCCGCGACACGGCCGTCGAGATGCCCCAGCTGGTGCTACCCCAGCACGCCAACGTCCATGGCTCGGTGCTGGGCGGGATGGTGCTCCACTGGATCGACATGGCGGCGGCGCTGGTGGCGAACCGCCACAGCCGGCGCCCGGTCGTCACCGCGGCGATCGACGAGATGGCGTTCCTCGCTCCGATCCAGATCGGTCAGCTGGCGCTGTTCAAGGCCAAGCTGACGCTCGTGGACCGCAGTAGCATGGAGATCCGGGTCGACGTGCAGTCCGAGGACCTGTTGACGGGCGAGCGCAGGACGACGGCCACGGCGTTCGTGACGTTCGTGGCACTCGACCCCGAGACGAAGCGGCCCACCCCGGTGCCGCGGCTGGAGCTGATGACGGACGAGGAACGCGCGGAGCACGCGCAGGCGCTCGAGCGCCGGCGGCTCCGCCTGGAGAAACGAAAAGCAGTCTGCGGGTAGCAGGCGCCGGACGGCGCCGGCCAAGGCCCACCCCCACGTGGGCGCCGCGGAAGCGATGGACGTTGCGATGTTTGTGATGTGAAGGAGGGAAGTGATGGCGATCTCGATCGTGGTGCCGCAGCTCGGCGAGAGCGTCGCCGAGGGCACGGTGGCCAAGTGGCTCAAGGCCGTGGGCGACAAGGTGCGCAAGGAAGAGCCGCTGGTGGAGATCCAGACCGACAAGATCAACGTCGAGATCCCGTCCCCGGCGGATGGCACGCTGTCGAGCATCAGCGTGCCCGAGGGCACCACGGTGCTCGTCGGCACCGAGATCGGCCAGATCGGCGCCATGGGTGAAGCGACCGCGGCGCCGGTCGCAGCGGCGGCCGCGAAGGCTGCTGCAGCCGTGAGCGCTTCCAAGCCCGCCGCAGCGCCCGCGCCGGCCGCTCCGTCGAGGCCCACCGCTGCACCCGCGTCTGCCCCGGTGGCGACGTTCGCTTCGACTCCGAACACGGCTCTTCCCAACGGCAATGCGCAGACGATCGAGTCCGGCGAGGGCCGCAACCTCTCGCCCGCGGTGCGGAAGATCATGCGCGAGCAGAACGTGTCGATGACCGAGCTGGGCGCGATCGCCGGCTCGGGCGTCGCCGGTCGCGTGACCCGTGACGATCTCCTCGATTACCTCAAGCGGCGCGGCGCGGCGCCGGCGAGCCTGCCGTCCGCGCCCATGCCCACGGCCGCGCGCTCGGCCGCGCCGGTCGCGGCGGCTCCGCTCCCCTCGTTCCTCCAGCCGGCCGCGGTCGGCGGCGGCGCCGCGGGCCCGCGCGAGACCACGATCCCGTTCTCGCGCGTGCGCAAGGTCATCGCCGAGAACATGATCAAGGCCAAGCACACGGCTGCGCACACGCACTGCTTCGACGAGTGCGACATGAGCGCGATCGTGGCGCTGCGGAAGGAGTGGGCGCCCAAGCTCGAGGCCCAGGGCATCAAGCTCACGTACATGCCGTTCTTCATCAAGGCGGCCGTGTTCGCGCTGAAAGAGTTCCCGTGGGTGAACGGCTCGGTGTCGCCGCAGGGCGACGCCATGATCGTGAAGCACTATTACAACATCGGCATGGCGGTGGGCCGCGACGACAAGGGGCTCATCGTGCCGAACCTGAAGGACTGCGACCGCAAGAACCTGGTCCAGCTCGCGCACGAGGTGAACGGCCTCGCCGCGCGCGCCCGTGCCGACCGATTGAACCCGGACGACATCCAGGGCGGCACGTTCTCGATCACGAATGCCGGTGTCTTCGGCGCCATCAACTCGTCGCCGGTGATCAACGTGCCCGAGGTGGCGATCCTTGGCGTACACAAGATCGTCGAGCGCCCGGTCGTGAAGCACGGCCAGATCGTGATCGCGCCGATGATGAACGCGGCGATCGGCTTCGATCACCGCGTCGTGGACGGCGAGCTGGCGGTCAAGTTCCTGCGCCGCGTCTGCGAGCTGCTGGAGAAGCCCGAGCTGCTGTGGTTCCACACTTGATGAACGATACGCTGCATACGTCCGCGCTCGGCCCCACGCGCTACCGCGACGGGCTGGCGCTCATGGACGCGTTGGTCGCCGCCCGCGCCGCCGGCGAGACCGGCGACTGGCTGCTCTATCCCGACCACGAGCCCGTGCTCACGGTGGGCAGGAGTCCCAGCGAGGGCAACGTGCGCACCGACGCCGCCACGCTCGCGCGCCTCGGGATCGAGGTCGTGGAAGTGCCGCGCGGCGGCGACGTGACCTGGCACGGGCCGGGGCAGCTCGTCGGCTACCCGGTCGTGCACCTGGACCGCGTGGACCGCGATCTCCATCGCTGGCTGCGGGTGCTCGAGGACGCGCTGATCGCCGCGCTCGCGCGCTACGGACTCGAGGGCCGGCGCGTGCCGGGTCGCACCGGCGTGTGGCTCTCGAGCACGGAGAAGATCGCTTCCATCGGCGTCGCCGTACGCCGCTGGATCGGCTACCACGGGTTCGCGCTCAACGTCGCGAACACGCTCGACGATTTCGCGCTCATCCACCCCTGCGGCTACCACGACATCCGGATGACGTCGATGGCCGAGCGCCTGGGCGAGCGTTCACCGTCACTGACCGAGGTTCGCTCGGCCGTGACCGCCGAGCTCGCGGCGAGACTGGGATTTCAACGCGTCGAGGTGCATGCTTCGGGGGAGGTCTGGACCGTGGCGGGCATCGCGCGGATGGCCGATACATCCAAGCAGTGGGCCGCGGGAGACCGCCCGGGCCCGATCCAAGGAGCGTTTCCATGGTGACGTTGACCGAGACCGCCAGCAGGAAGCTCAGTGAGCTGCTGGCGCAGCAGCCGCAGCCCGTCGTAGGCCTGCGTTTGAGCGTTCAGCAGGGCGGCTGTTCGGGTTATTCGTACGGGATGTCGTTCGCCGAGTCGGAGCGCCCCGGGGACTGGGTGGGCGAGTTCGGCGGCGTGAAGGTATTCGTCGATGCCGACAGCGCGCCGGTGTTGCAGGGCGTCGAGGTCGACTGGATCGAGACGTTGCAGGCCACCGGGTTCGCGATCCGCAACCCGAACGCGGTCCGCTCGTGCGGCTGCGGCAAGTCGTTCGAGACCCACTAGGGACTCGTCGGCAGGGGAGCATTCGTGCGTATCGAACTGTTCACGGTCGAGGATGCGAACAAGCTCGCGGCCGAGATCCGGCCGCGGCTCGAGCGGCTGGTGATGCGGAAGCGCGAGTTCGACGCGCTGGAGCAGCGCATGGGCATCCTGCTCGTGGCCACTGCCGGCGCCGCGCCCGACAATCCCGACACGCTCGAGCTGCGCTCGCTCGAAGAGAAGCGCCGCCGCCTCGGCGAGTCGATCGGCAAGGGCGTGCAGGAGCTGCACGCGAAGGGCTTGCTGGTGAAGGACGTCGATCGCGGCCTCGTCGACTTCTACTCGCTCATGGGCGACCGGCTCGTGTTCCTGTGCTGGCAGGTGAGCGAGACCGAGGTCTCGCACTGGCACACGCTCGAGGACGGCTTCGCCGGCCGGCAGCAGATCAAGGAAGCCGGGCTGGAGTGAGATGACGCTGGTCGCCGGGGCCCCGCTGGTGGGGCCAAGACCGTTCGCCGATTTCGTGGCGCTCGACGCGGAGACGATCCGCTCGAGGACCTGGGCGGCGAAACGCGCGCTCGGCAGGCGCACGGTGATCCTCGGTCACCACTACCAGCGCGAGAGCATCATCGAGTTCGCGGACTTCCGCGGCGACTCGTTCAAGCTCTCGCAGCTCGCCGCCGCGCAGGCGGACGCCCGTCACATCGTTTTTTGTGGCGTCCACTTCATGGCGGAGTCGGCCGACGTGCTGGCGCAGCCGCACCAGACCGTGATCCTCCCCGACGTCAAAGCCGGTTGCTCCATGGCGGACATGGCGTCGCTCGACGACGTCGAGGACGCCTGGGACCAGCTCGTGGCGGAGCACGGCGACACGTTCACGCCCATCACGTACATGAACTCGAGCGCGGCGTTGAAGGCGTTCTGCGGCGCGCGCGGTGGCGTGGTGTGCACGTCGAGCAACGCGCGTGCGGCGCTGGAGTGGGCGTGGGCGAGGAAGCCCCGCGTGCTGTTCTTCCCCGACCAGCACCTCGGGCGCAACACGGCGTGGGCGATGGGCGTGCCGCTGGAAGAGATGGCGGAGTGGATCTGGCGCGCGCCGAACCCGCGCCAGGTGAACGCACGCGCGTTCGCGCCGTCGACGAAGCTCGTCCTCTGGCGCGGGTTCTGCAGCGTGCACACCAAGTTCGACAAGAAGCAGATCGACGAGGTGCGCGCGGAGGATCCGGCGGTGCGCGTGCTCGTGCACCCCGAGTGCCCGTTCGAAGTGGTGCGAAACGCGGACCTCGTGGGCTCGACCGAGTTCATCATCGACCAGGTGCGCGAGGCCAGGCCCGGCGCGAGCTGGGCGATCGGCACCGAGATCCACCTGGTGCACCGGCTCGCGCTCGAGCATCCCGGGCAGAAGATCCGCTCGCTGCAGAAGAACGTCTGCCCGTGCGCGACCATGAACCGCATCGATCCCGCGCACCTGCTGTGGGCGCTCGAGAACCTCGCCCAGGGCCACGTCGTGAACCCCGTTCGCGTGCCCGACGCGGTGAAGCGCGACGCGCGGCTGGCGCTCGATCGCATGCTGGCGCTCAAGCCCGCGGCCGGCGCGCCGCATCCTTCGAAGGACTGAAAGCCGCGATGAGCGACAGCGAAGATCTGATCCACATCGGCGAGCCCGGCAGCGCACACGACATCGGCGTCTACGGCGCGCCGCGACCGGCCGTGCCCGAGCCCGTGCCGATGGCGCCGCGCACGAAGGGCTGCGCTTCGGGGGCGGGAAGCCTCGGCGCGGTCGAGCCCGGCGAGTTCCGGCGCCTGCCCCCGTGGCTCAAGATCCAGCTCCCGGGCAGCGGCGACTACTCCGAGACGCGCGCGCTGCTCAAAGAGAAGCGCCTCGTGACCGTGTGCGAGGAGGCGCGCTGCCCGAACCTCGGCCATTGCTGGGCGCGCGGCACCGCGACGATCATGATCCTGGGCGAGCTGTGCACGCGCCGCTGCGGCTTCTGCGCGGTGGCGCCGGGCCGGCCGAACGGGTTCGTCGACTGGGACGAGCCGCGCCGCGTGGGCGAGGCGGTGGCGGCGATGAACCTGCGCCACACCGTGATCACGTCGGTGGCGCGCGATGACCTGAAGGACGGCGGCAGCACGATCTTCGCCCATGTGATCGCTGAGATCCGCAAGCGCTCGGGCACGGTGATCGAGGTGCTGATCCCCGACTTCCGCGGGCACGCCGACGACCTCCAGCGCGTGATCGACGCCAGGCCCGAGGTGATCAACCACAACATCGAGACCGTGGAGCGCCTGCACCCGATCGTGCGGCCGAGCGCGCGCTACGATCGCTCGCTCGAGTTGCTTCACCGCGTCGTCGAGTCGGGCACCGGCATCAAGGCGAAGAGCGGCATCATGGTGGGCCTCGGCGAGACCGACCCCGAGATGACGCGGACGCTCGAGGACCTGCGCGCGCACGGCTGCCAGCTGCTCACGATCGGCCAGTACCTGAGGCCCTCGAAGATGCACCTGCCGGTCGTCGAGTACGTGCATCCGGACCGCTTCGCCGCCTGGCGCGACGAGGCGCTGGCGCTGGGCTTCGAGAGCGTGGCGAGCGGCCCGCTCGTGCGCTCCAGCTACCACGCCGACCTGCTCGCCGGCACGGTCAAGCCGGGCGAGGCGAGCAAGGCGGACTGAGCGCAGTTCATCGATAGAGCGACTTCACCTGGCCCCAAGTGGACGTGCGCAGGTTCACCGGCTGGGACGCGAGGCAGTCGAGCTGCGTGTAGCAGACACGCTCGGGCGTCCCCGGTGGCACGCAGATGTTCTCGAGGTTCCGCACCTGCCCACCCTGCCAGGTCGCGATCTGGCTTGCGGCGGTGTGCGCGCCCTGCGTGAGCCACACATTGTTGCCGTTCGCGGTCGTCACGACGTTCAGCGAGGCGAGCACCAGGCACACCGGCACGTCGCAGCCGGGGCAGGAGCCGGCGCCGATCGTCTTCGCGTGGTTGATCTGCACCGTGCCCACGAAGTACTCGGTGCCGGCGCTGAGACTGGCGAGGCTCGTGCCGGGAACCGCGGCCACTCCGTTCATAGCGGCCTGATTTGGAAGGAACGTGCTGAGCGTGTCATTCCCGATCCCGCTGACCTCGAAACCGCCGCCCCAGTCCACGCAGTTCACGGTGCCCGATGGTACCGATGTGACGAGCGCCTCGGCTGACAAACGACACGACCCCGAATTCCTGAACTGCCACCACGGGGGCATGGCGGGCGACGCCGAAACGCGGACGACGCGGAACTCCACGCCTGCCACATCGGACACCGGTGCGTCCAACTCGAACGACATCACCAGCCGCTCGACGCCGGTGTTCACGTCGCAGGCGAACGCCTTGTTCGCGACGCCGGCATCCCCATAGCAATGGTCCCAACGCAGGTTCAGGCCGGCGGCATGCGCGCAGGGCGCCCGGAGGATGAGCAGGCACGAAGTCGCCAGCACGAGCCCGACGACGCCGGTAACCGACCGAGTCACGACCGCGACGTAGTGCCGACGCATGGGGCGATCCTCCAGCGGCGGGGTCGCCGAAGCTGCGAGTGAGCGAGACAGCATGGTGACCTCCCGTCGGCTGAGCTTCAGCTCACCGGTAGAGCGCTTTCACCGCGCCCCAGGTGTTGCGGCGGGCCGCGGTGGTGGGCTCGACGGCCAGGCAATCGAACTGGGTGCTGCAGTCGAACGTGCCATTGCAATGGTTCAGGAGGTTCGTGAGCTGGCCGTTCTGCCAGTGGATGACCTGGCTGGCGACGTCATTGGCCCCCTGCGTGAGCAAGCGATCGGCGCGCGGCAGGGACGTCGTCAGTTTGAGCGACGTGAACAGGATGCAGACCGGCGTCGCGCACCCGGCGCAGGCGTCGGCGCCAACCGACCTGGCGTGGTTCATTCGCAACGCGCCCACCACGTACTCGATGCCTGCAGAGAGTGTCTGGAGCGTCGATTGAGGGACCGCTGCGATCGGGAACGCAACCGCGCTGCCTGGCCCGATCGCTCCGACGTGGTATCCGGTCGAGGGGAGGGCGCCCTGTTCCAGGCCCTGACCCCAGTCCTGGCAGGTCCCCTCGGGGAGGATCGGCGAGGGGAGGTAGATCAAGCTCGTCTGCCTGCAACTACCCTCGCTCATGAAGTCCCACCACGCGGGCAGCGCCGGCGCAGCCGGCTTGAGCGAGACCCTGAGCTCCACACCACTGACACGGTCCATGTCGGAGTCGAGCTGTACCGACATCACCATCAGCTCGGAGCCCGAGTTCGTGTCGCAGGCGAACGACTTGTTCATGACGCCGCCGTCGGCGTAGCAGTTGTCCCAGCGGATGTTGATGCCTGGGAGCGTTGGCGCGGCGAGCACGGATGTGGCGAGCGCGATGGTGAACAGCGCTGCGATCGTAGAGTGGCGAAAATGCATGGACCGAGCCCTCCTCGAGCACGTTGCCCGGTCTCTCGTCCGCGCCTCCCTCGCACGGCGGCGCGCACGCAGACCGTACTACACCATGGCGGGCATCGCGCCAGAGCAATTATTGACCGCGGCCCGCGTGCGGGTGGCCCCATCCACCCGAGGTCCGGCGGCATCCCCCGACAGCCAGTTGCCAGAACGCGACCGCCGGCGCCCCGACCTGCTCGCCGGCACCGTGAAGCCCGGCAAGGCGAGCTAGTCGCGGGCTACCGGTAGAGCGACTTCACCGCGCCCCAGGTGCTGCGCCGTGATGCGGTGGCGAGTGTGGTCGCGCAATCGAATTGCGTCGTGCAGTTGAACGTCCCGCTGCATTGGTTCACGAGGTTCGCGAGCTGGCCGTTCTGCCAATTCACGATCTGGCTGCTGGCGCCGTTGGCGCCGCCCGTGAACAGGCGATTGTTGGCGAGCACCGGCGTCGTGATGTTCAGCGACGTGAACAAGATGCAGACGGGTGTGCCGCAGCCGCCGCAGGACCCGGTGCCCACGGTCTTCGCATGGTCGATGCGCAGCTCGCCCACGACGTACTCCGTACTCGGATCGAGCTGGGCCAGCAGAGACGGTGGCACGGCGGATGCGTTGAGGACCACGGCGCTCCCGGGCCCGATCTCGTCGACGCGGTAGGCGGCGAGCCCCCCGCTCTCATGTCCCGCGCCCCAGTCCACGCAGCTCGCCAGTGGGTTCACGGGGGATACGAGGAAGCTGAGCGACGACGGCCGGCAGCCGTCGACGGTGCCGACCGGGCTCGACCTGAACGACCACCAGGCCGGCAACGTGGGCGCGCTGGCCTTGAGCGAGATGCGGACCTCCATCCCGCTGACGTCGAGCATGCCCGTGTCGAGCTGCACCGACAGCACCGCCAGCTCGGAGCCGGTGTTCGTGTCGCAGGCGAATGCCTTGTTCATCGCGCCGCCGTCGGCGTAGCAGTTGTCCCAGCGGATGTTGATGCCGGGGAGCGTGGGGGCGGCAAGCGCGGCGGAGGCGACCAGGGTGGCGGTGACCAGCGCCGGGAGCGATGGGATGGTTGGGTGGCGGAACATACGGGACCTCCTCGGGGCAAGGCACACGCGAGCACTGGGATCGGTGCCCAATCTACCAGCGTCCGACGGGGTCGGCCGTGGTCCGTTCTAACCGGTCGCGCCGGCACCAAGACGGTCCAATCGTGCCATGCCCCGTCCGCTGAAAGGTGTGTCAACGCGCACAACGCGCCCCGGGCTTGCGAGCCGGTCGAGGCTCTACCGGTAGAGTGCCTTCACCGCTCCCCAGGTGGCGACGCATGGCGCCCCCTTTCACCGGTAGAGCGACTTCACCGCGCCCCACGTGGAATTCCGTGCGGACGTCGGAGGGGCCAGGACGCAATCGAACGTGGGGAAGCATCCCACGAGGCCGCAGTTCGAGGCCAGGTTCCTCACCAGGCCGTCCTGCCAGGTCACGATCTGACTGGCGACATCGTTGGCGCCGGTGGTGAGCCTGA
>Ga0070688_100000304_pt1 | contig 25161 bp, 26 predicted proteins | sample KBSS13HmetaG_FD_64679 | JGI IMG/M metagenome (GOLD analysis project Ga0070688, IMG submission 64679) | Switchgrass rhizosphere microbial communities from Kellogg Biological Station, Michigan, USA - KBS S1-3H metaG | ecosystem: Host-associated > Plants > Roots > Rhizosphere ...
CCTGTCCAGAGTCAAGGGGCGACACAAAATGTGATTGGGAGCGCGCGTTTTGTCCCGCGCCAACGTCCACAAAAAAATCTTAATCTTCGACAGGCTAGCCTCATCTCGGGAATGAGGAATGCTGCGTCAACGGGGGCGTTCGTTGAACTTTTTCAGCCGAAAGCTTGTGGCCTTGGCCACGGCATCAATGCTGCTTGGCACTGGTCTCGTCGTGAGCAGCGCAACCGCTGGCTCGCTTAAAGATGCAAAGCCGAATGATCGCGTGGCCTCTGCCCATGCCATGCCGATCCAGGGCATCGACGTGTCGTACTGGCAAGGCGACATCGATTGGCAGAAGGTGCGCAATGCCGGCGTGAGCTTCACCTACATCAAGGCTACAGAGGGCGGCGACCGAGTCGATCCGAAGTTCATCGAAAATTGGGAAGGTGCAAAGCGCGCGGGCGTGGCGCGGGGCGCCTATCATTTCATTTATTGGTGCCGTCCGGCCAACGAGCAGGCGCTTTGGTTCATGCTGAACGTGCCGGCTGATCCTGATGCGCTGCCGCCGGTGCTCGACCTCGAGTGGAACAGCCATTCAAAGACCTGTCCCGGCAAGGTTGCGCGCGACACAGCGCTCGCCAAGATCAAGGTCCTGCTCGATGCAATGCAGGCTCACACAGGCAAGCGGCCGATCATCTATACCGACCCTGTGTTCCACCGCGAGGTGCTGCAAGGCGAATTTCCCGAGTACCATTTCTGGCTGCGCTCAGTCGCGGCCTCGCCGGGGCGGCTCTACGGCGAACGGCCGTACGCGTTTTGGCAGTTCACCACGACGGGCAAAGTCCCTGGTGTCGAAGGAAAAGTCGATCGCAACAGCTTCAACGGCACGCAACAAGATTGGGAGAGCGTGCTGAAATGGCTGCAAGCTGGCGAATAGCTGCGCCACCAAATACGTGCTTCGCTTGAGCACGCGCCACCTCTCCACACGGGAGACGGCGGCATGACATTGCCCAGTCCCTACACTCTTTGAAGCAGACTGCTTTTTCAATTGCTTACATTGCGGCGCTACGCATGATCCTTGTAAGCGGGATTGTGGCTCGCTTGCGCTCTTCGGAGGTCATCATGAGAAAAAGTCTGGCCGCCGCGGCAGCCTTCGCTGCGCTTTGGCTGAGTCCTGCCGTGGCTGAGGAGCCAAGCGACATTCTCAACGTCTCGTATGACGTCTCGCGTGAGCTCTATGCCGACATCGACAAGGCATTCGTCGCAAAATACAAGGCCGAGACAGGAAAAGACATCACCATCAATCAGTCGCATGGCGGCTCATCGAAGCAGGCTCGCGCGGTTCTGGACGGTCTTCAGGCGGACGTAGTCACGTTCAATCAGGTGACCGATATCCAGGTTCTGCACGATCAGACAGACCTAGTCACTGCGGATCGGCAATCGCGCTTCCCCAACAATTCGGTTCCCTACTACTCGCTGCCGGCATTCCTCGTGCGCAAGGGCAACCCGAAGAGCGTCACGGACTGGAGCGATCTCGTCCGCGATGACGTGAAGGTCGTGTTCCCCAATCCCAAGACTTCGGGCAACGGCCGTTACACTTATCTTGCGGCCTACGCCTACGCGCTCGAGGCGAACAAAGGCGATCAGGAGAAGGCGAAGGAGTTCGTGCGCAAGCTGTTCGCCAATGTGCCTGCGTTCGACACTGGCGGCCGTGCGGCGATCACTACGTTCGTCGAGCACGGCATTGGTGACGTGCTCGTCACCTTCGAGGCCGAAGTGCAGAGCATCGGAAGCCAGTACGGCAAGGACAAGACCGATCTCGTGATCCCGCCGGTCAGCCTGCGCGCCGATTTTCCCGTTGCCGTGGTCGACAAGGTGGTCGATGAGCGCGGCTCGCACAAACTCGCCGAGACCTATCTGCAATATCTCTACACGCCCGAGGCGCAGGAGATCATTGCTGCTCACTACAACCGCCGAATCGACAAGGAGATTGCGGCAAAGCACGCGAACGATTTCGCCAATGTGCGTCTGCTCACGGTCAAAGACGTCTTTGGCGGTTGGCAAAAGGTGCAGGAAGAGCATCTCGCCAATGGCGGTATTCTCGACCAGCTCTACGTGAACCGCTGAATCCTTGTATCAGGGCCGGCGCTGAGCGCTCTTGCCGTCGCCCAAAATTCCGAGTCCTTTCAGATAAATCAGCATCGTGCTTTCGAGAATCTCCTCAGGCTTCATCGGTACTTTGTGCGCCTGTAGGTCGTTTTGCGCGAACAGCGTCGCAACGCCATGTGAGATCGCCCAGATGTGCAGGCTCATCAATTTGAGCGGCGGACGCTCGGCCTCGGGGACCTGACGGCAGAGTGCGGCTGCCGCGTGCTGTATCACATCGAAAGCGCGCTCGGCCGCGGGCAGCGTCTCGACCTCTCCGCCCGGAATCGCACCGGTCTCGAACATCACGGTATAACTTGCCGGCTCCTCACGGGCGAAGGCGAGATAGGCCTTGCCGAGGTTGTCGAAGGCGGAGAGCGCCGTGGGCAAGCCATTGTTCCACGCCATGTCGAGCCGCGCGGCAAAGCGCTCAAAACCGTTTTTGGCGACCTCGGCGAGAAGCGCGTCGCGGTCGCGAAAATGCCGGTAGGGCGCTGCAGGGCTGACTCCGGCAAGCCGCGCGGCCTCAGTCAGGCTGAAGCCGAAGGCACCATGCTCCTCGATCAGCTTGCGAGCGGCCTCTAGCAATACCTCTTTGAGGTTGCCGTGATGATAGGAGCGAGATCGGCGCCAGCCGCGATCTGGAGGATTCATGTAAAGGGCTTTTACATGAAGCCACGCGGGACTGCCAAGGCCGGGAATCCACGAGGTTAAGCCTAGCGGCATAGCGTCGCCGTGTTAGTTTCGCCTCATCATCGGCCAGCTGGCGTGATGAGACGGCATCGGGCCGGGCCTCTCCACCTTCGGGGCAGTCGTCACCGGAATTGGAAGTGTTCTCGTCGCCAATGTTTTCCAGCAGACGCTCTTCTCCGATCTCCACAACTACATGCTCACCATCCTTCTCTTTGTTTGGCTATTCGGCACGATGATGTGGTGCGCCTTCGGTGTGGTGCGCCATGCCGAGGCGGTCGCCGAGCGCCTCGGAGAGCCTTACGGGACGCTCGTGCTCACCCTCTCGGTCATCATCATCGAGGTGGCATTGCTCGCAGCGATCATGCTGCACGGCCAAAACAATCCGACGCTCGCACGCGACGCAATGTTCGCCACCCTCATGATCGTGTTGAACGGCATGGTTGGGACCGCGCTGCTGATGGGCGCGCTACGCTATTGGGAGCAGGAGTACAATCTCGCTGGAACCCGCGCGTTCCTCGTGGTCATCGCCTCGCTCGCGGTCTTCGCGCTGATCATTCCGAACTACACCAAGACCGAGCCCGACCCGAGCCAGGCGCCTATGAAGGCGGTCTTATTCGCCTCCATTACCGTCCTATTCTACATCGTGTGCGTCATTATCCAGACGGTGCGGCATAGAGCCTTCTTCGCAGAACCTTCGCACAGTCATAGCCACGAATCCAATGCGCTGCATGGTGGTAGTAGAGGTAGCTCGCTCGCCTTTCATGTGGCGTTGCTTTTGCTCACGCTGATTCCGATCGTGCTGCTCTCGAAGTCCCGCGCCATCGGCATCGAGAATCTTGGATTCCCTGCGCCGCTCGGCGGCGTCATGATCGCGATCCTCGTTCTCTCGCCGGAAGGGCTGACCGCTTTCCATGCGGCGCTGGTCAATCATTTGCAGCGTGCGGTGAATGTGTGCCTCGGCTCGGCCCTAGCCACCATCGGACTTACCATCCCCGCCGTATTGATCATCGGTCTCATCACCGGCTACTAGGTGCATCTTGGCCTTGACGAGGTGCAGACTGTCCTCCTCATCCTCACCCTTTTCGTCAGCGGGCTAACCTTCGGCGGAGTTCGCACCAATGTGCTGCAAGGCACGGTGCACATCCTCTTGTTCATTGTCTATGTGGCGCTGATCTTCAGCCCCTGAGCGTCAGCCTTTATGGCGGGTCGGATCGTAACCGTAGGTATTGCGCTCACGGATCTGCCCGTCTCGGCCATGGAGGAATGCCTCCGTGCGTTCCTTCCGGGCAATCGACTTCGCCTTTTCCCAGGCTTCGCTCTGGGTCTTGAACACGGCAAAGGGCTCGGCCGCCCCCTCCTCCTTCACCGCCCATCGATTCCCAAGGCTGACCACGTGCTGGTTCTTGCCCATGGCCTTCCATCCCCCGCCAGCTGACCGCTTAACTATAGTTGAGCCGGCTTCGTTACAGAAGCTAAGCCAAGCGTTTGGCGGTGTGCTACATGAGCCCTCGACATATCCCGCTTGCTTTCTCTCGCCGCCTCAAATGGAAGCCCGCCTTACCCCGAAACCCCTCAAGATTGGCTGGCGCGAATGGGTAGGCCTGCCTGACCTCGGAGTTGGCGCCATTAAGGCCAAGATCGACACCGGAGCCCGCACTAGCGCGCTGCATGCCTACCAAATCGAGCCATTCCGCCGGGGCGGCGCATTATGGCTTCGCTTCAAGTTACACCCGATCCAGCGAAGCGAGGCGAGTAAAGTTACATGCGAAGCGCGCGCCATTGACGAACGCACGGTCCGCAACTCAGGTGGAGGGGTTGAGCGCCGCTACATCGTGAAGACAATGCTTAAGCTCGGCGAACAGGCCTGGTCGATCGAGCTCGCACTCGCCAATCGCGACCAGATGGGCTTCCGGATGCTGCTTGGCCGCACTGCGCTCGAGGGCCGCGCGCTGATCGAGCCCGGCCGCTCCTACCTTCTTGGCGCACGCCCGCCGAGGCGGCGGCGGCGGCGCGCGTCTCCTTTAAGGCCGAGCAAATTACTGCGTTGACAATCGAGCTCGGCCAAGAGAATCCCAATGAAGATCGCGTTGCTCGCGCGCAATCCCCATCTCTATAGCCACCGCCGTATCGTCGAGGCGGCGCGCGCCCGCGGGCACGACATCGAGATCATCAATACGATCCGCGTCTCGATCAACATCACCTCGCGCAAGCCTGCTCTTTATTACCGCAAGCGGGCGCTGGACAACTTCGACGCGGTAATTCCGCGTATCGGCGCCTCGGTGACGTTCTACGGTCTTGCCGTGCTTCGGCAGTTCGAGGTAATGGGCGTTTATCCCTTGAACGAGTCGGTTGCCATCGGACGCTCGCGGGACAAGCTGCGCTGCCTTCAGCTCCTCGCGCGGCGTGGCATCGGACTTCCAGTTACAGCCTTCACCCACGATCCAAGCCAAGCCGAGGACATCATCGACCTCGTCGGCGGGCCGCCGGTCGTCATCAAGCTGCTCGAAGGAACGCAAGGCATCGGCGTTGTGCTCGGGGAGACCGTGAAATCAGCAAAGTCGGTGATCGAGGCGTTTCAGGGCGTGAACGTCAACATCTTGGTGCAGCAGTTCATCGCGGAGGCCGACTCGACCGATATCCGCGCGCTCGTGATTGGCGATCGCGTGGTGGCCTCGATGAAGCGGCAGGGGCCGCCGGGCGAGTTTCGCTCGAACCTGCATCGCGGCGGCTCGGGCGAAAAGGTGCGCATCACCCCGCAAGAGCGAAGCGCGGCGGTCCGGGCAGCGCGCACGCTCGGTCTCAATGTCTGCGGCGTCGACATGCTGCGATCGAAAAACGGCCCGCTTGTGCTCGAGGTCAACTCATCACCCGGCATTGAGGGGCTGGAGAAGGCGACCGGCATCGACGTGGCAACCCCGATCATCGAGTTCCTCGAGCGCCACGCAGCCCCGAATAACACTCGAACCAAGGGCAAAGGCTAACTCCGGTTTCGCCCCATAGCTCGCCCGCTGCGACAGGAAAGCTAACCGCCGGGCATGTTCCTGCGGTAAATTCCGGCACGTCCAACGGGGAGATTTACGCAAATGGCCCTCAAGCGTGCCTGCAGTAGTAATGCCATTTATTGGATTTTCTCTTTCTCGATCATGGCGTTACTCACGATCACGGTTGGTAGCGGCTCTAGCAAAAGCGAGGAGAAGAAGCCGTCGCCCTGCACTGAAGACGCCATGATCGTGTTCGATGCCTCCGGCTCAATGTCAGGCAACCAGACTCTCGGGATTCCTAATTCGCAAGCGCGCATTGATGAGGTCCGCGCGGCCTTGGCTCAGGTCTTGCCGAGCGTCACCAAGTTCCGGCGAGTCGGTCTCGTCACCTACGGGCCAGGGCCGTACAACCAGTGCAACGTCAAGGTCGAGTTCCCACCAACGCCGGACGCTGCCCAAGCCATCATGAGCACGGTCAACGCCTTAGTGCCGGCGGGCAAGACACCGCTCACCTCGGCCGTAGAGCAGGCGGCCCAGGTGCTCGACTTCAAAAAGAAACCTGGCGTAGTCGTGGTCGTGACTGACGGCGAGGAGACTTGTGGCCGATCGCCTTGCGCGCTTGCCAAGCAGCTCCAGATGACCGCTCAGCAGCTCACTGTTCACGTCATCGGCTTCCGCTATGAGAGCTTCTCATGGACCGGCGAGAGCAGCGTGATGGACCTGATGTGTCTCGCCAACGAGAACCACGGCCTCTACATCAAGACGAATAGCGAGGAAGAGCTCGTGGAAGCGCTCGAGAAGACGCTCGATTGCCCAATGATCTCGCAGGCCGCGCCCACCTCGCTCACAAAGTAAGCTGGCGCCTCACAGGCCCATGGCTTTGTGCGCTTCGGTCATGTGCTGCATGCAGCCCGCTTTATCGCCCTTCTCCATGGCTGCCTTTGATTGATCGAGAGCCGCCGTTGCCTCCTTCTGCTTGGTTGGATCGGTCATCTCGGCGATCAATTTATCCATCTGCTTCATATGGGCGTCGGTGCAGAGGTCCGCGGCATAGGCGGGGCAAGCGGCCGCTGTCGCAACTATTGCTACTGCGAAAGAGATTTTGTGCATGGCTTCCTCCTTCCGGGTTTGACCGAGAGGGTCGCATCTCAAACGTGCAACGGATCGGTTTGGAATCCGTTGCGAACCAGAAATTTTTGCCTCGGGCCCGGAAATGCTCATAACTTTCAGCCGCGACTTTTGAGCGGTTGACGGGCAAGGGCACAGGCGCGCTCTATGCGGCGAGTTCAGGAGGGAGCGGTTAACATCATGCGGCGCGCAATCACTATTGCGGTCATTGCGTTTGCTGCATGCTCGCTCAAAAGAGCTTCCGCCGAGGATCAAAGCCTGCTCAAGCAGTGCTGGACGCCGCAGGTTTTGGCGGGCACTAACCAGGAATTGAAATCGAGCCGGACTCCATTCCATCTTGATTTTCCGGCGCTCAAACAGGTGCCTCCTCTCCCAGTGACACCCGTGCCGCAAGAGCTGCGTGGCTCGATCAGGGCCGTCGAGCTTCCTCCCGGCGTCAAGCTCATCGCGCTGACGTTCGATCTTTGCGAAACCAGCAGCGACATCGCGGGCTATGACGGCCGCATCGTCGATCTTCTTCGCGCTCAAGATGTGAAGGCCACGTTCTTCGCCGGCGGCAAATGGATGGAGACCCACCGCGAACGCGCCGAGCAACTCATCGCCGATCCCAACTTCGAGATCGGCGGCCACGGATTGCGCCATCTCGACCTGTCGCATGTGAGCGACCAAACCCTACAGGACGAGATCCGCTTGACCGAGACAGCCTATACAGAGACACGGAGGGGCCTGCTCACAAAGCAATGCGCGGCAACCGCGCAGCCGCAGAGTCCCATTCCAGAGCAGATGAGCGTGATGCGGTTCCCCTACGGTCGGTGCAACGCGAAGTCGCTCGCCGCGGTGGCGGATGCTGGACTGCTCGCGATCCAGTGTGACCTCATCACCGGCGATCCCGACCCGCACCGCTCTGCAAGGGCCATTGCCGACACGATCCTGACCAAAGTCCATCCTGGAGCGATCATAGTTGCTCACGCCAACGGGCGCGGCTGGCATACCGCTGACGCCCTCGCGCTTGCCATCCCCAAGCTCAAGGAAGAAGGCTATAGCTTTGTGACGGTGAGCGAGCTGCTCAAGGCAGGAAAGCCTGTGATAACCGCGAGCTGCTACTTGAACAAGCCAGGCGACAATACGCGCGTCGCTCACGCTGCCAAACGCGACGGCGCCCCGAATGCCCTCTCAATTTTCGATCACCCCTATTGAGCTCGGCCGAGCACGGCTCGTGGCGCTTGACCCTCGCGGCGTTTACGGGCTCGCGGCCGCAATCGTGGACATGCCGCCATGGTCCGTAATGAATTATTCCGCCGACCTCATGGCCCGGTTTCTCTCAACGGCTGACGGTTGTGTTTCACGTTACGCGGTCGAGATCGGAGGCGAACATTTGGGAGCTGTCTCGGTGCGCTCACCTTGGCTCAAGGGGCCTTATCTGGAGCTGCTCGCGTTGTTGCCGGTAGCGCAAGGTCAAGGCATCGGCTCAGCCATTCTCACTTGGTTCGAGCAAGAAGCGATCGAGCACGGCTCGCGTAATCTCTGGGTGTGCGCCTCGTCATTCAATATGCACGCCCTGCGCTTCTACGAGCGACACGGTTTCGAGCATGCCGCAGCTTTGCCCGGGCTAGTCGCGGACGGCTATGAGGAGATACTGCTGCGCAAGTTCCCGCTTGGCGGCAGTCGATGACCGGGCGTATGCCTGCCAGCTATTGCGCTTGAGAGCCTGCCCCGCTGGAAGCCTTGTCTGCGGGCGCTTCAGATTTGTCGCCGGCACCTGCGTCGGCGTTGTCGTCGCCTTGGTCGCTTGGCGCTGAATCGACGAAGAGTGTGCCGTCTTCGATCGAAGCCGACTCATCGCCTTTCATCTCGTATTGCTCGCCGCTATCGAGTCCTATGGTGCAGCCCTTGTCGCATGGGGCATCAACCTCGGCTTGCGGCTCGACGGTAAGCTCCTTGTTGTTGCCGTTGACGGTCACGGTGATGGTGTGGGAGTCGCCGTCCATATTCGAGATGGTGAGCGCCTCCGCCGGAAGAGCCAACAGTGCTGCGAATGCGCCAAGGCTTAAAATACTGACGATCCTCATCCTTTCGTTCCCTCCAGAAAACGGCGAACCTTTTGCGGGCCCCGCCCGTGCCTCATGCTTCGGCGCCACGCCTAGCCCATAACAGCGCCTGGATTGTGTTTCTGCAGCGGCCAAACTGTGCAGTCGAGACCCTGCAATTCCGCCTTTTTGCCATCTCCACCTCGACCGTTTGAAATTGTTTCGCGACCCCGAAAAAGAAATCGTGCTCGGAGCGGCGAACCGGAACTCGTTGGCGGCGTTATTTGGCTCGCACCGCACCGAAGAGAGGTTGTGCAGTGCAAAAGGGGAAACGTCTTTCAAGGAGGGGCCGTGCCGACGGTATGGAACGCCCTCCGGTCCGGAAGGAGCTTCCGATGGAATTCTCGGCCTCTGTGACCGCCGTCATGGCAATAGTTTCCTTCGGCTTTCTCGCCGCCATTCTCCTTGGAATGATTTAAAGCCTCAGCGGTTTTCCGAGCATTTGAGCGATCGTGCGTCTTCCACGCAAGCTGTGGGACGCCTCCCGCGCATTTTGCTGGCCCTACTCTGCTGCGTCGGCCAATAACTTGGGATCGTAATTGAGGATGGTACCGAGCCAGCGTTCGGTTTCCTCGATGCTCCAGCCCTTACGCCCCGCGTAGTCGGCGACTTGATCGCGCCCGATCTTTCCCACGCCGAAATAACGGCTCTCGGGATGGGAGAAATAAAGGCCCGAGACGGCGGCCGCTGGCCACATTGCATAGCTCTCGGTCAGCTTTATCCCCGCCGCTTTCTCAGCGTCGAGCAACGCGAACAAGGTACCCTTCTCGGTGTGGTCGGGCTGGGCGGGATAGCCTGGCGCTGGCCTGATGCCGGCATAGTCTTCGGCAATGAGTTGCTCATTCGAAAGCTTCTCGCCAGGCGCATAAGCCCAAAGCTCTCGGCGCACCTTCTCGTGCAAAGCCTCGGCAAAGGCCTCGGCAAGACGGTCGGCAAGCGCCTTGATCATGATCTTGGAATAATCGTCATTGGCGCGCTCGAACCGGCGGGCCACCTCTTCCTCGCCAATGCCGGCAGTCACGGCAAAAGATCCGACATAGTCGGCGAAGCCTGTCTCCTTCGGCGCCACGAAATCGGCAAGCGCCAGATTGGCACGCGAGCCGTCGCGCGCCATCTGCTGGCGCAGCGTGTGCAGCACGGCAATACGCTTGGTGCGCCTATCGTCTGCATAAAGCTCGATATCGTCACCCAGGCTGTTCGCTGGCCAGAAGCCAACGGCGCCATTTGCTGTCAGCCACTTCTCGTCGATGAGCTGCTTCAGCATGGCTCGCGCATCGTCATAGAGATTGCGCGCAGCCTCGCCGTATTTGTCGTCATCGAGGATGCGCGGAAACGTTCCCTTAAGCTCCCAGGCATGGAAGAACGGCGTCCAGTCAATGTAGCGCGCCAGCTCGGCAAGATCGTAAGCCTTGAACGCGCGCGTGGCGAGAAACGTCGGCTTGGGCGGCGTATAGACTGCCCAGTCGAGCTTGAGCCGGTTGGCGCGAGCATCGGCAATCGAGGTGCGAGCTTTCTCGGCCTGCCCGCGCGCATATGAGTCGGCCATGCGCGCATATTCCTCGCGCACTTTCGCGATCGCTTTCGGCCGCCCTTCGGGCGACATCAGGCTCGATACCACGCCGACCGCGCGGGAGGCGTCGGTGACATAGATCGCCTGGCTCTTATGATAGTTCGGGCTGATCTTGACCGCTGTGTGCACCCGGCTCGTGGTGGCGCCGCCAATCAGGAGCGGCAGGTCGAAGCCTTCGCGCTCCATCTCGGCCGCGACGTGGCACATCTCGTCGAGCGACGGCGTGATCAGGCCTGACAGTCCGATGATGTCGACTTTTCGCTCGCGCGCCGTGTCGAGGATCTTCTGCACCGGCACCATGACGCCGAGGTCGATGACGTCATAATTGTTACACTGAAGCACGACGCCGACGATGTTCTTGCCGATGTCGTGCACGTCGCCCTTCACTGTGGCGAGCAGGATCTTGCCGGCCGACGGCTGATCGGCGAGGCCGAGATCGCGCTTCTCCTGCTCCATGAAGGGCATGAGGTAGGCGACCGCCTGCTTCATCACGCGGGCCGACTTCACCACTTGCGGCAGGAACATCTTGCCGGAGCCGAACAGGTCGCCGACCACGTTCATGCCGGCCATCAGAGGACCTTCGATGACGTGCAGTGGGCGCTCGACCTTTTGCCGCGCTTCTTCAGTGTCCTGCTCGATATAGGTGCCGATGCCGTGCACCAGCGCTTGGACCAGCCGCTCCTCTACGGGCTTCTCGCGCCAGGAGAGATCGACCTCTTTCTTTTGCGCCCCCTCGCCCTTGAAGCGCTCGGCAGCTTCGAGCAGGCGATCAGTGGCGTCCGACCTGCGATTCAGGATTACGTCTTCGACCAGCTCGCGGAGCTCTGGGTCGATGTCATCGTAAAGCGCGAGTTGGCCGGCATTGACGATGCCCATGTCCATGCCGGCTTGGATCGCGTGATAGAGGAACACCGAATGCATCGCTTCACGTACCCGCTCATTGCCGCGGAAGGCGAACGAGAGGTTCGACACGCCGCCAGAGACGTGCACGTAGGGAAGCTCGGTCTTAATGCGACGCGTCGCCTCGATATAGGCGTGGGCGTAATCATTGTGCTCCTCGATACCCGTCGCCACGGCGAAGATGTTGGGATCGAAGATAATGTCCTCTGGCGGGAAGCCGACCTTCTCGGTCAGCAGCTTGTAGGCACGCTGGCAGATGGCGAACTTGCGCTCAGCGGTCTCGGCCTGGCCCTGCTCGTCGAAGGCCATCACTACGACCGCGGCGCCGTAGCGGCGCACTTTGCGCGCATGATCGAGAAACGGCCCCTCGCCTTCCTTGAGGCTGATCGAGTTCACGACCGACTTGCCTTGCACGCATTTGAGCCCGGCCTCGATCACCGACCATTTCGACGAGTCGATCATGATCGGCACGCGCGAGATATCGGGCTCGGCGGCGAGCAGGTTGAGTAAGGTGACCATGGCCTTCTCTGAGTCGAGCATGCCCTCGTCCATATTGACGTCGAGCATGTTGGCGCCGTTCTCGACCTGCTGGCGTGCGACTTCGAGCGCCGCGGCGTAGTCGTTCGCCTCGATCAGCTTGCGGAAGCGCGCGGAGCCGGTGACGTTGGTCCGCTCGCCAACCATGACGAAATTCTGCGCACCGTTTGTCATGCTAACTCGGACCTAACCATGCACGAAGGGCTCAAGGCCCGAGAGGCGCATCTTGTGCGCAAGTTGCGGGACTTGGCGCGGCTTATACTTGCAGACGGCACCGGCGATCGCGCGGATGTGGTCAGGCGTCGTGCCGCAGCAGCCACCGACGATATTAATGAGCCCGTCCTTGGCCCACTCCTCCAATAGCCCGGACATATGTTCAGGGCTCTCGTCATAGGCGCCCATTTCGTTGGGAAGGCCGGCATTGGGATAGACGCTGACCAGCGTATCGGCGACGTGCGCGATCTCATCGACCGAAGGCCTAAGCTGTTCCGCGCCAAAGGCGCAGTTGAGCCCGAAGGAAAACGGCTTCAGGTGCTGCATCGAGTACCAGAAGGCCTCGGGCGTCTGGCCGGAGAGGTTGCGTCCAGAAAGATCGGTGATCGTGCCGGACACCATGATTGGCAATTCGACGCCGAGCTCGTCGAACACCTGCTCGACGGCAAAGCCCGCCGCCTTGGCATTCAGCGTGTCGAAGACGGTCTCGATTAGGATGATATCGACACCGCCGTCGATCAGCCCGCGCGCCTGCGTGGCATAAGCCTCGACCAGAGCGTCGTAACTCACATTGCGGAAACCCGGATTGTTCACGTCAGGCGAGATCGAAGCGGTGCGGTTGGTCGGGCCCATGGCGCCGGCAACGAATCTCGGCTTGTCTGGCGTCTTCCTGGTCCAGGCGTCGGCCGCCTCGCGGGCGAGCCTCGCAGCAGCGACATTCATTTCGTAAGCGATCTCGCCGAGACCATAGTCCGATTGCGAGATGGCTTGCGCGTTGAAGGTATTGGTTTCGACGATGTCTGCGCCCGCTTCGAGATAGGCATTATGGATCTCACTGATGATTTTGGGCTGGGTCAACACGAGGAGATCGTTGTTGCCCTTGAGGTCGCGCGCGAAATCTTTGAAGCGCTCGCCCCTGTAGCCAGCCTCGTCCAGCTTGTAGCGCTGGATCATGGTACCCATCGCGCCGTCGAGGATGAGGATGCGCTCCTTTGCCTCGCGCTTCAGCGCCGCGGTACGCTCGTCTCTGGTCATGATGCAACCTTTGCTTCGGTGAATGCCTTTGCCGGGCGCAGGCCCAAGAGATGGCAGATGGCATAAACGAGGTCGGCACGGTTCAGCGTGTAGAAGTGGAACTCGGTGACGCCCTGATCGACCAGGCCAAGAACTTGCTCCGCGGCCACAGCGGCAGCGACCAAATGGCGTGTCTCCTGATCTTCGTCGAGACCTTCGAAGCGGCGCCCAATCCAGTCCGGGACACTCGCACCCGATTTCGCGGCGAACCCGGCTACCTGCTTGAAATTATGGATTGGAATGAGACCGGGCACGATCGGCACGGTGATGCCGCGCGACTGCACCCGGTCGAGAAAGCGGAAATAGACTTCGTTGTCGAAGAAGAACTGGGTGATGGCGGTGGTGGCGCCGGCATCGATCTTGGCCTTCAGCATATCGATGTCCGCCTCGATGCTCGGCGATTCCGGATGCTTCTCCGGATAGCAGGCGACCGAGATCTCGAAGGGCGCAATCTTCTTGATGCCGGCGGTGAGGTCGGCGGCATTGACGTAACCGCCTGGCGTCGGCTTGTAGCAATCGCCCACGCCGCCTGGAGGATCGCCGCGCAGCGACACGATATGGCGCACGCCAAGATCCCAATAGTCGCGGATGACCTCGTCGAGCTCGGGCTTCGTCGCCGCCACGCAGGTGAGATGAGCGGCCGGTTTAAGCGTGGTCTCGCGCAGAATGCGAGCAAGCGTCGCGTGCGTGCGCTCGCGCGTCGAGCCGCCAGCGCCATAGGTGACGGACACATAGTTTGGCCTTAAGGGCTCCAGCCTGCGGATCGAGCGCCAGAGAGTCTCCTCCATCGCCGCGGTCTTGGGCGGGAAGAACTCGAACGACACATCGGTCGCTCCTCGGCCGAGAAACCGGCTCTTATGTTCGGTGGATGCGAGCATTACGCGGCGACCTCTACTTTACTGCCCAGTCTTTTCTTGTTTGAGTCGGCCGCTTTCAATCCAAGCCAGAGCGATACGGTAAGTTTGCCTTGTGAAGGCTCAGGACTTAGCTCGGCGAAGCGTTCAAGTTTCAGACCTGCGTTTTCGAATAGGCGGCCGAGCTGATCGCGGGCAAAGCCTAGCCGCCTGTGGGCTGATTGCTCGCGCAGGAACTCGAGCTCATGCGGCGCAAAATCGACCACGAGCAATTTGCCGCCAGGCCTAAGCACCCGCGCGGCCTCGGCGATCGCGGCCGAGGGATCGTCGAGGAAATGCAAGACCTGATGCAGCACCACGGCATCGGCGGCGCCATCAGGCAGAGGGACATTATAAAGATCGCCGTGGCGGACTTGCGCGTGGGATAGGCCTGCCCGCTCGAGCTTCATGCGCGCGTAAGCAAGCATGGCGTGATTGAGGTCGAAGCCGAGTGCGCGTAAGGCGCGGGCGCCGAACAGCTCGAGAATGCGGCCGGTCCCCGTGCCGAGATCGACGAGAAGACCGAACGGCCCCTGCCCGAGCGCTGCGTCCATGGCCGCTTCGACTTGGCTTTCGGCGACGTGGAGCGCGCGAATGTTGTCCCATTCGCTTGCATGCGCCTTGAAATATGCCTGTGCTGCTTCGGCACGCGCCTTCTGCACGGCTGCCGCACGCGCGTGGTCGCGGGCAAGGGTGAGGTCACTTTGATCGAGGCTCGCCACGATAGCGGTCGCAAGTGCGGCTTCGGCACCGCTGTCGGCAAGGCGGAAGAACACCCAAGAGCCTTCGCGGAAGCGCCTGATGAGCCCGGCCTCGGCCATCAGCTTCAAATGCCGACTGATGCGTGGCTGGCTCTGTCCCAGAATCTGGGTCAGGTCCTTCACGTTTAGCTCGCCGCCGGCAAGCAGTGCGAGGATACGGAGCCGCGTGGCCTCCCCCGCAGCGCGGAGTACCCCAAGGCTTTGGGCCCGAGAGAGGCCCGGCGATGCAAAACGAGCGTCTTGGCCCTCTGACATAAAGATATGTTTATATCTTCTCGCCGAGGAATTCAAGGCCCGTGGGAGCGCCCTTTCCGGTCAAGCCCGCGCGAATTTTTTGTATTTGATGCGCTTGGGCAGCACGGCGTCCTCGCCGAGCCGGCGCTTCTTGTCCTCCTCGTAATCGGCGAAATTGCCCTCGAACCATTCGACATGGCTGTCGCCCTCGAAGGACAGGATGTGCGTCGCGATGCGATCCAAGAAGAAGCGGTCGTGGCTGATGATGACCGCGCAGCCGGGGAAATCCTCGAGCGCTGCCTCGAGCGACGACAGTGTCTCCACGTCGAGATCGTTGGTCGGCTCGTCGAGCAGGATTAGGTTGGCGCCCGATTTCAGCATCTTGGCGAGATGCACGCGGTTGCGCTCGCCGCCCGAAAGCTGACCGACCTTCTTCTGTTGGTCGGGCCCCTTGAAATTGAACCAGCCGACATAGGCGCGTGACGGAACCTCGCGGTTGCCGAGTTTGATCACGTCTTTGCCGCCAGAGATCTCCTCGAATACGGTTTTCTTGCCGTCGAGCGCGTCGCGCGACTGGTCGACATAGCCGAGTTTCACCGTGTCGCCGACGCGGATCGATCCATCGTCGGGCTTGTCTTGACCGACGATCATGCGGAACAGCGTGGTCTTTCCGGCACCGTTAGGCCCGATCACGCCGACAATTCCACCGGGCGGCAGCTTGAAGGAGAGATCGTCGATCAGGAGTATCTCGCCAAAACCTTTCTCCAAATGCTCAGCATCGATCACAACGTCGCCGAGGCGGGGCCCGGGCGGGATGGTGATCTGTGGCCTTCCCGTCCGGTCCTTGCCGGCCTCCGCCAGAAGCTCTTCATAGGCGCGGATCCGGGCCTTCGACTTCGCCTGGCGCGCTTTGGGGCTTGCTCTGATCCAGTCGAGCTCGCGCGCGAGCGTCCGCTCACGGGCCTCGTCCTGCTTGCCCTCAACCTCGAGCCGCTTCGCCTTTTGCTCCAGCCATGACGAGTAGCTCCCTTTGTAGGGGATGCCCGCCCCACGATCGAGCTCGAGGGTCCATTCGGTGATGTTGTCGAGAAAGTAGCGGTCGTGCGTCACCATGATCACGGTGCCGGGGTAATCGCGCAAATGATGCTCGAGCCAGGCGACGCTTTCGGCGTCGAGATGGTTGGTCGGCTCGTCGAGCAGCAAGATGTCGGGCTTTGACAACAACAGCCGGCAGAGCGCTACGCGCCGCCGCTCGCCACCGGACAGCGTCTTCACATCCGCCTCGCCCGGCGGGCAACGGAGAGCATCCATCGCCTGCTCGACCTGCGCATCGAGGTCCCACAAGCCTTGGGCGTCGATTTCGTCCTGGAGTTTCGCCATCTCGTCGGCGGTCTCGTCGGAATAGTTCATCGCGAGCTCATTGTAACGATCGAGCTTGGTCTTCTTCTCGGCCACGCCTTCCATGACGTTGCCGGTCACGTCCTTCGACTCGTCGAGTTGCGGCTCTTGCGGCAAATAGCCCACCGAGACGCCGCCGGCAGCCCAGGCCTCGCCGAGAAACTCCCTCTCTTCTGCTGCCATGATTCGAAGTAGCGTCGATTTGCCCGCGCCGTTCACGCCCACCACGCCGATCTTGGCGCCAGGCAAGAAGGCTAGCGTGACGTCCTTCAGGACCTGCTTCCCGCCAGGATAGGTCTTGGACAGCTTGTTCATCACATAGACGTATTGAGGGGTGGCCATGGCACTCGGTGTTCGCGAATTGGCTGGAAGGCGCCCTGTCTAATGGCCTTATGCGACATAATCCAGCGTCGAATCGCCAAATCGGAACGCACTGTCGCGACCAGAGTTTGTCGCACGAGACGCAAGGAAGCGGTCCCAACCTCAAGATGGAGTTTTGCAATGAATAGTAAGTCACTTGTCGCCGTCGGAGCCGGGCTGATCCTGCTGGGATCGGTCGCCGCTGCCTCCGCGAAGTCAAACCAGGAATTCCTCACCGACGCCATTCAGGGAAATCTCGTGGAGATTTCCATGGGCCAGCTCGCCCAGAAGAACGGCGGCAGCGACGGCGTGCGCTCGTTCGGTCAGATGCTCGTCCAGGATCACTCGGTCGCCAACGAGAAGGCGACATCACTCGCCCAGACGCAAGACGTGACTCCGCCGACGGAACCGAAGCCGGAGGCGAAACAGGAGTACGATCGGCTGTCGAAGCTTAACGGGCAGGCCTTTGACGAGAAATTCGCCAAGCACATGGTGGCCGACCACAAGAAGGACATCAAAGAGTTCGAGAAGCAGGCCAAGGGCAGCGACGATGTGGCGAGCTTCGCCAAGGACACGTTGCCGACGCTTAAGAAGCACCTGCAAACGGCGCAGTCCTTGGAGAGCGGCAAATCGGCTCAGAAATAGTCGCTGGCTAGCTAGTTTCAGAGAAAAGCTGCGGCAGGCGTGCTTTCAATTTTGCGGCAAGCACGTCGAGGGGGTTGTCGCGCGGCGGTTCGATTTCCGACAGCGCCTTTGCGAAGGACGGGGGCGTGAGTTCGGCGATCGGCAAGACTCGGCACCATCCGTTGGCGACCATGAAATTACGATAGTCCTGCTCCTCATCAGTAAAACGGTGAGCTGCCGGCGCCGCCCCGACCACAGGCAGCCGCGCGGAGACCGCTTCCGAGATCATCGTGCTCGAGTCCTCTGTGCAAACGATCACATCGGCCTTGCCAAAGATTTCAGGAAGGGTGCCAGGGCCCGCGGTGCGGTAATCGATGAAGCGGGCGACCACGGTGTCGTCCTCAGCGAGCGCCGCGATCTTGTCGGCCACCGAAGCGGGCGTTCGCCGCGAGGTGGACGCGAGCCACTTTGTTCCCCAGGCGCGTGAGATTTCCGCGGCGAAGTCGAGAAGCCGGTCCCATTCCTCACTTTGGTAACGGAATGGTCCCGCATTGCCGCCAATGAGCAGCCCCGCAACGCGGGGATAGAGATCGGGTCCATAGCGGGGAATCATGGCAGGGCGGCCGAGCGCGTCGGGATCGATCGAAGAGGGTTTGAGCGCCACCATGTGCTGCGGGCTGGTCGCGTCGCGCTCATAAGAGGAGATGATCAGGCTGAAATGTTCGGGGCCGAGACCGCGCAGCAGCGAGCCGCAAAAGATGCTCGGGATGCCGAGGAACCGGTTGACGCAGATATTGGGCATCAATGTCTCGCCTCCCGCCGAGACCACGAGGTCCGCCTTGGGCAGCGCGTAGGCATCGATGCGATAGGACATGCGCAGCATGCGCGGAGGAAAGAAGGTCTTGGCATTGATGCGCGCCCGCAGCCAGCGCGTCGGCACGATCCATTTGCGGTTGACCTCGATGCGGGTGACCTCGACGGGGCGGAGCCGGGCAATTGCCGCAATCACCCCCTGCGCGAGGTGATAGTGCCCAGGGCGCGTATCGGCGAGGAAAATGATTCTAAGCGGCGTCACGAGGTTAGTGGCATGCTGTTGTGCGAGAGCAAGAGCGAAGCCCCGCGTCATAGCGCACACTTGCGGGCCGCTTCAAAGACTCGTTTTTTAGGCGGCTTGGCAAATCGGCCTCGTGTCCGCACGATCGGCAGCAGAAAGCAGTGAGGATCAGTCCCGTGGTAGAGAAACCCACCGAGGCGGATTGGATCCTCAGGGCGATGGTCGCGGTCGCGGCGGCCGACGGCAGGCTCGACGCACGCGAAGTCGGGCTGATCCAGCAGGTCTACGAGGAGCGGACCGGCCGTCCGGTGGATGTGAGCGGTGTGGCGAGCGCCGCCGAGGTTTACGCCACCAAACGAGACATTCTCGCCGAGCTCGCCGCCATCTCAGGCAGCATGAGTCGGCAGACCAAGGAGGAGATCATCCGTTCGGCGTACCTCGTGCTCCTTGCCGATGGCCGGATTGCCGGGGAGGAGCGCAAGAAGCTGAAAGACATCGCCATCGCACTGCAAGTACCGGAGATTCATTTCGGCGCGATTCTCGAGGACCTAGCCATCTCGCTCGAGCAGCAGAAGAGCTAGCCTAGGCGACCTCGAGCTGTTTCAGCGTCTCTTGATTTGCCGCCTTGGCAGGCTCCGCGGTGAACAACAGGCGTTGCACCTCGCGGTGATAGGCTGCGCTTTCGGTGATCACGCGTACATTGCAGAAGCCTGCGCGCTCGAGCAGCTCACGCACAAAGTCCTCTTGCCCTTGGCTTTGCTCCGGCAGGAACTCCGTCCACGAGCTCTCGCTGGCTGTCCCGATCTCGAACACGAGGATCTTGCTCACGCGTGTGGCGAGCACCTGAAGAAAGCGCTCCGCGACGCCAAGTCCAAAGCTGCGGATCATGTGATGCAGCACCGACAGGCAGAGCACAGCGTCGAACTGCGGCAGGCCGCGGATCGCCTCCGGCGTCACGAAGGCCCTGGCTACCGCTGCGCGCGGCACGCGGTCGTGGAGTCGCGCAAGCTCGCCGACAATGCCGACGTCGGTCGCCTCGATGCCGATGGCGAACAGGTTGAGATCGGCTGCGGCACGGCGGACGAACCAGCCCTCCGCACAACCGATATCGAGCAGGTTTTTCACGCCGTAGTCGCGCAGCACCTTGGCGACCGCGTGCCATCGCTCGTCAGTGTCGCGGACATTGGCAAAACGCCTGCCCCCGATTTCGACCGGCTGATAAGGCCTGCCGCCCGCCTTGGCCACGTGGAACGCAGCTTCGATCAGGCCAAACGCGAAGCGCCAGCGCAGACCGCGCAAGACCTTTCTCGCCCGACTCCCCAGCGATCGCCGCCGCCGTCGCTCGGGATAAGAGGTGAGTCCCTCGATAACTGCCGCAGTCATGCCGGTGCCCAATCAGATACGCCGCAGCAGGCGGAAGCGGGGATGGCCGGGTCGCGACGGCTCGGGCGTTACGAAGACGAGATGGACGTCATCTTGCTCCCTCCGCACGCCGTCGAGGAAGCTTTCCCACTCCGAAGCCCATCGCTTCAGTCCGTTTTTTGAGGCATAGAGGCCAAGCAGCCGGAGCTGCTCCTCCCTCAGGAGCTTCGGCTTCTTGCCGGTGATCCGGTAGATCGTTCCGCGGATCTTGCGCTTGAGCGGGCGCGTCCAGCGCCGCCTGTCCCACCACTCGACATAGTCGCGATCGGCGGCGCGCTTGAGGAACTGCTCGAGCAGAACCTCGCGGTTCGGCGCCAGGTCAGCACTGTCAGCGCCGCACCTGATGCGGTCAGCTCTTTGATGGCTGGATCGTTGGCGTAGCGCTCGAAGCGTTTGGCAAAGGGGCGCATGATATCGTAGTGGACCACGAGGCCTGGCGTGCGGGCATGGCGCGCTCGGATGCGCGCTAGCCCTTCCCGCGACAGCTCGTTGCCGCTCGTGCGCTGCCAGTTTTTGGCCTCTGGCGGGAGAGAGTCTGAGATGTCTTTGGGGAGGCGGTCATACACGAACTCGCTCATGATCGTGCTCTTGCCAGAGCCAGAGGGGCCGGCGATGAGAAAGATATGCTTGAGGTCGCCGGCCCTGGCCGCGACACGGACTTCGCGCCGGTCCTCCCGCACCGGGCGCGGGCTCTCGAAGGCGAGGCCCGAACGAAGCGCTATGCTATTGGTCAAAATCCCCCTCCCCGCCAAGGTCCCCGTCATCGAGATGACATACTAGACTCGTTTGGTAGAGATTGTCGTGATAAGCACGTCCAAATATCCCCGCCCTTGGCGAATAAATTTGCTTTTGCAGAGGCTTGCCGCGGGCTGGGCATGATCGTCTCCCACACCCATAAATTCATTTTCCTCAAGACCAAGAAGACGGCCGGGACGAGCGTCGAGCTTGCCTTGAGCGAGCTATGCGGACCCGACGACGTCATCACGCCGCTGACCGAGATCGACGAGGCACAGCGCGCTGGCAAACGCGGCGCGCAGAATTGGCGGCTGCACGGCTGGTGGGACAGCCCGCGGTTCCTGTGGAAGCGGCGCTGGCTGAAATTCACCGCCGAAGATTATGGTTTCTACAATCACATGCCGGCGGCGGAGGCGAAGGCGCTGCTCGACGACGACAAGGCCTGGCGGAGCTATTTCAAATTCGCCTTCGATCGCAATCCGTGGGACCGGCAGGTCTCGTGGTATCACCACCGCTATCGGCGGAAGGACACCCCGCCGCCCTTCGCCGAGTTCATGCATTCGGACCGGCGCGCGCGCGTCAACAATTACGACATCTATTCGATCGACGGAGGGCTCGCGGTCGATTTCGTTGGGCGCTTCGAGAATCTCGAAGGGGACCTGAAGCGCGCGCTCGATCAGGTCGGGCTCAAGCTCGACACCCCCCTCCCCCACGCCAAGACCACCTTCCGGCGGACCTCAGCGCCTTACCGCGACTATTATGACGCAGACACGCGCGCCATGGTCGGCGATTGGTATGCGCAGGAGATTGCGCTCCTCGATTACGCGTTCTGAAGCGGGCCCATGATCATCTCGCACGAGCATAAGTTCATCTTCCTCAAGACGAAGAAAACGGCGGGCACCGCGATCGAGGCCGCGCTGTCTGAGCTGTGCGGACCGCTCGACGTGATCACGCCCTATCGCGAGGAGAGCGAGCAGGACCGCAAAGGCCTCCCGCCGCAGAACTACCGCATCGAGCATCCGCTGAAGCCGAAGCGCCCGCTCTGGCGGAAGCTGCTCGGCAGGCCCGAGCGCTACTACCATCCGAGCGTGGGCTATTACGAGCACATGCCGGCATGGCGCGTGCGCGACTATGTCGGCGAGGAGGTGTGGCGCAGCTATTTCAAGTTCGCCTTCGACCGCAACCCCTGGGACCGGCAGGTCTCCTGGTATCTCTACAAGACCAAGTCGAAGCGCGCGCGGCCGAGCTTCGAGCGCTTCATGCAGGACCGGGCCCGCGCCTTCGTCACCAATTATGCGCAATACACGATCGAGGGCGCCCTCGCCGTCGATTTCGTCGGCCGCTACGAGCGGCTTGAGGAAGATCTCAACGCGGCGCTGGCAAAGGCTGGCGTCCCAGGCTGCGGGGTGAAAGTGCCGCACACCAACGTCACGCAAAACAAGGATTCACAGCGCGGCTACCGCAGCTACTACTCGCCCGACACGCGCGAGCTCGTCGCCCGCTGGTATCAGCCCGAAATCACCCTGCTGGGCTACGGGTTTTGATGGTGGGCCCGGGAGGGCTCGAACCTCCAACCAGACGGTTATGAGCCGTCGGCTCTAACCAGTTGAGCTACGGGCCCCAAGACGATTCCGAAATCCCTTGTCGCATCAATGGGGATTTCGCGCCCCCCAATTTCCGCCTCATAGCAGACTTCCTCATGCCTAGCGAACAGCTCGCAGCAGGGGCTTACCTCGTGGGGATGCTTCGGGCTGGCTCATAGCTTAACGCCCAACTCGCGAGGGATCCCCATGACATCGATGGCGCGAAAATATCTCTTTGCCACGCTTGCCTTCCTTGCCGCAGCAGCCCCAACCGTGAGCCAAGTTGCACTCGCCGACGACAAGGAGCCGCCCAAGCGTACCATCACCATGTCCGGCAAGGGCACGGTCAAGTCCGCGCCGGACAAAGTCACGGTCAGCGCCGGCGTGGAGAGCCAGGCGCCGACCGCGAACGACGCGCTCGCCAAGAACACCGCCGCGATGACTAAGGTCGTCGATGCGCTTAAGAGCGCGGGGATCGATCCCAAGGACATCCAGACCACCGATTTCTCGGTGAACCCGCAATATGAGGATCGTGACGACGACAAAAAGCCTCCGCGCATCGTGGGCTACGACGTTAACAATATGGTCTACGTGACCATGCGCGATACCGCCAGGATCGGCGCGGTGCTCGACCAGCTTGTGCAGGCTGGCTCGAACTCGATCGGCGGCGTCTATTTCAGCGTCGACAAGCCGGAGGAGCTCGAGAAGGAGGCGCGCAAGCTCGCCATCGAAGACGCCATCGCCAAGGCCAAGCTCTATGCCGAGGCGACCGGCGCGGAGCTCGGACCGGTGCAAACCATCAGCGAGCAAGGCGGCTACGTGCCCAATCCCGCAGCACCTAGGATGGAAGCCAAAGCCGCGACGCACCCGGTTCCGATCGAGCCCGGCACGCAGAACACCAATATCGAGGTGCAGGTGACCTGGGAGCTCAAATAAGCGGTTCGAATTAATCAAAGTCGAACCGGCGGGTTTAGCCGTAGTTTATTTGGCATGGCTTTTCCCGCCGCCAGACCTGCCGCGCCGCAAGACAAGCATGCGCGCGACCGCGCCGTCATGGTCGCGCACCATCTCGAAGCGCGCGGCATCTCCGATCCGCTTGTGCTTGCCGCCATGAGCGGGGTCGCGCGCGAGGCCTTCGTGTCCGACCCGCTGAAGGAATTCGCCTACGAGGATTCGGCGCTGCCCATCGAGGCGGGGCAAACCATCTCGCAGCCTTACATCGTCGCCCGCATGATCGAGCTGCTCGAGCTCGAGCCAGGCAACAAGGTGCTTGAGGTCGGCGCGGGCTCTGGCTATGCGACGGCGGTGATGAGCCGCATCGCTGGCAAGGTCTACGCGATAGAGCGCCACGACGAGCTTGCCAAGCTCGCGCGCAGGCGCCTCAAGGCGCTTGGTTATTCCAATGTCGAGATCATCTGCGCCGACGGCACCAAGGGCCTGCCCGAGCAGGCGCCGTTCGATGCAATATTGGTGTCCGCCGGCGGCCCTAAGGTGCCCGAAGCCCTGAAGCAGCAATTGGCGATCGGTGGGCGCCTCGTCATTCCGGTCGGGCGTGATGTCCACCAGACGCTTCTGCTGGTGCGCCGCATCGACAAAGACGAGTTCGAGCAGGAGGACTACGGCGCCGTAACCTTCGTGCCGCTGATCGGCGCCGAAGGCTGGGTCGAGCCTGAACAGGCGAAGGCCACCAAGATTGATGCCGAAACTTCCGGTTTTGCCTACGGACTGCTCGTCCCATCGCAGCGCGCGCGCGTCATACGCTCCAAGATCAGCAATCTCATCGCCGAGGCGGCGGAGCCGTTCAGCGACCTAGGCGAACTTGCCGCTCTTGCCGAGCGCTTCGCGGGAAAGCGCGTGGTCCTGCTGGGCGAGGCCACGCACGGCACGGCGGAGTTCTACGATGCACGCGCCGCGATCACCGAGATGCTGGTGGCGAAGCACGGCTTCAACATTGTAGCAGTAGAAGCCGATTGGCCTGACGCCAGAGTCTACGATGCCTATGTGCGCGGGCTGCCGCGCCCGAAAGTGCCGAAGAGAGCCTTCATCCGCTTTCCCACCTGGATGTGGCGCAACGACCAGGTCGCCGAATTCCTCGACCGGCTCGAGGCCATCAATCGCAGGATCGGTGCTCCCGAGAAGAAGTGCGGCTTCTACGGCCTCGACGTTTACAGCCTCAGCGCCTCGATCGAGGCGGTGCTCACTTATCTCGACGCGGTCGATCCAGAGGCGGCGCGCGTCGCGCGCGAGCGCTATGGCTGCTTGACGCCGTGGCGCGCAGAGCCCGTCCGATACGGGCGCATGGCTCTTTCGCGCGGCTATGCGGTCTGCCAGAAGCCGGTGATCGATGCGCTGCTAGATCTGCTTCACAAGCGGCTCGACTATTTGCAGCGTGACGGCGAGGCGTTCTTCAACGCCGAGCAGAATGCGCGCATCGTCACGGCCGCCGAACAATACTATCGCGTGATGTATTACGGCGACGCCGTGTCGTGGAATCTGCGCGACCAGCATATGTTCGACACGCTTGAGCGCCTGCTTGCCCAGCGCGGACCCGACTCAAAAGCCGTGGTGTGGGCCCACAACTCGCATATCGGTAACGCGGAGTTCACCGAGATGGGCCAGGTCAGGGGCGAGCATAATATCGGTCAGCTCTCGCGCTCCCGGTTTGGCGAGGACGCGGCGCTGATCGGCTTCGGCACGGATCGCGGCACTGTCGCCGCGGCATCGGACTGGGACGGGCCGATGGAGATCAAGCGCGTCCGCCTGGCTCGCGACGATTTCTATGAGGGCCGC
>Ga0070688_100000309_pt1 | contig 24809 bp, 20 predicted proteins | sample KBSS13HmetaG_FD_64679 | JGI IMG/M metagenome (GOLD analysis project Ga0070688, IMG submission 64679) | Switchgrass rhizosphere microbial communities from Kellogg Biological Station, Michigan, USA - KBS S1-3H metaG | ecosystem: Host-associated > Plants > Roots > Rhizosphere ...
GTGATCATATGGATCCCATTGATCTACCTGGAGTCCCGGACTATTTTGGGCAACGGAAGAAACAGCACGATGTTCTGGTTTCCTGCATTTCAATCCCAACCAGTACAGGCTTTCGATAGTTCGCATGGAGGTGGTTCCAATGGCGATAATGTTGCGATCAAGATGACGACAAAGGGTTTCGATTGTCGCCCCCGATACATCTATAAACTCACTATGCATTTCATGTTCACCCATTGTTTCGGCTTTCACCGGCTTAAACGTGCCTGCTCCAACATGTAGCGTTACGTATTCGGTTCCAATATTTTTTTCTTTTAAGCTGCTTAAAATTTCATCAGTGAAATGGAGACCGGCAGTAGGGGCCGCCACTGATCCATCATAGTGAGCATAAACAGTCTGGTACCTTTCGGTGTCGGACTGATCTGGCTTTCGCTTAATGTAAGGTGGCAAGGGAATCGCGCCGGCATGATGTAATAACTCAGCAAAGCTCAGGAACCCGGGCGCCCATGATAGTTTGATTACAAAGCTGCTTGCCTTTTTTTCAGTATAAACAGCTTCGAGTATTATTTCTTTGCCGTAGGCAGTTACAATTTTTTTCAAAACCTGCCCATGTTTCCATTTGGAAGCGCCTCCAACCAGGCATTGCCAATACACAGTTCCGTGTTGTGACATGGCAGTGGTAATGTCCGCGTACTGTTCGTGTGGCTCCAGGCAAAACAATTCAATAATCCCCCCTGTAGGTTTTTGAAAAAGTAATCTTGCCTCCACCACCTTCGTATCGTTAAAAATCAGCAGTGATTCGACAGGAATATGATCGGCAAGATTTCTATAAATATCTTCCCCGATATGGCCATCCCTGTAAATAAGTAGTTTGGAGGCATCCCGCTGTGGAAGCGGGTAAACGGCGATCATTTGTTCAGGAAGCTCATAGCTGAATTCCGAAATGGAAATATCTTTAGGATGCATTTGACCGGCGACCAACTGTCGCAGTTTGGTGAAGGTCAAATATACTAACGTTTCGATAGTGGCACCACCAGTTTCAATCCGCTCCAAATATCACTCACCGCACAAACTTTTACATCCACCAGGTTATTTTTTAAAGCGTAGTTGCGAATAGTATCTTCCGAAATGTCAGTGGGAATTTTAGCACTTTTTTTATACCAGGAAACCCAGATAATCAGGGCTGGATTTTTCTTGCACCATGCTTGACACTTCTTTATTTCCGTTTCGAAAATTTTATTGTTGGTAACAAATAAATGAATAAGGTCAGGGATATCGCTTTTGTTGCATAACTGATCATCAATTTCAGTTCCAATCAAATTAAAATAATCGGGGGGTTCGTTCACTAAAAGCACTTTCATGGCTGGTTTTATGCCCAGCTTATCAATTAATGGTGTTCCGGAATAACCCGCTGACGCCATAAAGAAGTGAGATCAGTGGTTTTGAAATTACGGATTTAGTTTTTGCTATGGATTACACAAACTCTCGCCGAAGAATACCGCTAGTCCTATTAATGCGTGTAATCTGTGGCTTCATAAAACCACATAAGCCATAAAGGAAGAGAACGAGTTGTTTTGAGAAAACGGATTCAGTTTAGTGCCACTATTTCCAGATTTGCACATTGGTTAGCCATTAATCCACTCGTTATCCACTGCAATCCACAGTTAATTCACGGGGATTTTACGACCATTTCTAACGCCACTAGCCAAAACTCTTTGTAGGCTTGAGTTTCATCAAAAATTTTGCTGTGGACAAAATAAAAACTGCAAAATTTGGAAGTGAAGTGGGAAAAAGTGTTATTTTGTGTCAATTAGTGATAAATTGACTCAAATCTCTGATAATGATAGATGTTCTGGGGGAATACCAGGCGACTTTGGACCCAAAAGGTCGCTTTCTTTTGCCGGCTGCCTTCAAAAAGCAGCTTTCGGAGGAGGAAGGTAGCAGGTTTGTGTTAAACAGGGGGCTTGATAACTGTGTCACTTTATTCACAACTAATAACTGGGAGAATTTTGCGGCGAAGATCAGGACTTTGAATGACTTTAACGAAGAGGAACGGCCGGTACGCCGTTTTTTCTTAAATGGGGCAGCATACGTGGAGCCTGACAGTGCGGGAAGGTTGCTGATACCGCCTCACCTGAAAGAGCATGCCGGCCTGCAAAAAGACCTGGTGATGCACTGGGCCGATGACAAGTTAGAAATCTGGGATAGTAATAAGTACAAACAGCTCTTTGATTCAATCTCGATGGAAGCATTAAGTAAAATGGTGCATAAAGTATTGGGAGGAGGCAATGGTTGAAAAAAATTAAAGTCTGCACGTTGACATGAAAAGGAAACAAGGCAAAGGAAAAGACTTAACAACCGATCAGCTTCCCAATTCGCATGGCTCCGAATACCACATTCCGGTTTTGCTAACGGAAACCATAGAAGGGTTATCTATTGTTTCCAGTGGCATATACGTGGATTGTACATTCGGTGGAGGCGGCCATTCCAGGGCGATTCTCGAAAAACTTGATGAACAGGGGCGCCTGGTTGCTTTTGACCAGGACGAAAACGCGGCCAGCAATTTGCCCGAAGACAAGAGGATCCTTTTTATACCTCAAAACTTCAGGCATATTGACCGCTTTCTTCGTTTGCACAACATTTTTTCTGTTCACGGTATAGTAGCGGACCTCGGAGTAAGCAGCCACCAATTTGATGAGGCTGAACGGGGTTTTTCTACCCGACACGATGCGAGCCTGGATATGCGGATGGACCGGCGTCAAAGCCTGACTGCATTTGACATTGTAAAAACCTACGATGAATTAAGATTGCATAAACTATTTGAACAGAATGGGGAGGTTACCAATGCAAAGACGCTGGCAAAAAAAATCGTAGCAATCCGTGACCGTGTTTCTCTTGATACTACGGGTAAGTTTAAGAATGCGCTCGGCGAGATTGTAAAAGGAAATCCCAACAAGTACTTTGCCCAGGTTTTCCAGGCGTTGCGCATAGAAGTGAATGATGAGTTTGGCGCGTTAAAAGAATTGCTGCAACAAATCCCGAAACTGCTGCAACCTGGTGGTCGTGCTGCGATCATCACATTTCATTCTTTAGAAGACAGGTTGGTCAAGAACTTTTTCCGGCGCGGTTCATTTGATGAACCCGCAGGCAATCCTTTTATCAATGAGGAACATGTCAACGAGATGAAAGTAATTACCAAAAAACCTTTGAGCCCCAATGAGAGCGAGATAAAAAATAACCCAAGGGCAAGGAGTGCAAGATTAAGAATTGCTGAGAAGGTGATGACGGTGTGAGACAGGTAAGTAGCAAGTGGCTAGTGGGAAGTGGAAATAAAAATTTAGACTGCGAGTCGAGAAGATATTATTTCATGTTTAGCGATTGTAGAAAGTTTATATCCTTGAGTTAACCACGTTGATTCATTCATTGAAAAACCAACCATACCCTAAATGCAAAAAGCGAAAGACCAAAAAATGGAACAATCACCTCTTTCCAAAGAAAGCGTCCTGAAGAAAGATTGGAAAAAGCTGCTCAACTACCAATCAGTTGTAAAACAGATTCCCTTTTTTTTATTTCTCACGTTGCTGGCTGTGATCTACATATACAATGGACACCTGGCAGATAAAACCATTCGTAAGATTGGAAGGACAACCAGGGAAGTACGCGAATTGCAGCATGAATATAAGACGGTAAAGAGTGAAGTGATGTTCCGTAGCAAGCAAAGTGAACTTCTAAAGGCGGTCGAACCATTAGGATTAAAGGAACTGGTTGAATCACCGGTTGTGCTTTCCACAGCCGCCGGGAATCAGCAAAAATCTAAGCAACAATAGCATATAACCATTTGAAATAGAAAAATCCTGTGCGATAACGCGTATAAGAAAACCAGGGAATGGAGATCAGGCGTGACATATTATGGAGAGTTTATTTATGTTTTATCGGTATGGCCGCTCTTGGCTTCCTGATACTTGGGAAGGCTTTCTATATCCAGCGTTTCCAGGGCGACCATTGGAGAAGCATGAATGACAGCATGCACCAGCGAATTGTGGAGTTGGATGCAGAAAGAGGAACCATCTACAGCGAAGACGGTCAGATGTTAAGCACTTCTCTTCCTGAGTTTGACATATACTTTGACTTCAAGGCAGATGGCTTACGTGAAAAGAATGGAAAGGTATTTAAAGAAAACGTTGATTCGTTTTCCAGGGCTATGTCTGCTTATTTCAGCGATAAATCCGCCGCCCAATATAAAAAGGAATTGATGGAAGGGTATAAGATGAAAAGGCGGTATTATCCTTTAAAAAAGAAGTTGTCCTTCGAACAGTACAAAGCGTTCAGGCAATTTCCACTGGTGAGGTTTGGCCGGAACAAAAGCGGTGTCATCGTGGAAGAAGACAGTAAACGCCTGGCTCCATTTGGTTTACTTGCTAACAGGACCATTGGTCTTTCCCGCGAACATATCGCAAGCAATGGAAAAGTGAAGAAGCAAAACGTGGGTCTTGAGAAGAGTTATGACACCTTACTTACGGGGCAAAAGGGTCAACGACTGGTAAGGTATGCCGCCGGCGGCGCGATTCCTGTGGAGGGTTACCAGGTTGAACCGGAAAATGGAAAGGACATATTCACAACGATTGATGTAGTCATACAAGACATCGCAGAAAATGCCCTGCTACGAAAGATGGAAGAAAGTGAATCGCAATACGGGACCTGCATCGTGATGGAAACAAAGACGGGAAAAATCAAAGCTATTGCCAACCTGGGCCGCAGGCCTGACGGCAGTTATTGGGAAGATGACAATTACGCACTACGCGTCACTGAGCCCGGCTCCACGATAAAATTAGTTACGCTTTTATCCTCGCTGGAAAAAGGGTCTTCTAAGCTCGATGATTTAGTAGAAGTAGGCAGTGCCGGCCACATGATAGTTGGCCCGCGTAATGTTAATGACGCGGAACGTGCGCCTAAACCAGTTCTGACTGTCAAAGAATGTTTTGCCCATAGTTCTAATGTGGGGATGAGTAAAGTAGCCTATAAGGCCTTTGTTCATAATCCAGCGGAGTTCAGAGATTACCTGCATCATTACCACATGGATGTTCGTTCACCGATTGATTTGTCAAACATACCCAAACCACAATTGGCGCCGTTGGATAAAAACAAAGGCGGCCTGATGAATATGATCACTATGAGCTTTGGCTACGCAGTGCAGGTGAGCCCCATGCACACGCTAACATTATATAATGCGATCGCTAACAATGGCAGGATGATGAAGCCTTACCTCGTTAACGGCATTCAGCAGGATGGCATTGTTTTAAAACAATATGAACCTGTAGTGCTCGAAGAAAGCATTGCAAAACCTGAAGTGATCCAGGCTGCAAAGGAAAGCATGGAATTAGTAATAACAGAGGGAACCGGCAGACCGGCATTTAAAGACATGCCGTTTGCAGTAGCAGGCAAGACGGGTACGGCACATGTTGCTGACAGGGATATAAAATACAGTGCCGGCGTATATCAAGCTTCGTTTGTTGGCTATTTCCCTGCAGGCAATCCACAGTACTCATGCATTGTCGTTATTAGGTCCAAACCGTTTGCAGCTTTACACTATGGTGGTTCGCTGGCGGCGCCGGTTTTTAGGGAAGTTGCTACAAAATTGTACGCCATGAATGTGGATAGAAAAACACCTGATTTGCTTGCATCGAAAAAGGACAGCACGGCATATTTCTATGCGGGGAAAACCGAAAGCTTCAGAAAGGTATTCACAACATTGGATGTGAGATACGAGGATTCTGCAATACATGGCGATTGGGCTAATGTATTTGCAGATAATTATCAGCCTCTAATCAAGTCAAGCGGGATAAGTCAAAAACTTATGCCGAATGTAAAAGGAATGGGATTAAAGGATGCACTGTATTTGCTGGAGACAATGGGTATGAAGGTTTCGGTTAAAGGAAGGGGAAAGGTATTTAGTCAGTCACTCGCCCCGGGCAGCATCGTAGCAAAAGGTGCATCAGTCGTTTTGGAACTGGGCTGACGAAGCATTAAAAAGTTTAAGAGTCCGTGTTATTACGTGATGTATTATATAAAGTGTCCATCAGGTCGATTACGGGAAGTACCGATACTCAAATACACGATGTTCAAATTGATTCAAGGAAAACAAAGCCGGGAGTTTTGTTTGTAGCAGTAAAAGGAACAACGGCAGACGGACACCAGTTCATTGACAAAGCAGTTGAAAACGGAGCTGCGGTCATTGTATATGAAACCGCACCGGCGCAAATGAGCCCGGGCCTAGTATGGGTCCAGGTGGAGAATAGTGCTTCGGCCGCTGGGTACATCGCCCATAATTTTTTCGGACACCCGTCAGAAAAAATGAAGGTGGTTGGTGTAACTGGCACCAATGGAAAGACAACTATTGCCACTTTACTGTTCAGGCTTTTTTCCGGATTGGGATGCACGTGTGGCTTATTAAGTACGGTTGAGAATCATATAGGGGATACGATAGTTCCGGCAACGCATACAACACCAGATGCGGTCAGCCTGAATCAATTGCTGAAGCAAATGTTGGATGCGGGATGTACGCATGTTTTTATGGAGGTGAGCTCTCATGCGGTACACCAGAATCGAACCAGGGGAATAAATTTTGCCGGTGGTGTATTCAGCAATATCACTCATGATCATCTTGATTATCATAAATCATTTGATGAGTATATCAGGGTAAAGAAATCGTTCTTTGATTCATTGTCTTCGTCCTCATTTGCGATCAGTAATGCCGATGATAAAAGGGGTGGGGTCATGCTCCAGAATACTAATGCAAAAAAGTATTTCTATAGCCTGAAAACCCTGGCTGATTTTAAAGGGAAGATCATTGAAAACAGTTTGTCAGGTCTTGTAATGACCATCAACGACCAGGAAGTTCATTTTCGGTTGATCGGTGAATTCAACGCATACAACCTGCTTGCGGCTTATGGTGTTGGCATATGTATGGGAGAAGACAGGCATGAAGTCTTACGAAGCCTGAGTATGCTGACGGGGGCCGAAGGAAGATTTGATTATATGGTATCGCCAAAAGAAAAAGTGATAACAATAGTCGATTATGCTCATACACCTGATGCATTGCTCAATGTGCTGGCTACGATCAACAAATTGAGAAAAGGATTTGAGAAAGTTATCACCGTTGTGGGTTGCGGTGGCGATCGGGACAAAACAAAAAGACCGATTATGGCGGAAGCAGCTTGTGAACATAGCGACAAAGCAATTTTTACAAGTGATAATCCCAGAAGCGAGGACCCGGCGCAAATCATCAGGGATATGGAACAGGGATTGCCGGCATCCGCGAAGAGAAAATACATTTCGATTGTGGACAGGAGAGAGGCTATCAAAACCGCAATCAGCCTGGCAAATTCAGACGACATTGTTTTGATAGCAGGAAAAGGACATGAAAAATACCAGGAGATAAAGGGAGTTAAGTATCATTTTGACGATAAGGAGATTGTAAGAGAGGTTTTTGAGCTGCTAGATAAATAGCTAAGAGAAAACAGGAGTAAAAGAGGAAAAAGAGAATTAACTCTTTTTCACTTTGAACTCTTAGCCAAACAAATTGACACGAAAAATAAAAGGAGATCTAAAGGGTAAAGAGGCAAAGTGAATCAACTCTTTTTTTAGACCCTTAGCCAAATAACCAGCATGCTGTATCATTTATTTGAATGGTTTAACAAAGAGGATATCAATTTTCCGGGTAGTGACCTGTACCGGTTCATTACATTCCGCGTATTGATCGCTATCCTGTTATCGCTGCTGATTGCTACTGTTTATGGCAAAAAACTCATCCGGCTTTTGCAGAAGAAGCAAATCGGAGAAAGTGTTCGCGACCTGGGATTGGCAGGTGAACACTTGAAGAAGGGTACACCTACGATGGGCGGCATCATTATTATTCTGGCGATTATAATACCAACGTTGCTGCTGGCAAGATTAGACACCGTGTACGTGGTGCTAATGTTGATTGCCACTGTTTGGCTGGGGATTATTGGATTTGTGGATGACTACTTAAAACTCAGGGCCAAGAAAATTGCGCAACAACAGGGTGTTCCATACAAAAAAGGCGATAAAGATGGATTAGCCGGTTGGTTTAAGATATTGGGCCAGGTTGGATTGGGGATAACGGTGGGCGCAGTTCTTTATTTTAACAGTGATGTTAAGATCTGGCGGGAATACAAAGGCACACCGCCCTCAGGAGACACAACGTTTGAAACAAGAACCGTAAACAACCGGGTAAAGCATTTTGTAAAAACCAAGGAGCCCGTGACTACTATCCCGTTTGTAAAAGATCATGAATTTAACTACACCAAGCTTTTGCCTGAGGCGATCAGGCATTACTCCTGGGCATTGTACATCTTGATTGTGATCTTCATCATTACAGCAGTTTCAAATGGTTCGAACATCACCGATGGATTGGACGGGTTAGCGACCGGTACTTCGGCATTGATCGGAGTGCTGCTTGGCATATTTGCTTACGCCAGCGGCAATTTCTTTTTTGCCGATTATCTCAACATCATGTATATACCTGGCCTCGGAGAACTGTCAATTTTTATCGCAGCTATGATCGGAGCCTGTGTTGGTTTTCTATGGTATAATTCTTACCCCGCGCAAGTTTTCATGGGGGACACGGGCAGCCTGACCTTAGGGGGCATCATTGCAGCGCTGGCGATTATAGTACATAAGGAATTATTGATTCCTATTTTTTGCGGAGTGTTCCTGGTGGAAAATCTGAGTGTGATCATGCAGGTAAGTTATTTCAAGTACACGAAAAAAAAATTTGGTGAAGGCAGGCGCATTTTTTTGATGAGTCCCTTGCATCATCATTACCAGAAGAAAGGATATCATGAAGCAAAGATTGTAACGAGATTTTGGATTGTAACGGTCTTGTGTGTGGTGTTGAGTATTGTGACGCTGAAATTGAGGTAGCAGGATGTTATTTGAAAGATATCAAATGAAAGATGAATAAAGTCATTCAGTCCTTCTTTCACGAATGAGGACGAAGGCGAGAACGGATTCCTGGAAAACCAAAGATGAAACCGGCCCTAGGAAAATTGTGCTCTGATAAAAGATATCGTGTTGTAATTCGAAACTTAATACTTGTGAAGAACCCCTTCCGTAACCTATTGAAAAATGGAACTGATTTTTTAAACAGGAGCTGGAAAAAGTTATGAAGCCGGTCTCCCGCGGTTAGTCGGGACAATGCGGGTCAGGCCTATGAGCAAGCGACTTGTCATATTGGGAGGTGGAGAAAGCGGAGTCGGTGCCGCCATACTCGCTAAGCAAAAAGGGTATGACGTATTTGTCACCGACGGAAGTTCTTTGAAGGATCATTATCGTCGCGATCTGCAAGATGCGGGAATTGAATTTGAAGAAGGAAAACACACCGAAGAAAAAATCCTGAATGCCGGAGAAGTAATGAAAAGCCCGGGTATCCCCGATAAAAATGAAATGGTAAAGAAGATTAAGGCAGAGGGAATTGACATTATCAGTGAAATCGAGCTTGCTTATCGTTTCAAAGGTGACAGCACGATCATAGGCATTACTGGCAGTAATGGAAAGACCACTACAACGGCATTGACGCATCATATATGCAGAAAAGCCGGGCTCGATTGTGCGTTGGTGGGCAATATCGGTTATTCATTTGCGCGCCAGGTTGCCGAAAATCCAAAGCCGTTGTATGTGGCCGAGATCAGCAGCTTTCAGTTGGATGATATTAAGACGTTTAGACCGGATATCGGCATATTGACCAATATCACCGAGGACCACCTCGACCGATACGACTACAAGTTTGAGAATTATATCACGAGCAAGTTCAGGATTGCGATCCACCAACAGAAAAGTGATCATTTTATCTATTGCATCGACGACGAAATAACCATGAAATATATAAGTAAGTTCAATATTCAATCAAACCAACTGCCAATAAGCATGAAGACAGAATTACCCAATGGAGCTTTTATTAAAGACGGGGACATGTACGTAAGGACAGGAGAAGAATTCACAAGTATGAGTGTCTTCGACTTTGCGCTAAAAGGAAAACATAACCAATACAATACTATGGCTGCATGTGTAGCCAGTTCAATAATGGATATTACCAAGGATAAGATAAGAGAGGCCGTTCAGGATTTCCAGGGGCTCGAACACCGCATGGAATATGTGGCTACGATCAGGGGAGTGGAGTTCATAAACGATAGTAAAGCCACTAACGTCAATTCAACCTGGTATGCACTGGAAAGCATGGAAAAGCCGACCATCCTTATGATGGGGGGCATCGATAAGGGCAATGATTATTCACTGATAGCAGGCCTCGTCAAAGAAAAAGTAAAGGCTATCATTTGCCTGGGCGTAGACAACACGAGGATACATGATGCTTTTGGAAGTATTGTGAGCACGATTGTCAACACCAATAACGCCGTCGACGCCGTAAAAGCTTCGTTTCATCTTGCAACCAAGGGTGATGTGGTGCTGCTGAGTCCCGCCTGTGCAAGTTTCGACTTGTTCACAAATTATGAGGACAGGGGATGGCAGTTTAAAAGGGCGGTGAAGGAGTTATAAGATGCTGGATGCTGGATCCTGGATGTTGGATGCTGGACGTTGGAGATTGTCACTGCGAGGGGCCCGAAGCAGTAGTTTGTAGGTTGGATGCTGAGGGGGCGATATTGATACCGTAACATGAAAAAGAGCAGGAAAAATTATCAATTCAAATACCTGCAGGCAACTTAATATGGAAATGACAAAGGATATAGGACTCGGTGAATTGGGAAACTTTAATACCCGCAACTTTTTTAATAAGACTAAGGGTGACAAAGTAATCTGGGCGCTTGTCATATTACTGGCCTTAGTGTCGTTGCTTGCGGTGTATAGTGCTACGGGATCTCTTGCCTATAAGAATTACAAAGGAAATACCGAGGTATATCTTTTCAAGCAGGTAGCCTTCATAATTGTCGGGATCGCGGTTGTTTATTTTGCGCACCTTGTCAATTATACGTTGTATTCGAGAGTTGCGACTATTGTTTTCATGCTGGTGATCCCACTATTATTTTATACACTTTTTTTCGGTGTTACGATGAACGAGGGTAGCCGCTGGATCAAATTGCCACTGATCAACATGACCATGCAAACTTCTGACCTGGCCCGGCTTGCCCTATTTATTTACCTGGCCCGGCTTCTGAGCAAAAAGCAGGATGTTATCAAAGACTTTAGAAAGGGTTATCTGCTTCTGATCATACCTGTTGGGATCATCTGCCTGCTGATAGCGCCCGCCAATTTGTCGACTGCTTTATTACTTGGTGCGAGCTGCCTGATGTTGTTGTTTATCGGCCGCGCAAGAACAAAACATATTTTATTAACGGTGGGACTTGCGATGATACCCATCCTGTTTCTCATTGTCGCGGCTGTTGTCAGTCATAAGGACGGTGACGAGGAGGCCGAACCTTCCAAGCCATCGTCGTCAGCAGTTTTTACACGCGTAGGAACCTGGGTCGGACGTGTTGAGAGTTTTATTTATGGTGGTAAGGAAGCTGATAACGATGAAATGTACCAGGTAAACCAGGCAAAAATCGCAATTGCGGAAGGTGGGTTGCTGGGTGTTGGGCCGGGAAACAGTACCACAAGGGACTACCTGCCGCAAGCCTATAATGATTTCATTTTCGCAATTATCATTGAGGAATACGGATTGATAGGCGGGATGTTTATAGTGTTTATCTACCTGGTGTTTTTATACCGGTGTATCCGCATATTTAAAAGATGTCCGTTTGCATTTGGCGCATTCCTCGCTTTGGGATTGAGTTTTACATTGGCCATACAGGCGATCGCAAACATGGCGGTGACTGTGAACCTGTTCCCTGTAACCGGTGTCACGTTGCCTTTGGTGAGCATGGGAGGAAGCAGTTTCATTTTTACGTGTTTGGCCATCGGCATCATACTGAGTGTAGCGAGGAATGTGGAGCAACTGGAGGGGCAGAAGGAAATGGTGAGCAATGAGTGATGAGTGATGAGATGGATGTTTGAAATAAAATGATGCTTGCTCCACGGGAGCGAAAATTAGAATGAGTAAAAAGGTGATCATAGCAGGTGGCGGAACAGGGGGACATATTTTTCCGGCAATTGCGATTGCCAATGCACTAAAAGACATTGATGCGGGAACCGACATCCTTTTTGTAGGCGCAAAGGGTAGAATGGAAATGGAAAAAGTGCCGCAGGCCGGTTATGAAATACAAGGATTGGACATTGCCGGTTTCAACCGAAGTTCTTTGATAAAAAATATCGGATTGCCGTTCAAACTCCTGAAAAGTTTTTTCCAGGTAAGAAAAATTTTCAGCCGGTTTAAACCTGATGCAGCCATTGGTGTCGGTGGTTATTCGAGTTTTCCCGTATTGCGGTTTGCACAAAGCCGCGGAATTCCAACCTTCATTCATGAGTCGAATTCGTTTGCGGGAAAATCGAATATGCTGCTGGGAAAGAAAGCTACTAAAGTGTTTACCGGTACCGATGGAATGGAAAAATTTTTTCCAAAAGAAAAGATTGTAGTGACGGGTAATCCCGTGAGGCAGGCTATAACCTCGGCTGGTGTATCGAAGGCTGAAGGGACAAGATTTTTTTCATTGGATGAAAATAAAAAAACTGTGTTAGTGGTGGGAGGGAGCCTGGGAGCCAAATCCATAAATGAAGCAATTGACAAGGATATTGATCAATTGTTAAATGCAGGTTTACAACTGATCTGGCAAACAGGAAAACCCTATGCTGCAAAAGCTAAAGAGCGCACAGCCGGAAAGCGATCTGTGTGGGTCAACGATTTTATTACGCAGATGGAATATGCGTATGCAGCGGCAGATATAGTGGTTGCCCGGGCGGGCGCCATGACCGTTGCCGAATTGTGTGTCGTGAAAAAGCCCGTTTTGTTTGTACCCTATCCTTTTGCTGCTGAAGATCACCAAACGGCAAACGCGAGGCAGCTTTTAAATAAAAGCGCAGCGTTGATGATTAAGGATACCGAGGCAGCCGACAAACTGGTACCAATGACCATTGATCTCGCAAAGGATGACCAATGGCAATCTGACCTGAAAAGACATATTGCGGCCATGGCTATTAGCAATGCTGACAAAGTAATTGCCCACGAGATAATGAATGCGATAGGATAAGGTCAGGTTGCTAACTTCTTTGAGGTTGCGCTGATAAGATATAACCCATGAAATCTGAATAGCTCTGAAAATCTTCCACCGAAATGGTGGAGGATTTTGGAGCTGAAGAATGACTAACAACATTGATGAATGAGAAGCCAATAGCAGGAAAATCGGGAAGCGCGCCTCTTGAGGCGGGAGACGAGGTTTATTTTATTGGCATTGGTGGAATCGGGATGAGCGCTGTCGCAAGATACTTTCATTCAAAAGGGGTCAAAGTCAGTGGTTATGATAAAACACCGACCACGCTAACAAAAGAAATGGAATCAACCGGGATATCAATACACTACGAGGAAAACATTGAGAGGATCCCCAAAGACCCGCAGCTGGTAGTGTATACCCCGGCCGTCCCCGGGGATCATAAGGAGTTACAGTACTACCAGCAGCAAGGCAAAAAAGTGTTGAAGCGTAGTGACGTCTTGCAATTGATAACCGAAAGTTCTTTCAATATCTGTATAGCCGGAACACATGGTAAGACTACCATTACAACAATGGTGGCGCATTTGCTTCGTGACAGCGGCTTTGGATGCAACGCTTTTTTGGGAGGTATATCAGTTAACTACGGTACAAATTTCTGGAGCGACCCCAAAAATGTGTGTGTAATAGAAGCCGATGAATACGACAGAAGTTTTTTGAAATTAAGTCCCGATATCGCGATCATAACGGCAATGGATGCAGACCACCTGGACATTTATGGCGATGCAGCTTCAGTAGAACAGGCATTTATTGATTTTAGCAGGAAGCTAAGGTCGGGCGGATTGCTGGTGAAGCAGCTTGCGTTGAAAAGAGGAAGTGAACTGAGTGCACAACGCCAACTGACTTATAGCCTCCTAAACAGTAGTGCTGATGTTTACGCGGCCAATATCAGGATGATGGACGGGAGTTACGGATTTGATGTGCTGATGAAGGGCAACATGCTTGAAGATGTCGTGTTGCACATGGGCGGGATGTATAACGTGGAAAATATCGTGGCCGCTGTAGCTGTGGCAAGTTCATTAGGCATTGGAAATGAAAAAATCAAATCAGCAGTAGCGTCGTTCCGGGGAGTGAAAAGAAGGTTTGAATATATCATCAAAGCAAGCAACCTGGTTTTCATCGATGATTACGCACATCACCCGGAAGAGCTGAGGGCGCTGATCACCGGTGCTAAAGCCTTATTTCAACAAAAAAAGTGTACGGTAATATTTCAGCCGCATTTGTATACAAGAACAAGGGATTTCGCTGATGGCTTTGCAGAAGTGCTCGATTTGGCTGACGAAGTCGTTCTCCTGCCGATCTATCCGGCAAGAGAGCTTCCGATTGAAAATGTGAACAGCGAACTGATATTAAATAAAATGAAGACTGCGACCAGGAGCGTGAAGACAAAAGATGAATTGATGGAATGGACCAGGATTGAATATGCAAAAAAAATCGACAGTAAGCCGGGCAATGTATTAATTACGGCAGGGGCAGGAGACATAGATACGCTCCTGGCCGGAATTAAAGAAAGGCTTGAAAGAGTATTGTAAAGTTTTTTAACCTAATTAAAAAATTGTAACGTGGACACCAGGAAAGTATTACGGAAAATTTTGTTTGTGACGATATGGGTGCTCATCAGCGGTGGCGTGCTCACCCTTCTGATCGCAGCTGTGGGGAAGCAAAAAAGAAATACCTGTAAGGACTGCGTGATTTCAATAAAAGGCAATGATGAAAGTCTCTTCCTTTCTAATGAGGAAGTACTGAAAACGCTTAAAACGGCGACAAACGGAAACATTAAAGGACAGTCGAAAAAATCTTTTAACCTTTTGCGTTTGGAAAACCTGCTGAAGGAAAATCAATGGGTCAAGGATGCACAACTCTATTTTGACAACAAGGACATATTGCATGTATCGGTGACAGAAAGAAAGCCTATTGCGAGGATATTTACTTCCAGCGGAAAGACATTTTATATCGATGAAGAAGCGCAGAAGATGAAATTGTCCGCCCGGCGCGTTGCAGTCTTGCCCGTATTTACGGGCTTTCCCGAGAAGAAATTGAAAACAAATGAGGATAGCATCCTCCTGAACGACATTAAAACTACAGCGCAGTTGATCAACACAGATTCATTCTGGACCGCACAGGTTGCACAAATTGATGTGAAGCCCTCCGAATCTGATCAAAGTTGGGAGTTTGAAATGATTCCTGTTGTCGGCAACCATATTATTAAGCTTGGAAATGGGCAGGACATAGCACAAAAATTCAATCGCCTCTTTATTTTTTACAAAGAAGTGCTTAGCAGAACGGGATTTAATAAATATAAAACGATCGATGTACGCTATGCGGGTCAGGTTATCGGCGGCAAAAGTGAAAACCCAAAAGTGGATTCTGTGCTTTTGAGAAAGAGCGTAGAAAAAATGCTGGAACAAATTAAAATTATGGAGGCAGACGCAATGCAGGCTACAGTAGTTGCTGACTCAGTCGGCGTCAGTAGTCCATTGCTTGCGGGAAAAGCTGACAGCGTCAATATGGCATTGCAAAAAGGACATTCGCGATAAAAACAACAACTAAAACCAAATTTATGAACACTGAACAACCCATTATCGTTGGGCTTGACATTGGAACAACCAAGATTGCTGTCATTGCCGGACGGAAAAATGAATTCGGAAAATTGGAAATACTTGGATTTGGCAAGGCTAATTCCAACGGTGTTAAGCACGGCCAGGTGCTCAACATTGATGAAACGATTAAAGCTATCAAAACTGCACTGGACAATTGTTTTGCTTCGAATCCAAATCTTGAAATCAGGGATGTATATGTTGGCATTGCTGGCCATCATATTAAAAGTTTACAAACCCGCGGCGATATTGTTCGCCAGACCAATGAAGAAGAAATAACGCAACATGAAATCGATCACCTGGTAAATGACCAGTATAAAACTTATATTCCTGCCGGCGACCAGATCATCGACGTGATACCGCAGGAGTTTACCGTCGACAATTTTCAAAATATCCCCAACCCCATCGGATACAGCGGCGTAAAAGTGGGAGCCAATTTCCATATCATCACCGGCGATAAGAACGCGATTCGTAATATCAACAGGAGTGTTGAAAAATCCGGATTGCGTACAAAGGACCTGGTGCTGCAGCCATTGGCTTCCTCTTCAGCCGTTATGGCACAGGAGGACCTGGAGGCCGGCGTTGCTATTGTGGATATTGGTGGCGGCACCACCGACCTTGCAGTTTTTTATGAAGGAATCCTGAAACATACTGCCGTGATTCCATTTGCCGGTGAAAATATTACCAATGATATCAAGACCGGCCTTGGTGTTTTAAAAACACAAGCTGAGCAAATGAAAGTGCAGTTCGGAAGTGCATTGACTAATGAAGCTAAAGGCAATGCATACATCACTATACCGGGTCTGCGGGGTATGCCTGCTAAAGAGATAAGTGTAAAGAGTCTTGCAAGCATTATCCAGGCGCGTATGAGTGAGATCATGGACTTTGTTACGTATCACCTGAAGCAGGTTGGCCTCGACAACAAGGCTTTGAATGGAGGTGTCGTACTTACTGGTGGTGGTTCACAATTAAAGCATCTTATTCAGCTTACTGAATATGCAACGGGTTTGCCGGCCAGAATTGGTTTTCCCAATGAACATCTTGCTGCCGGGCATATTGAGGAACTTGCAAAGCCTACCTACTCTACCTGCATTGGGCTTATCTTAAAAGGGTATGATGACTACGAACACAACCGCAAGCAATTTGAAAAAGACTATAAGAAAGTTGATGTACCGGATGCTCTGAAAAAGGCAATTGAAGATGAAGAAAGCGAGATGGAAATTGAAGTAGTGAGCGCCGAAAAAGTGAAGCTACGCAGGGGGCTGAATAACTTCTGGGGAAAATTCAAAGACGGGATTATTGATCTTTTCAAAGAAGAAGAAGACAGAGCCCTCTAAACGAAAACTTCATTGTCAATAATAAAATGCAGTTACTAACCTATATTATCAACGGCTTAAACTCTGGTCCGTACTGTTAAGGTTGGGGTTAAGCCAAAATTCAAAACAACTATGATACATTTTGATCTTCCTAAGGAAAAATCGTCCATCATCAAAGTAGTTGGTGTGGGAGGCGGCGGTGGAAATGCAGTTAATCACATGTTCGGCCAAAACATCGAAGCTGTGAACTTCATCATCTGTAATACTGATGCACAGGCATTAGCCAATAGCCAGATTCCCAACCGGATCCAGCTCGGGCCACACCTTACACAGGGACTAGGGGCAGGAGCAAACCCGGAAATCGGGCGGCAGGCGACTGAAGAATCGCTTGAAGAGATCAAGCGCATCCTGGAAGTGAACACGAAGATGGCATTCATCACTGCCGGCATGGGTGGTGGTACCGGAACCGGTGGCGCACCAATCATTGCCAAAATTTGTAAAGATCTTGGAATATTGACTGTAGGAATTGTTACGACGCCTTTTGCCTACGAGGGAAGGAAGCGGCAGATGCAGGCTGAAGAAGGCATCAAAACATTGAAAGGATATGTGGACACGTTGCTGGTGATCAGCAACGACAAACTTCGCCACCAGTTTGGTAATTTAAAAATGCGCGAAGCATTTGAAAAAGCGGATAATGTATTGGCCACCGCGGCAAAATGTATTACGGATGTCATCAACACGACGGGCCAGATAAATGTGGACTTTGCAGACGTATGTACTGTAATGCGCAACGGCGGCGTCGCCATACTGGGAAGTTCCGCAGCTGCAGGCGAGAACCGTGCACATAAAGCTATTGAAGAAGCATTGAATTCACCATTGCTCAACGACAATGATATCAGCGGGGCAAAATGGATACTCATTAACATCAATTCAGCCGAAGGGGAAAACGAATTCACGATGGATGAGGTCGAAATCATACAAAACCATCTCGTCTCAAGAGCAGGAGAAGGCACAGACGTGATACTCGGCCTTGGTTATGATAGTTCATTGGGTGATAAGATCGGCATTACCCTTATCGCAACCGGCTTTCAGCATAAGGATCCGTTTATTAAAACTGAACCCAGGAAAGTGGAACCAAAAAAAGATGAAAAGATTGTAATGGTATTGGGTGCACCCGAAAACGATGATGCACCTGCAATGAAAATAGAAGAAGAGAAGAAAACGATGGTCGAACAAAAGGCCGATCCCAGGGCGCCTAAACTTGTTGAAGACCATATTGAGGACATACCCATGCCGACATTGAATGATTCTGTGGACAAGGACCACATTAAGGAAGCAGAGCCCCTGGTGTTATGGCAACTACAAGAAAATAAAAAGAAGGATGAAAACATCGAAAAATTACTTAGTAAAAACCCTGTTGAAGTTCGGGAAACTACGGTTGGCAAAATGTTAATCAACGAAAACAGGGATGACTTACATTCGGTTAGCCAAGCTACTTCCATATCCCTCAGAGAATCTCCAACTGTATCCACCGATTCCAAAAAAGAACAACAACAAGATGCTATCCCGTCGCCCGCGGCTTCGGGAGGTTATCAACTGGCCAGGCCATCCAATATCTACGCAGAATCACAAGCAGAGGTCTTTACCTCAACTCCTTCTGCTGAAAAACCTGTTTCTTCCAGCGATGCCGCAAAAACCGGGGAAGATATCCCCGAATTGCAAATGCAACTGGTGGAGAGAGATATTCCAGCGGCGGATATGCCGTTAGCCGACCAAGCTCAACCACTTTTGACACCTGAAGTTGAGGACCCCGCTATGCGGGACGAAGCCGATGAGCAAAAACGTAGGGCTGCCGAACGACTGCACAAGTTGCGCAACTTGTCATTTAATGTCAACTCAGCGGACCCCAATAATGAGTTTGAAACTGTGCCGGCTTATATCCGCCGCAATATGGAATTGTACAACAGCAATTCCCATATTGAAAGCTTCTACAGCAACTACGAGGTAAAAGCCGGCAAAGACAACCAGGCCCAGATCAGCACCATTAATACATTTTTAGACGGAAAGAAACCTGACTAAATATAATTGCGTTTAGTAAGTACGTGTAGTTCACGATCGTTTCCAATAAAGCCGCCCATGGCTTAGTTTTTAGTTGTTTCCCCCGGTGTTCTGCATCGGGGGTTTTTGCTACCCGGTGAAACCTCGAAGTTTGGGCGATTGGTCATTTTACGGTTTATCACTAAACAATTGTTGAATTTCTTCTCTTGATAGCATCCGGTTATAAATTCTAATATCGTCCAGATCGCCTTTGAAGAAGCCGGACGTGCCGGAATTTGCCGATCCAATGGTGCCTCCATTAGCGAATGATATCGGCGCATAATGAAGACCTGGTACAAACAGTTCCTGGCCGTTTACGTATAGAAACGGAGACGAATTGTTTTGGCCCACAACAATATGAGTCCATTGGTCGTGTATCGTATCAGGGAGAGACTGAGTGGAATATTGGTAACTACATAACGAGGTTCCAGGCGTACAGCGAACAATTTCAATCCAGGACTGATAGCTATTCGTGTTTCTGATAAGTTGTATTGAATGGGTATAAGCCGACGGGGTACTAAGTGAGATTAAGTATGCCTGTCCATTTTCCATTATTGGCTTCGCCCAAAGTGATATCGTAAAATTGTCAATTGAATCTGCTTTGTCGTAGTTTGGAATTGTCATAAAAGCGCCTGTTCCGTTGAATGAATAGGCATTTGACGATTTGCCAAACCTGTCGGCTGACAGTGTTGCCGCTGTAACTGTCAGGTGATAATTGTTTCCACTGTGATCATTTGCGCTTCCGTCAAAAGGATAGTAAGCAATCATCCCGTTATCAAGAGGACTGCCTGGCTTCGTTTCCGGTGAATCTTTTTTGCATGATGTAAGGATGAGCAGAACAGAATAACAAAACACAAATCTCAATTTCATTTTTTGATATTTAAATTTTTGAAAGAGCGACAATATAAAATCAATTATTAGTACTTGCAAGAATCATGTGTTTCCCGCGCCGATTCTTTGCATATCGACGAAAAACAAGCAAGCATTTGTTGACTTAGATCAATCGGAAATGGCTCTTTGGTTAGGAGGTTTATCTGCTTACTTTTCCCATGATTGAGATAATCGCAGCTTCTCGAGGTATTCATGAAGGACAATTAATCCCGGGGTTCCCACTTTTCCATAATCATCTATTCTTTTAAACGTGCCGTCGGTAAATACGACCTCGATGATTCCTGTTGGCACATCATTCCCGGAAACGGAGTAATTACTATTCAACGACGATACGTCGATATAATTAACCAGTTCGGTTAATTCATTAAATTTTTCTCTAGTCAGTTTGGAATTATAAGTACCGCGCAACGTGTCACCGGGTTTCATATTCATACCGCCGGGTCCCGCTGCCTCCATTGTAATGTTTGAACTGTCAATAATTAGTTTGTAAACTGGACAGTCATTGGGACATGAGGAACGATAGTGTAGTAAGGATATTTTTTTTGTTGGTACGACGGCATGATATTTCAGAAACACTCCATACTTAAATGTCAATGTATCTAACCATTCCCTTCCGCTTACGCTTTGCAGAAGTAGAATTGCATTGTCGGCTCCTATTTTCTTAATTATTGAAACAGGAACCAAATAATAACCGCCGGGACTAATATCTTCCAAACGGTATTGACCGTCCCCTTCCGCCAGTACTACATAGACTACGTTTCTTACTCCATCCAATGTGCCGCTGATCAACAGGTCAGGCTTACCATTCTTGTCAAGGTCTGCCACATCCCATTTTTTGGTTTCGGTCGACCTAACCGCTGAATTGGCTGCGTATTGAAAGCTGTCCAATGCAGGGAAATTATTTTTAAGAAAAGCGAGAGCATCGCTGTCAGACTTTAGTTGCCCGATTGTCTGCCCAAACGAAATTTTGGTGAAAAGTGAGAGGATAATTAAATAAGAAAGTTTCATGTATGGGTTACTTTATATTGCGCATAACATTGATTAAGATAAGAAATTGCATTTTGCTCTTCTTCCAAATTATACGGAAAGTTTAGTTTGCCGGCAATGGTTCTCGCAAACGGCCCGAACAAGCCAGTCATCACAAACAATGATTTCCAGTTGTTTTCGGCCTGGTGATCTGAATAAGTCGCCAGGATTTTGTAATAAAGTTGGGTGGATAAATGCCTGCTCATAAACTTTCCTCCTTTGCCAAATGAAACCAAAAAATCCGTATCAGCGCCAATTTGCCATTCCAGGATTTTCATAAACATCGGTCGCACCACGGTTTCAAGCATCTCCTTGGCGTATGGTATTTCGTTACGCGAAATTCCTTTGGCAACGTTCGTGGTTGTCCACCAGAATTCATTGCAGCATTCAAGAAATGCTCTCTCTGAAGGGCGCTTTATTAAATAATCTTTATCAGATGATTTCTCAATGTCGACAAAAATGTTGTCCTTATCCAGCCAAACAATCGTCAGGCTGTCAATTTGAAAATCAGTTTCCAACTTGTCTTTAGGAAATAGCGTCAGGTCGATCCTGTTACCGTCTTTGAATAGCATTAAATAAGAAAAGCCAACATTTTCTTCAACCCCGGCTTCCTTTCCTACCTCCATTTCATCCGGGAACTGCCGGATCAAGATGTCGCCAAAAATATGTGTCCAGGTATGGTCCGATACAAAACTTTCGATTTCGGTGACTATGTATACCACATCAAAGTCCTGGAACTTATCTGGTGCAACCTGGGGGTTGGCTCTTGAACCATTTAATAACACGGCCCTGATCCTTGAATCAGAAATAGCTTTATCGGTAATTAATTTTTTTATCTCGTCACTGGTTCTCATCTATGATTACCGGTATGAAGATTTACAGGTCGTCAATTAGAAATTTCTTTCTTGCAAAAAATACATACAGTGTAATGTAGGCAATTACAGCGATGACGAGTGCACTGGTGCCGGGACTATCGGGATAGAATACTTTCTCACCAAAGGGAATTGGTATCAATACATCAGATGCCTGCAGCGGGAGAAAATATCCCAGGGGAGCAAGTTTCAATTGGTAAGTGGTAAGAGCTGCAATCAGCCATTCGAAAATAAGTCCATACAAAAAGAAAATGACAATCGCCAGCATACTTCGCCGAAATAGCACTGCAAGCATCAGGGCGAAGAACAGGTAGGCCAGCGCCTGTATAAAGATGTAAAATATATAACTTGTTCCATCTAAAGTAAAATCGCTTCCCGAAAGAGAGCCAAAAAACAAGCCCGTTAGAATATTTAGAAACGTAATCAGCACCGCGAAGATTACCACCAGAGCAATCTTCACCCCGATGAATTGCTGTCGGCTCCATCCGTCGATAATGTTTTGACGATGCGTCTTGAAATTAACTTCATTTACCATCAGCATGATGATGATCATGCCTGGAAAGTAAAGAAGCCAGCTGCTAAGCCAGCCTACTGTATGCCATACTTTCGGAAAGCTGAATGAGCTCCCCAATATCATTTCCGATTCAGGAATTTCCGTTTTCGTGCGCTTTTCAATATACCAGGCGATATATGTTACAATGAAGATGCTGACGAGATAAAAAACCGAGAAAATCCAGAACACCCGGTAATTTTTTATTTTAAGCCATTCGATTTTTAATAGATGCAGCATATGTTTGATGTTCGAGGTTTGATGTTTGATGTTTGACGATTGTCACTGGGGGAGTGAATCACAAAGCAGGAGGTTAAAAAATTGACATTGTTTTGAATTCATCGTTCACTCTTTGTACCGGTTATTTCGAGGAAAGTGGTTTCAAGGGATTTTCGTTTTACATTAAGCCTGCTCAGTACAATTCCCTTTTCAAAACATAAGCGGTTTACTTCCGTTGCCGTGATTCCATTTGTAAATGCGACCTGGAGATGATGATCCGCAACAGTCAGGTCCATAAGCCCATCTATTTGTTCCATTATGGTGCGCAATGCAATTAAATCATCAGCTGCAATTTCTATTACCGTTTCATCTACCTGTTTTGTGTCAAGAATTTCTTTTACACTGCCCGAAGCCTTTAATTCCCCTTTCTGAATAATGGCAACATGCGTACATACTTTCTCCACTTCATCCAGGATGTGACTGGCCATGATGATTGTCTTTCCCTGCCGGTTTATTTGCCTGATCAACTCTCTTATTTCTGCTATACCGGCGGGATCAAGTCCATTGGTGGGCTCGTCAAAAACCAAAATATCGGGATTCCCTAAAAGGGTGGAGGCAATGGCAAGTCTTTGCTTCATACCGAGCGAATAGGTACTAAACTTTGAATCTTTTCGCTGCCAGAGATTGACCAGATGCAGCACTTTTTCGATGTCTTCCCGGCCCTTTTGTTTTATTTCTGCAGCTATGTGCAGGTTTCTGATTCCACTTAGATAATGGTAAAAATTTGGTGTCTCCAGTAATGTGCCAATCTGCTGACGCATTTTTGCAGATCCCCGCTGGCCTTTCCAAAGATAATGCCCTGAACTGGGTTTCAAAATGTCCATGATGATACCAAGCATAGTTGTCTTTCCACTTCCATTGGGCCCGAGTATGCCAAATACGCTCCCTTCGGGCACATTAAACGACACGTTGTTTAAGGCGCGGATAGGCCCGTAGTACTTGGTTAGGTTATCGATGGTAAGAACTGTGCTCATATTTGTTTTTTGAAAGAGACTCTACCCAATTTCCAGTTCATAGTTATAGAAGTCGGAACGATTAAACCCAAGTTTTTCATATAACTTCTGGGCGATGAAATTATCGTATGCTGTTGACAATACCGTTCTTTTTCTACCCGATTTTTTGCAATATTCGACAGCCTCGTTTAGTAACGCCTGGGCGATTCCCTTGCGTCGGTGCTCAGCCCCTACAAAAAGATCATTCAATATCCAGATTTTCGCGATGCTCACTGATGAAAATGAAGGATACAATTGTGCGAATCCTGCAGTTCGCCCGGCATCGATCGCGATGAAAATGATACTTTCACGGTTTGTAATTCTTTCGATCAAAAATTGTTTTGCAGCTTCCGCATCAAAAGATTGTTTATAAAAAACCCGGTATTGAGCAAATAAGATCGCCAGTTCGTCAATATGTTGGATAGACGCTTGTTTAATGATCATGGTTACCGAAGCATTGGATTATTCGAGAATATGTTTTTCCACGCCCTCATTTGTAATGACCACCGGTTTAATATTGCCCTTTTCATCAAAATACATGGGATCGATGCAGGTTTCCCTGGAATTTCCGTCTGTTTCTGTTAACGGGCGGCGATGATAAACGATGAACCATTGATCTTTGCCGGGCAACTGGATCACAGAATGATGGCCGGCGCCTGTGGCAATCTTTGGATCCTGCTGCAATATTTTACCTACTCGCTTAAACGGTCCGAAAGGAGAATCCGCTATCGCATAGGCAACACTATAATCCGGTCCGGTCCATCCGCCTTCAGACCACATAAAATAATACTTCCTTTCGCGGACAAACATGAAAGGACCTTCAACATAACCTTGTGGCGTTATTTCTTTAAACTCGGTTCCATCATCAAAAGGAATAAACCCACTAAAGTCAGCATTGAGTTTGGCAATATTGCAATGTCGCCAACCGCCATATATCAAATAGTGTTGTCCATCTTTGTCTTTAAATACAAATTGATCAATGGGCTGCGCCCCGTTATGAAATTTGCCGATCAATGGTTT